>Ga0214162_1000135_pt1 | contig 17575 bp, 12 predicted proteins | sample LakMenepilimnion_3_FD_153000 | JGI IMG/M metagenome (GOLD analysis project Ga0214162, IMG submission 153000) | Freshwater microbial communities from Lake Mendota, WI - Practice 20APR2010 epilimnion v5 | ecosystem: Environmental > Aquatic > Freshwater > Lake > Epilimnion/Euphotic zone | place...
GAATTTGCAATAACTGGAATATAACTTGTTGTAGCAAACTTTTCATATTGTGTTTTAGTAATGCTATACATGTATTTCCAAATGTATTCATCTCCGAGTGGAGTTGCCGATGTAGTCTTCCCATATGGTGAAACAGTAGAATTGACCGTTACACTTGAGTTGCTTGCATTGAACAGGCACTTGTATACATTAAATTCGGTTGAGTCATCTACAACAGTATAGAAATTCTTGTTGTATAGATCACCGTCTGTGTGGTCATACTTGTGGAAGAAAGTATTAGAAGTCCACAGATACTTAGAAATAGAGTGAACAACATCACTAGATGTGACTCTCTTAGCAAAGATCATATCATTATAGACGTCTAAGTTAATTGACTTTAGACTATTATCAGGAGTCGTCAGGTTGGCATCACTACCTGGATATGGAGTGTGTTTGCCGGCAAAGATAAAGAAGTCATTATTAGCAAAAGAATCGACAAAGCTAGTCGCACTTTCAACATTAAAATTGGTTGTTACGAGTTTCTGTGTAACTGACATTTATTCCTCAATCGTCTTTGTTAGATAATGACCGGCTGTGTTTGCGCCACTATCTGTTGTATTAGCTGTTATATTTATAGCGGTTCCATTGAGCGTTACTGATAATTTAACAGTAGTTGCATTTGTCCCTACAATATAATACGGCGTATTGTTAGAAAGACCCTGTACGATAGTGTTACCAGTTTCTGTTGTGTATCTTACTAGATCGCCATTAGCAAACGGATTGGTTGTACCAGTGCTGATTGTTTCATTGACAGAACTGACACCAGTATCAGATCTAAACTGAATCTCTTGCCCTGTCGCAATTGCTGTTAATGTAACTGGAAGAGATGCTTCCTCTACAATCAATGCAGAACCAAAGAACTTAGTACCAGCAGTATGCATAACCTTCTTGAACATGTCAGCATAACGATCTACCGAGATCTTAGATAGAATTTCATATGAATATTCTTGATAGTAATCACCATCATGAATGTACATATCTTCTGAGATGAAACCCTTTGAACTTCTATAGTATCCTTTACCGATACCGTGTCCGTCAACAACAACTTTAATTGTACCAGATCTTGCACCATCTTCTGATGTGTATTGAATAACATCACCATTCGAATACCCGATACCAGAGTCAACAACCTGGAATGAAGTAACTTGACCATTGGCAGTAATAACGTTTGCTTCAATAACAGCATTCAAACCAATCGGATATATCAGCTTAGGATCTTCGGCTACTGCTGTTATGTTTGCGGTCAAACCAGACAAATCGCCTCTTAAAAGATTATTTGCTGCAAATGTATTTTCGAATGTAAGTCTCTTGACTGATACAGATGTAGTATTTGCAGACTTTACAAGTCCTTTGGCAGTAGATAATGCCTGATATTCTACAAAACTCTCTATGTTTGCAGTAACATATGGGTTAGTATATGAGTTGAGAACATTCGCTGTAAGCACTCCAGTATTACCAGATATTCTCACATATCCATTTGCCCCGATTGTATAGATTGACTGCACTGTAGCATTCACTATAGGTGAACTATTGACATATAGACGATCCCCAGGAAGGAATCCAGGAACCGTAGAGAAGTTATGTGTTTCTGTACTTCCTGCAGCGGTGATATCAATATTAGCGCCGGCAATTGTATTCGAAAGTTTGAAACCTACAGTATTAGCACTAACGATATAATACGCAGTGTTATTTGCCAGCCCAGCAATTACAGTATTTGATGTTGGTACTCTATACAGAACACGTTGGTTGTTTGCAAATTCATTTGCATACTTGACAAGATTGTGACCATTGTAAGCAGCATTATAGTATCTTATGAAGTGACCAGAGTCCCCTGGATTCAGTGCAGTGATATCAACATTGCCGCCTCCTGATGTCAATGAAAGGGCAAGACCACTAGTATTTGCATAACGTACATAGTACAATGTGTTATTTGATAGGCCTATGACCGGGGTGCTTCCTGTTGATGTAATGTATCTTACCTGATCGCCGTTGGCAAGATACGTACTGGCACTTGCAACACTGATAAATTCAGTCGTTCCGTTTACAGAGGTGTTGGAGTTGAATGATACTACATTAGAAGATTGAGTAATATTTACATTAGAACCAGTGGGTGTTGCTTTTAATGTAATGCCAGTTGAATTGGAAAGTGCTACATAATAAAATGCACTGTTTGATAATCCAGAAAGAGCAGTGTTACCAGTATTAGTATAGTAACGAACATATGTATTTGATGGATAATAAAACTCGGCATTTGCAAGTGCGATGAAGTCTGTGTTAGAGTTGACATCGTCTGATGTATTAAATGTTACCGAGTTTGATGTGTACAGGATAAAATCATTGCTACTCTGGATTTCATTCTTGGTATCAATCGATACATTCTTTTCATTGTACGTGTTACCATATGCACCGTTATCAACCTTAAGATCGTAGTATACCAAATTGGCAAGTGTCTGATTGACCTTCTCGCCTATGGCGAAGACCCCCGTAGCATCCTTGATACTGATGATAAAGTCTTTGCGGCCGAATGCCGATATATATGGTTGGTATGCAAGAACATATGGATCTACATTGTAACCTGAACCAGGATCGACACCAGAAAGTGATCCAATAGAACCGATAGTAAACTGATCAAACGTCAGACATGAGTAGATTGTATTCTTGACATCACCCTGTGGGTTTTTAGGGAAGCCGAATGCCGCTGCAGAAATAGCCAGAGGCATATATGCCTGGTTTGCTTGTGAAATTGTAGCATAAACAGTTGTTGCATTAATTGCAGTATTTGTAGATGTACCATACTTAAAGATATTGCTATTGGCATATACCGTAGTACTTACCGTGCCACCACTGATACTGAAGAGATTATGATTATCCTTAGTACTAATAACACCAGCCGTAACTTCGAATACAGTTCCATGTGCCAACTTATAGAAATAGTGTCCGGTTTCAGTTACCTTATTATTAGCAAATGCTGAATAGTTAAAAGTGTTGATCTGATCTTGTGTATTATATGGATATGATAGAATTAGACCAGAGGCGTTTGCAAACGAAACATAGTAGTATCCATCGGTGACTAGCCCATTTAATGCTGTATTCCCAGTATCAACTTCATATCTGATTATTTCGCCGGCTATGAATTTAGAGTTTGCAGTCGGGACTGTAAAGAATCCAGATATTGCATTTACTGAGGTGTTAGAGTTGAATGCAATTTTATTGACAGTCTGATATGCTCTATCGCCTGAAGCAAATCCAGTACTTGATGCAACCGTAAGAGTTACACGATCATAATCAGTTGTCTTAGATCCATTGGCAGCAAGAAGATCAGTACCAATGAATATGGTTTCAGTATCACCAAGTGTTCCTACATTAAACTGCGCACCTGAACCGAAACTAGTAGATACAAGAGTAGCAATTGAATTCGTTGTCTGTGTAAAAATTCTTGCATAAGGTGATGCAGTATAGTCGCCGCCAGTGACGTTAGATGAGTATGTTACAATAGTAGCAACCGATGTATTAGCATCGGTATATAGCTTTTCTGTCTCGGTAAAGTAACCACTAATAGGAGCAAATGTAAGATTGCCTGTTGCACTACCTGAATCATGTGATACGGTCAACAATAGACCTTCTGCAACCTTTTGACCAACAGAGTTGTATCTATAGATTCTTTTGCTGTCAGTTATCAGGTTATTGTTAGCAGCAGAGTATTTGATTGTATTAATATTCTTTTGAATATTATAAACACCGGCTGTTAGATTGACATTTGTAACATTCGCTGAGATACTAGAGTTACTAGATACTTCAAGACGCTGACCAACTACAAATGATCCCTGTGCATCTTCAATAGTAATCGTGTTTCCACTATCGGCAAGTATTACATCTTGGATCTTTCCATAACCAACTACTGCTGAAGTGTTCTTATAAAATATGTCTTGCCCTACTTCAAGTGTACCAACTTGATCGGCAATTGAAACTGTATACATCTGCGGTATACCCATGATTGTACCATAGATCGCAGCATCTTGAACGGTATTAGCATAGAACGATACAGCATTTGATGTTGTATAGTATGTCGCAGTGTTGGTGAATACACCGTTGACATGTGAAATAACAATGGTGCCATTTGCACCGGTCTGTGTCAGGCTAATAACCTTGCCTGCGCTGGATACACTACCTGAACCTGAATATCTGAATAAAGTATCACCCACTGCAAGATTGGCTGATGCACTTGTAAATGTAGTACTGATAAGCGGTTCAATTGCTTTATCGAATAGTTTGAAATAATCACGGCCACCATTATTTACTGAGATGCTTTCGAGAGATAGAACCTTTTCAGATACAATCGATTGGGTACCGGTAGTATAACCATAACCGCCATCAATAAAGATAAAGTCAACAATACCAGATGCTTCACTGACAGACTCTACACGAGCAAGTCCGCCCGTACCATTTGTAGTTCCCTCGAATGTAACAATATCACCAACTTTAAAATTGCGGCTACGGTCTTGAATAATAACTCTGTTGACCGAGCCAATAAGCTGTGCTCTCTTTGCTCTATCAAAGGTTGGTGTATTATTGATATTTAGACCAATAACCTCACCGTTTCTGAATGCACCTTGAATCCCACTGATGTATAGTAGATCGATATAACCGGCAGAGGTACGACGACGAATAAATCTTTCGACAAATGCCTTTGCGCCTGATATGGCACCGATAACCTGCTTACCGACATAGTCTATATTATAGCGACTGTGTGTGACTTCTAAATATAAAGGCTTTTCCCAGATGCCATCAGATACGCGAAGAATATTCTCAGCTGGGTAACGAACCTCTGCAGATGTACCATACACCAATTTGAAGAATAGATCGATTGAACGCTCTGTTCCCTTTGAGCGATATAGATCCAACGAGTTCTTGACAAGTAATTTTTTATTCGTTGCAGTATCAAACTGGATATTCTTAAGATACTTTTCTTTGAATTGGACAATGAACTCATCCATTGTAGTATCGATATCTCTATAGTCTGGCAGTCTGCGAGCGTGGTAGATAACGTTATTTGCAGTTTCTAACCACTCGTAGTATGCCTTAGCAAAGGCAATAAACTGTGGTCCCTCTTCCTTATAGAAAGAAGGAAATTGATTCTCTATGAGAGGAGAAATGATCGATTCTATTTTCTTCATTATTCTCTGATCTGCTCAATTGTGATATTGACATCTGGCTCAATGATATTTAGTATAACATTCTGGATAGCTGTAATATCACGTGATCTTGGAACACCATAAATTTTAAGTGATGTGCCAGTATAATTTTGTACTATGAAGTTAGTCAGTCTAACTATACCTGTATCATAATCAACTGTTCCGATGTCGATAATCTTTTTGTGGTTGGCACCGACCGGTGTAACGATTCTTACTAGACCATCGCCGTTATCCTCGAGTACGCAGTTCTGAATTCCAGAGTACGTGAATGCTGATGATGCAATTCCATGGACGTCGATAATAGGATGTTCATCGCTAAGAAGTGGAATTTCTTGGGTCAACGCGTTCTTGAAATCAATCGTTAGGTTTAATGATGTGTTCAGTTCCGGAGTAAGATACTTTACAAGATTGATATCTGTTTCGTTACTGACAATACTAGAATCTGTACCATCGATCGCCTGCACAAGTTTAGAATATCTAAACGTTTTTGTGAAACTGTTGAGGTATGTTGAAGCGTAGTTCAGAATAGTGTCGATCACATACGTACGAATGTCTTCAGGATTTAATCCTGTTAGATTGATATTGTAACGTACAATGCTTTCAACATTTAGATATGTATAGTCAGGAGTGATAAAGATCGGTTCCATTGCAACAGATGAACGCGAACGCAGGAATCTTTTGTACTCATCTTCCTTGATCTTTGGAAGACCATCAACATCAGTAAGATCTATTGAAACAAAGATACGACCATACTGTGGAGGATTCGCATCCTCGCCGCCATAAGCTGTAACAGCATTAATCTCAGGATAGTTAGCTTTAAGTAGATTCTGATAATCTTCTGCAGTAATTGCACGTTCCTGAGTCGTAAATGCTCTAGGCGCATTGAACTTGATTGAGTTCAGATCCTCTGCAACGGCACCGTCTGCAGCTGCAGTAATAGTATTGATAACTACATTTGGTTCATTATCAATACGACCCGAGTTGATAAATCTGAACGCACCATTAGGAAGTTCACCATTTGATACACGGTACTCGATGATAACGATCGAGTTGTTCTTTGGTTTACGTCCTACTACACCGTCACCGAACACTACTTCATACGTGTCACCAACGCCTGGCTGGAGGAAGAATACCTTCGATGTCTCGTTAGACGAGAACAGAGATGTTGCACGTGAGTACTCTAGAGTAGTCGACCCGTTATCCTCGAGGATAGTAACAGCAACACTTGAGATATCGACGTTCTTATTGTTGATCTTAAAGATGAGTGGGTTATTATAGTTTACAGCATACGTATCACTTAGGTAGTTTCCTTCGTAGATGGTGATACTATCACTTACAAATGCGCCACTTACTTTATTAGTGATTACCATATTTTCGGTTGTAGTGAATGTATAGGTATAATCATCAACACGTGAGATGAATCCCGTGCCCTTTGGAATAACGATTGAGTTCTTATTTGGATCTGTAGGAGTGATTGTTAGTTGAATAACAGCCTTAGCAGATGTGAATGATCTAGGAAGATAGTTCAACTCCTTGGCATGAGAGATTACGCTATCACGCAATCTTGCCGAGTCTAGGAACATTTCATTGCTGACCATATTCATATAGAAAGCATTTTGATATGTATTGTACGCAAGAACGTCTAACAATACAGACAGGTTACTGCCATTAAAGTCATAATCCTTAAACTCTTCCTGCTCAGTCAGGTAGGTCTTTAGAGAAGCTTTGTATTCATTGAAATCAAGACTAGTAAGTGATATACTTGAATTTGCCATTTATCTTGCTCTATAAAGTGTTAAATTGAGTAGTATAGGATTTACACTATTTATTACTTCAAAATAGATGTATATGTCATACGCGTGCCGTGATTCGTTTGCTTGAACTATGATATCAATGATTCTTGCCCTTGGTTCATACGTATCAACAGTTTCCTGAATAGACTTCTTAATCTCCATGGAGATTATATCTGACATGTTTTCAAATAGGAGACTTTTGATTCTGCAACCAATCTCCGGTTGGAACATCCTATCATACTTTTCAGTAAGTATTAGATTACGAATAGAACGTTTAACCGATTCTTCATTAGTATACTTAGCCAATCGCTTGTTCTGTGGATGCACGTTAAAGTTCGTATAGAAGTCACTATAAAATGGCTTCTTCTCAGAAGCTTTTTCTGTTCTAGTAATCTTATCGATTCTTGTGATATCTACCATCTAAGACTCTTTACTTTTATTTATTCGATGTATCTGACTTCGACACAGGAAGGCAGCGCTGCTTCTATTAAAAAACTCATGTTAAAGATTGGAGGCAAAATCACGTTTAGTACATCACATTCAGTCAATGGATTCTTGCCTGAAAGAAAGTCTGCTACCTGACTGATGATCTTTAGAATCTTGCCAACAATAGGAAACTGTTTTAAAATATATCCAGGTGCCTTGACTAAGATCTCATTAATTTTGATAATGATTCCACCCCTGAAGAATCTTCTTGCCTTCTGGATGAATTCTTTGAATGCATCTTCAATGTCATGGAATACCATGGCCTTCATACGAATATCAGTTGTATTAGGATCGATACCCAATAGATCGCCAACCGTGCCAAGCAATGGGATCTGAATGCCTAGAATCTTATCGATTGCCTCCTGCATTAATTCTTCGCCAAGATCCTCAAGTGCCTTACCAGACAATACGTCCTCCTTGGCCTGTTTGATCTTGGCTTTGTACTCGGCGACTAATATGTCAAATGCCTCTTCAACAGTAATAGTAGGATCGATCGATGCCATGACCAGTGTATAGATTGGCTTTCCGATAATAGGAATACTTTTTATTACATTTGCAATAGCTTCGGCAATACTTCCAATGAAGTCATTGATAAGTTGGCTGAACCAGTTCTTTACTTTGTGCCATGTTTCTTCAACTTCAAGATCTGGTGATTTAATTCCTAGACTTCCATCATACGTAGATTCAATACCGAGGAATTTCTTTACTTCTTCAATATCATTCTTAATCGCCAACTTTACTTTTCTTTGTCCACTCTTAGTGAATAGATCGGCGATCACAGGATCGTATTCATATGATGAACCATCTATATCAATAAGAATTGCAGTTCCAATGAATGGAATAGGAATCATGAATGGATTTGGTATGCCGAGAATGCCAATCAGTTCAAGTAGAATATCGACAATCTTCTTTTTAAAGAATTCTTCGATGTCTTTGCCGAGTTCACGAGCACGATACTTAAGTTCTAGTTCCTTTGATTTTATCTGACCTAATGGATCTGTTGTAATTGCTTCAATTATTTTAACGATTTCATCAATAGCAACAATGGCTGCGGTTATAGCAATACCACACTTATCATCCAGACTCAGACCATTGGCCGATAGACTCAGACGACCCATCGTTCTGCCAATATTCTTAAAATATGCGTCTAAGTCTTTTTTGCTGATTTTTCCATCTGACCCACAATCTAACTTATGGATCTTAGGAATCTCTAACAGAATTGACATTAACCATTAAGTCCGATTACAACACCGCGAATATTAATCACACCGGTTTTTGAAACTAGATTGAGATCGCCATTCGACTTGATCTCAATGTTCCCCTCATTAGCTACGATCTGTAGATCACCCTTAACGACACTAATAGCATGATCATTCATAGTAACACTTGTCGAGTCATTCATAGACTTGGTTATAATTGTACCATCTGGAAAGATCTCTACATATGATCCGGACTTATGATAAATGTGAATACGTTCGGCCTTTGGTGTATCATCTAGTTCTAGAACATGGCCGCCTTCTGTAGTGATTGTTTTATTATAAGGATACTTCGCAGCGTACTTAGTTTCCTTTTCACCAAGTTCAGTGAGGTAGTTCTTTTGTACAGGACTATTGCCACGAGCATAACTAGAGACTGAATGGTTGCTGTCATCTACTGCATACGGAAAGCTACCTACAATATATGATAACTTAGAGTCCACTCTGAATCCAAGTACTTTAGAATCTACACTTAGACCAATTGCAGATGTACCAATGCCTTTAGCATTAGCACCTGACGGAGGCATAATTACATGACACCAAAGCAATCCACCTGGATCTTTATTGTATGCATCATGACCTATAAGTTCTTTTACTCTAACACGGCCCATCTTAAGAGGATCATTGATGTCTACAACTTCACCTTGGAACCAACGTTCAATGTCCATTCATAATTCCTTTATGCAACAAAACTAATAGTCTTTGGTGCATCACCACCATATCCATCTTTTATAATCTCAAGGCCCTGCATATACTCAGCACCTTCACCGAATGTTAGCACATGATGACACTTGGTAATTAGATAGTTACCTGCAACCATCACATTGGTATCAACAAACGGTTTCTCTTCACCTAAACTCAACGCATTGATCTCTGGGACCTTAACAGTAATTACATCACCGATAGTCACAGTAGTATCACCATAGACGGTAATGTTCGCAATAGTATTAAATAAGAATGAAAGATAATACGGTCTTACAGCTGCAGCATGTGCCGACTCAGAAGTTTCTATTGTTGGATCGTATTTGACAATCTGAATTCTGCCTTCGTTCTTTCCTAACTCGTTCTGTGATGTAGCACTAGATGATGTAGAGTTCTTATTCAGTTGAACGAAATTTAGTTTGGCTGGATCTGGATTGATGTCTTCAATCTCTTGTGTAATCTGATTTACTTTTCTTACGATAACTTTGCCGGCTCCTAGCGCACGTGTAACATTAGCGTTACCTGTCTGAATGGTGTTGAATATTAGAATGTTTCTCCATCGACTTCCAGCAACACTAATGTTTGCAGTTGCAGACTGTACATAGTACTTATCACCGATCTTGCTTAGTCCTTCTTTGATAAGACCTTCGAACGATTTAAAATGATAACCTTTACTATTCTCATAGAATAAGAAACAGTGCCCAGAAAATTCAGACGACATTGCCTTCAATCTTACTTCATCAATAGCAGTGAATGGATTGATTGTAGTAAAGTTGAATCCGTGAAGACCCTGTGTCTTCTCAGCAAAATATTGTTTATCACTTCCAATCAATTTTAACAGTGCACTGATCATGGTCTCGCAATCAATCTTCTCCTTCACAAGTGAAAGGTTCTTGATCTCTGTTGATTTCAATGCCTCCTTAGAAACACACGTAATCTTATAGACGATTCCTTTGTCATCAGGAGTCGTAACAGCCGGATCGACAATGATTGGATAGAATGTATATTTTACAGAGGCATCAGAGTTGTCCTCGTACGTATTAAACTCGATATCAATACTCTGTTCTAGAAAGTTGAAGTGGTCGAATATTCCGATCTTATCCGAGATAACAAACTCTGCAATTGTGGTCGGTTCTAGAACACTTTCATAGATATCAGCACGAGCACAGTACGGTGTTAACCCAAGTTTTCTGCCACCAGGAACGTTGAGTTGGAATGTTATAAGCTTAAATTTACCTTCAAGAAACTGTATCATTTTTTAAGTTGCTCGATGAATGATTTTTCTACATCTGGAACATAACTAGACTTGATCAGACTGATGTACTTCTTCAGTTCATTCTGTTCTTCTTCATACTCATATGCATAGACAGGTGCCCAGAAGCTTGCCTCAAGCGTACTGATATTTTCTTTGAGTATGATTACACTAGCAATTCCATCTACTGTAGACACTGCATAGGCACCATCTACATGTTGTACAATAAGAATTCCTGCAGCATCATCCTTAGATACTAAAATACCAGATGCATCGGTAGATGTCTGGTTTATAGTATCACCAATAATAAATCCAGAAATATCAGCAGTAACAGTCAATTGGACGATTCTATTTGTTGAAACGACCCAATCTTCCTTGATGCGTTCGTAGCCGTTGATCTGATTAGTAGTATTGATCTTCGGCTTCCAATATTTCTTAATAACCGTAGAAAGACTATCATACACCGTTTCCGTGATTAAACTCTCATCAGGTGCCCAGTCATTTCTATAGAATAGGATCTTGGATCTGGCAATTTCTGCAGTACCATACTTACCAACGATATAATTCTTAAAATCATCCTGTGATTTGTAGTAGTCATGGTATGGATCTATGATGTTATTTGTCATATAGATCAACCAGTCATACTGCGTCGAATTATAGTAGTTAAAGGAAAGGATGTCTGGTCGAGTACTTCCTTCCTGAAGTACATAATCAAAGTTGACGTAGATGTCCTTCTTGGTCTGATCGGTAAAGTCGACCCGGGCCAAGATGTTTTTGGCTGGAGTTCCATTGTAGTCTACAAGTGGAAATCTATTGAAATATCTAGTCATTGTTGTTTTCTTACACCAGCTTCGCGATTTGCATTAGCAACAGATGCACCTGAACTTAGACTATTATAGAATGAATCTTTTGCTTGTGTGAATTCACTAATAGCACCACCAAGTCCCATGTTAGTTGCTCCAGTTGCAACAATATCCTTAAACTGTTCAAGACCATCTGGGCGATCACCTGGCTTGAGACCGTAATCCTTAGCCGTCTGAATCTCTGTTTCGAGCATCTGCAATTCGAGTTGAATCATAGTAGGATATCTCTTTCCATCAGGTCCGGGTTTGAAGAATGATGGCAATCCTGATGGAGCATAATTGACCGACACTCCTTTGATCAGACATTTTTTAAACCTGATTAAATCGTTACCCCATGGCATCAGTCTAATATCTACTAATGGCGGATACATGAGTGCAGCTGTTCCAGTGGTACTATATGCTGGCATTGAGTTCTTTTTGATCTCGTCAATAATAGCCTTAAGATTTTTACTTTCATCTGGATTGCGTGGAGCAAATGTCCATTGGAAAGTATGATTTCTTAGTTGCACGCCTTGGAAGATTGCTTGTAGGTGAGGATTAGGAACCGCACCGAGTGCTTGCCCAAGTGCATCAGCACCGGTTCCTTCAAACTTTTGTGCAATAGTGCCGTAAAGGATAGCAAACTCCGTACCAGAAACCGCGCTACCTGCGCCCCTGAGAAGATCCACACCAAGGTCTGCAAGACCGCCTTTCATCGCTCCTGGTGATGTTTGACCGATATCAAGATCGAAGTTTTCTTTAAGATCTCTTGGGATAGGAAGTAGGATAGTTCTAAAACTCTTGAAGATAGCTTCCATCTGGGGACTTGGGCGCGAGTAACTTTGGAAATCAAGTGCCATATAATACTGACCCATTTGGTTAGGAAACTGCATCACGTGTGACGCTGTAATATTTGTAGTATTAATCTTTTGAATAGCATCCATCGATGTTTCAGCTGCACCTGCAAGCATTCGCTGTTCGATATCTCTTGGAGATACACGATTTTGCTCTGATGTAGATGTCCTAAAGAATGAATCGGATCTGCCAACTGAGAAGGCATCGCCAAATCTTGCAGATAATACAGAAGTTACACTATCAGATAAACCGATCTTTTTTAACCCCTTAGCAAATGCATCCTCAACAGCGTTCTCAAACTTTTGCTCTACTTTATTAATAGCGTTATTTACCAAGCGGTTAGCGATACCACCTAGATCCTTTTTAAAATTTTTGATATTTAGATTGATAAGGGCCACTGGCTTCTCTTTTCTAGAAATTCTCTTCTGTTTATTTATAAATAGAAAATGGCATACAAAGGAAAGTTTCAGCCAAGGAACCCTCAAAAGTATCTTGGTGATCCATCGAATATCGTCTATAGAAGTCGATGGGAACTAAAATTTATGGGTTGGCTTGATAACCACCCAGGTGTATTACAATGGGGAAGTGAAGAACTGATCATTCCTTACCGATCACCAATCGACGGCAGAGTCCATAGATACTTTCCAGACTTCATCATAAAGAAGAAGACACGAGATGGCAAGATCGATACTGTAGTAGTCGAGATCAAACCTAAAGCACAGTGCTCTCCACCAAAGGTCATAAATAAACCTAATAAGAGATATATTACTGAAGTACAGACCTGGGGAATTAATTCTTCAAAGTGGGAAGCTGCTGTCGGTTACTGCAAAGAACGTGGCTGGAAGTTTGAGATCATAACGGAAATAGAACTCGGAATAAAGTTTTAATGGCAACAGTATTCGATACAATCATTACTCAAGGTGTCCGCTCTGGACAGATCCCTGCCCGTACGCAGGATGCACGCGACTGGTTCCGTGAAACGGCTAAGAAGATCTCACGTCTCAATGAGCGTGAACTTATGCGTGGCGACACCAGCCGTCTGACAAATAAGACTATCATCGGTTCTATGTACATGTACTACTACGATCCGAAGTACAAAGAGCAGCTAGAATACTATGATAGGTTTCCTTTGGTGTTTCCTTTCCGTAGGGTACCGGGCGGATTCTATGGTCTCAACCTTCACTATCTACCATTACCACTTCGTGCTAGATTGATGGATGGTTTGTATGATTATGCCAATAATAGTCGGTATGATGAGTCAACCAAGATCAAGATGAACTTCTCGCTTCTACAATCAGTATCAAAGCTTAAGTTCTTTGAGCCGTGTGTGAAGCATTATTTAGATGAACATGTGCGTTCTAGATTCATGTACGTATATCCATCAGAATGGGACGTTGCATTATTTTTACCGACAGAACGATTTGCGAAGAAGTCAAAGACTCAGGTCTGGAACGAATCCAAGAAAATGTTAGGGGTTAGAAAGTAATGGCAAAAAGTACCAATGAGGAAACACTATCACAACAAGTAGCAGCATTTAAAGCTAATGTTGGCTTTGGAGTCTTGAAAAATCCAGCAGCACCGCCATTAATTGCAGCACGTGCTGCCAAACCACCTGTTCAACCATGGCGCGCCCCTGGCAAAGAAGTCCAATGGAATGCAGAAAACCCAACCAAAACAACAGCCGTCAAACCAGTTGCACAAAGCAAACCAGTATCATTTCCAAAAGCTAGTGATAAAACCAATCCATCATTAGAAGAAGTTGCAAAGAATTCTGTAAATCAAAGAAATAGAATCACGACTGAAGGTTCTGCATCTCCACAAGTTTTTAATATTAACAGTTTCAGATCTGAGATTTTAAATGAAGATGTACTACCATCTCATTCATATCTAGTTACGTTCTCACCCTTCAGGCTTGGCTTTCCAGAAAACGCACCTCTTACTGACTTTGTCACGAACAAAAGAAATACATTGGTCATGAGATGTGAGAGTATTATCCTTCCAACGCCTTCATTGTTAGAGGAAGAAAATATTCGTAGATACGGTTATGGGCCGGTTGAAAAGATTCCATATGGTGTTCAGTTTAGTGATGTTTCCATGACATGGTTAGTCGATGGAAAATCGGAGATCATTGAATTTATGCACCAGTGGTTGAATACTATTGTTATGCACGATGCACCAAATGCTAATATGTCTCAAACAACAGAACTTAGATCGGGGTTGGGCGAATACAATCCGTTCGAAGTCGGATATAAGGATGGATACGCTAATCCTATCGTAAGAATATATGTGTATAATCGTAATAATGAAACTGTTACAGAATATGAGATGTTCGATGTATTCCCTATGAACATTCAATCAATGAATCTTGGTTGGGCCGATGAAAACCAAATTCAAAAACTTACAGTGAATTTTGCGTATACAAACATGAGAGTAAAAGCTCCAAAGAAGACTACAGCTGCTCAAATGAATTATATGTCAGAAGGCATAGCCAATCCTTACGAGGAAAAAAAGCAACCCAGTGATAAGGGTGGTAGAGCTGCTGCAGATGCTGTTGGGTCGCCGGTTGGTGAGTCAATAAAAACTACTGCAAATGCTTCAACCCCAAATGCAACCGAATCTACTGCACCTGCAGATAAAGTAGGTGTATCAAATACACCGACAACTACAATACGTTATATTTAACACATACATAATAATGAATGGAGTATTATAATGCCTTTACCAAAAATTGATCAGCCACTATTTGATATGATTATTCCTTCCAGTGGAAGGAAAGTTACATTCAGGCCTTTCCTTGTAAGGGAAGAGAAGATCCTATTGATTGCACAACAGAGTGGTAATGATAGTGAAATTATCAGAGCTATTAAACAGATTCTTAATAATTGTTTTATCGAGGATATCGATCTAAATACGTTTGCGATCTTCGATCTTGAGTATGCATTCCTTAAGCTTCGTGCTAAGTCTGTCAACAACGTTGTAAAGTTGGCATATCGCGATACTGAGGACGATGAAGTCTACAACTTTGAACTTGATCTAGATACCATCGAGATTGAGATGCCTAAGACTATCAACTCAAAGATCGAAATCACCAAAGATGTTGGTATGACTATGAAGTATCCATCTGCATCGATTACTGATAGAATGAAAGAGTTCGATAACGAAGTTGATCTAATGACATTCTTTATTGTCAACTGTGTTGATACAATCTATGACGATGAGAACGTATACGTTGCTGATGACTTTACAGAGGAAGAGATCTCGGAATTCCTAGATGGATTAGATGTCAAGACATTTGAATTGATTCGCGAGTTCTTTGAAAGTGTGCCAAGACTATATCACAAGATTGAGTATACAAACAAAGTCGGCAATGAACGTACCATCGAACTGTCGAGTCTCAAAGATTTTTTTATGTGGGGCTGAGTCATAACACCTTAGCAAGATATTATTCAATGATATTTTCTTTGGCTCAGCACCATAAATATTCGATAAGTGAAGTTGAAAATTTGATACCATATGAGAGAGATCTATATGTTGATATGTTATTGGAGTTCTTAGAACAGCAGAAGCAAGAGATAGAGAGTAGAAAAACATAATGATTGGTCAAGTTGCAGCCAAAATAGCGTTTAAAACGGTAGTTTCTGCCGGCGGTGCGCTATATGGCGCGGCTAGTTCTATATCTAAAACCGGCAAAGCATTTGGCATGGCTGGAAAGTCTCTTGGAGGTGCTGCTCAAAATACTTCCGAGCAAACACAATCTTCACCTAATAATGCAATCATCAGAAACACCGGAATGGCCGGCACTGCAGGTAAACAGAAAGTAGCAGGAGGCGGAACTCTTCCTGCTGCTAAAGCAATAGCCAAACCACAGATGTCAACTAAGATGCCTACTGAGGCACTATTAGATACAGCAGTAAAATATCTAGCATCAATCGACAAATCTCTAAAGTCACAGCTTGATTTTGAAAGACGTTCTTATCAAGACGAGGCACAGACTGAAAGAGAGGCCATTATTGAAAATAAACAAACTACTACGTTCAGTGATATTAAAGATAGACTATCCGGCTTCAAATCAGATGTCAAGGATAATATCAATATTGCCGGTACCGTCTTAAAAGTAGCTGCAATCCTAGGTGGCGCGGCCGCGCTTATTGCTAGTTCACTAGATCAAAAAGAACTGACTGCGCTCAAGCAAAATGTCGAACAATTCAAAAAAACATTTGGCTGGTTAGGCGAGCTGTCTAATATGATTCCAGCAGGAGGAATTGCTGGATTCTTGTTCGGTGGTAGGGGTGTCAAAGGCAGATTAAGAGGCGGTGTGATTGGTATCATCACCAGTCTAGTCGCCACACAAATATATAATAATATGACTGGGCAAGATGGAGAGTCTGTTAAAGATGGCAAATCTTCATTTAATGGTGTTACAGCCGGTGTACTTGCTATAGGCGCCGGTTTTGGTATTAGTAATATTGCAAAAAGATTGCCAGCGCTTAGACAGGCTGGAAAAACTGCAGGTCAGTTAGGAAGAGCTACTGGAGCGTCTTCAATCGCTGGTATACAGGCAGCAACAAGAAAAGGTAATAGTTGGTTAGCGACCCGCCGCGGGCGCAAATTCCTTGTCATCATGGCCCGCAAACTCGGCAAAAGTTGGTTCGCTAAACTCGGAAAATATATTGCTCGAATTGTTGCTGGCTTACTAGTTGCAGGAACCGGTGTTGGTGCTATTCCAGGAATAATCGCGATTATTGCAAATCTTGCATTTATCGGTTGGGATATTTTCACAATTGCATCTATGATTTGGGATGCATGGAATGATTCAAAAACAGAAGATACCGATGCGCAAGCAGTTGCTGCTAAGCCAGAACAAATTGCAACCAAGGTAGCAGGAACTGCTGCCGGATCTAATGCACAGATAGCACAGGGTTCTAATAAATCTATTCTTGAAACTATTCGTATGAAAGAATCTCGCAACAACTATAGTGCACAGAATCCAGTATCAACAGCATCAGGTGCCTATCAGTTTCTGGATGGTACGTGGCAAGCATTATCAAAAAAATATGGTATTGGTACAGAATACTCTAAAGCCAAATATGCACCACCAGAAATTCAGGATGCAGTAGCCGACATGCGTGTCAGTGAGATCTTGAAGGAAGCAGGCGGT
>Ga0214162_1000136_pt1 | contig 17504 bp, 9 predicted proteins | sample LakMenepilimnion_3_FD_153000 | JGI IMG/M metagenome (GOLD analysis project Ga0214162, IMG submission 153000) | Freshwater microbial communities from Lake Mendota, WI - Practice 20APR2010 epilimnion v5 | ecosystem: Environmental > Aquatic > Freshwater > Lake > Epilimnion/Euphotic zone | place...
GAAATGAACCCAGTCATCATATAGCGCACTTGTATAATTTTGTTGGGCAGCCCTGGAAAACACAAGACCTAACCGATCAAATTATGAAGGAATTGTATTTCAACAATCCAAACGGTTTGGCGGGCAATGAAGATTGTGGACAAATGTCGGCTTGGTATGTTTTAAACGCTATGGGCTTCTATTCTTTTAGCCCCGGAAACACGACCTATTCAATTGGTCGTCCAATTTTTGATAAGGTAGAAATTAATTTACCTACCGGCAAAAAATTTATAATTAAAGCAAAAAATAATAGTAGCACAAACAAATATATTCAAACTACAAAATTAAATGGCAAAGAAATAATAACGCCATTTTTCAACCATGAGCAATTAATTTCTGGTGGTTCATTAGAATTTAAAATGAACAACGCAACACAGTAAATGATGAGACAAAACTGGCATGAAACTAAAATTATGAAAACTATGAAAATCTTTATAGTGCTCTGTTTTTTTACAATAAGCATTTATGCCCAAAATTCTAAGCCTAACATCATTTATATAATGACGGATGATCAAAGTTCTATTACATTAAGAGGTAGTGATAGGCAAAATCAGTCACACCCTTTTGGATTTAATGGAGATAATAGAGTGCATACGCCAATCATTGATAATCTGGCAAAGAACGGCATCATTTTCAACAATGCTTTTGTGTCATCAGCCATTTGCAGTCCAAGTAGATATTCTATGTTAACTGGTAGATATGCAGGAAGATGCGAAGGGGACAATTTTATAAAAAATTATCCTTTAGGTAAACTGTCAAAAGTTGAAAATAATATTGAACTTGAAAAAAACGTAACAAATTTACCTAGGTTATTACAAGGAATTGGCTACAAAACAGCATTTGTAGGTAAATCTCATATTATTGATCATAACATACTAAATACGTATTCTACAGGTGTTGACGGATTTATGCCCTATACTGCTGATGCCAACCCCTACACTCCAAGCGTATCTAACGCCATGGTATTTAATCACGATAAATGGAGTGACCGAATGAAAGCTTATGGCTTTGATTATGTTAATGCATTTTATCCAGCAAATTTAAAAGAGTTAAATAATACCGCTCTAAACGTTCATAACGTAGAATATAAAAACAAAGCTGTCTTGGATTTTATTGAGAATTCAGGAACCGACCCTTTCTTTATTTATTATAGCGAAACCATTCCTCACGGACCAGCACCCTACAATAAAACTAATGGCTTGTATGTAAAGGGCCTTGATTCTGATGTAAATATTACCTCTAAAGGAGTCGTTAAACAAGATTATAGCTATCTCCCCACCAGAGCTGCTATAAAAAATGAAATAAACTCTTTAGGTAAAGAAGTAGATCTGGCTTGGATAAGATGGTTTGATCATGCTGTTGGAGCCGTAATAGCCAAATTAAAAGAAAAAGGAAAGTTAGATAATACGTTAATCGTTATTACGTCAGATCACGGTGACTATAATTATGGAAAGGCAACCAATTATGAGGGGGGTATTAGGGTTCCGCTAATGATGTATTGGCCTAATGGCATTACTACTCCAAGAACTTATACTGGGTTGTTTCAAAATATAGATTTTGCCGCAACATTTTTAGACATAGCAGGTCTTGGTCCTGCAACTTTGAATTTAGATGGTAAAAGTTTTAAGAATGTGCTCACGACTAATACTAATGAAGTAGTGCATACTGAATTATTCTTTGAAATTGGTTTTTCAAGAGCGATTAGAACAAAAGATTGGAAATATGTAACAGTACGGTATGATGACGCCACAAACACAAAAATAAAAAATGGAGGCACTTTTGCGGGACCTAATGGCACTACAGTAGCCCTACCCTACTACATCCAAAATGTGTCTTTAGCCAGTTTATCTGCCGGTCAATATCCATTATATAATGTAAAGGATCAATTATTTGATTTGGTAAATGATCCCTATGAAACCACAAATTTGTTTGATGTGAACCCAATTAAAGCGAATGAAATGAAAGCACTTCTAAGACAAAAACTGGTGCTTTTTCCGAACAGACCTTATGGAGAATTCACGCAAAGCATGAATACTGCCCCTTTTGAAAAAGAAATTTTTATATATCCAAATCCTGTAAAAAATAGAATTTATATCAAAACAGACCAAATAATTAGTTCCTATAAAATATATAATGTGATGGGGCAAATGGTACTCGCGAACATTTTTTCTGGAAGTATAGATATTAGCATGCTCGAAAAAGGAACCTACTTTTTAAACCTGGATAATTTCAAAAGCAAATCTTTTATAAAACTGTAAATAAATGCTACTAATATATACACAAGTGAAATAGAGAAAAAATACCAAAAGAATTAAATTATGAAAAATTTCAAAAAAATAGCCCTTATTTTTAGTTTAACAGTATTAATTGCTGGTTGTAAAACAAAAAAGGAAATAGCAACCAATACAATAAAGAAAAAACCAAATGTACTGTTGTTATTTTCAGATCAACACCACAAAAAAACAATGGGGTACGAAAATCACCCCGATGTTATTACCCCTAATTTAGATAAGTTATCCAAAGAATCTGTTGTTTTTGATCGAGCTTATTGTACCACAGGAATATGTGCGCCATCAAGAACTTCATTAATGACGGGCTTATATCCAAGGACTACAGGGGTGCTAAACAATACTACTGGTACGTCAGTGGTTAATGAATCGGTTTCTATGGCAACCATTTTCCAGTATAACAACTATAATACCTATACATTCGGCAAACGTCATTTATCTGGAGGAGCTGATAAAGGTTGGGGTGTCAAGATGGAAATACACCATGAAGAAGGTGATAATGGTAATTATATTAGTTGGGTTACAGAACAAGGTTATGGGAGTGAATTCTCTTATGATTGGGCAGCCGAATTCGGAAAAGGACCAAAAGGCAGCAAGGAAGCTAACATGCAAATTCCCATTGCTGATTTAGGAACCAGACTTTCTAAACTGCCAGATGGATATACCATGGAAGCCTACACAGCTATGCAAACCATAGACATGATAAAAAAACAAAAGAGCAGTGATAAACCTTTCTTTTGTTGGGCGTCATTCTATAGACCCCACCAACCCTATACCCCACTCAAAAAATACATGGATAAGTATAATGTTGTGGAATGGGGAAAGGGAACAAAATTCAAAAGTGGGATTAAAATGCCGGAAAGTTTTTATCAACCTACAAAAGATTTACCTCCATTTTTGCAAATGCAAAGAAATGGCGGTAATAAAGTATGGAATATGAATAAAGCCTTTGAAAATGAGCAATTATGGAGAAATTATATAGGGGCGTATTATGCTTTAATAACAGAAATTGATCATTATGTGGGTGAAATCTTAAAAGCGTTAGATGATGCCAACATGAAAGAAGATACGATTATTATTTATGCGTCAGACCACGGAGATTTTGCAGGAAATCATGGTATGGTAGAAAAAGCCGCTGATGGCCAAAATGTATATGAGGATATTTTAAATATCCCTTTAATGATTCGAATTCCAGGAAAAACCACCAATGGCAAACACACAGCAGAGCTAGTCACCTTAGTTGATATACTGCCAACTTTGATTGCTGTTTTGGATTTAAAAACCCCTAAAATGAAGTATGGTTTGCAAGGGTTATCATTAGCAGATTTATTAATAAAAAATAAGCCATTAAATAGGGACTATGTAGTTTCAGAAAGTTGGTTTCAGGCGGCAATTATTGGGAAGGACGCAAAATTGGGGATTATGCTAGGCCCAAATCCCATAAATCCAAAAGCAGATTATAGAAAATTTGGAGACATGTATTTTGATAGGAATAGTGACCCTTTAGAAATACATAATGGTATTGAAAACAATAAATATAAGAATACTATAAAGCAGCTTCGAAATTATTATAGTAAATTTGAAAAAACAGTTCCAGATACTGGTAAACAAGAATTAATATACAAAATAGTACATAAAAATGACTAAACATAATTTAATACTATTGCTCATTTTAGTTTTGATTAGCAATAGTATTCAGGTTTTGGCCCAAAATAGTAAAAGACCTAATATCATCTTTATTATGACTGATGATCAAAGCGCCATAGTGCCAAAAGACTCGGATAAAGAAGTACAATCCCATCCTTTTGGTTTCAATGGCGACACCTCCATACATACGCCAATTATTGATGGTTTGGCAAAAAACGGCATAGTATTCAACAGAGCTTATGTGTCGAGTTCCGTTTGCTCCCCTAGTCGTTATACCGCATTAACGGGGCGTTATGCTGGTAGATCTGAAGGTCCTAGTTTTATGAAACAATATCCATACGGCCAACAATCAAGAGTTGAAAATAATATCGAATTAGAAATCAGTACCGATAATTTACCAAAATTGCTTCAAAAGGCAGGTTATAAAACAGGTTTTGTAGGGAAAAGCCATGTTATAGAACATGAGTTATTAGAGAAAAAGAAAAATTGGAAAAATAACGGACTTATAGACTACGACAAAAAATCAGATCCTAATGACAGTTCGGTTTCTAATGCCATGGCTCACAATCATAAGGAATGGTCCAGAATGATAAAAGAATATGGATTTGACTATGCCGAGGGTATTTATGCGGCCAATTTAAGGGAATTATATAACGATTCCTTGAATGTTCACAATGTTGAATGGAAGAATAAAGCGGCCCTAAATTTTATAGATCAAAATAAAAAGGAGCCATTCTTCTTGTATTATAGTGAAACTGTTCCTCATGGCCCCGCGCCCTGGATAAAGAAAAACGGAAAATTTGTTCATGGATTAGACGCTAACCCGAAATTTACAGGAGAAGGTTATTTGGATGCAGATTACAGTTATTTGCCCACAAGAGAAGAAATAAAAAAGGAAGTAAAATCTTTAGGTAAAGATCAAGCACAAGCCTGGCTGAGATGGTTTGACCAAGCTGTTGGTGCAGTTGTGGATAAATTAAAGGCAGCGGGAATTTATGAAAATACATTAATTGTTATTACTTCAGATCATGGCAACTATAATGGAGGAAAGACTACGCTCTATGAGGGGGGAACAAAAGTACCATTGATGATGCATTGGCCAGCCGGCATAAAACCAAATTCTCACTATAATGAGTTGGTTCAAAACATAGATTACACCCCCACTTTTTTAGAATTGGCAGGAGTAAATTTAAAAGAAGTAAAAACAAAATTAGATGGTGTCAGTTTAAAAAATGTACTTGAGGGCAATAGTAAATCGGTGCATGATTATTTGTATTTCGAATTGGGTTTTGCAAGAGGTGTCGCAACAAAAGACTGGAAATACATTACGGTTAGATACGATGAAAAAACACAGAACAAGATAGATAATGGAGTTCTATTTAAAGGATGGAATAACACAGAAATCAAATTGCCTTATTATTTAAGCAATGGCCACCTAGGCCACCTGGCTGCGTTACATAACCCTTTTTATTTTGAAAAAAATCAATTATTTGACATGAAAACAGATTCTTTAGAAACAAAAAATGTCTTTGAGAAAAATAAAACAGAGGCTAAAGAAATGAAAAAACTTCTAGCTAAAATCTTGAAATCCTTTCCACAAAGACCTTACAACGAATTTACAAACTAATCGTATGAAATGAGCATGACCTAAAATTAGTCGCAAAGACCAATGAAGATATGCGACTCGAGCGTAAGCGAACAGGCATAGCAATTACATATGACCAATAAAAAAACAATAAATATCAACACATGAAAGCAATAAAGCCAATACTTGCAATTATAGCCTGCTGTTTTGTTATAAATAGCAAGGCTCAAAAAACAATAGATACTATAGCTACAAAAGGGGGTAGTTATGACATACCAATAAAAATTCAATTACCAAAAAAAAGCATAGAGAAAAGCCCTATTTTCTTTTTTGTTCACGGTGGAGGCTGGAATGGCGGCACACAAAATGAAGTACCTCCAGCAACGATCTCTGGAGATTCAAACTTCTTGGTTAATGAACTGGGAATTATTTATGTTGGCTTAGCCTATCGCTGCAAAGGAAATAATGCCACTTTTGCCGATGCAATAAATGATTTGGAATCTAGTGTTAAGTGGTTTTTAGACAACGCAGATAGATTTAATGCCGACACTACCCGAATTAGTTTTGGTGGTGCTTCGGCGGGATCTACTTTATCTGCAGTAATGGCTCAAAAATATCCAAATTGCAAGGTTTACATAGGTTCAGAGGGAATGTATAATTTAGTGGATCATGATGAAAAAGAATCTCCATTTCCCAGTGCTGAAGCAAGAAAAATTTATGGCTTGGATACCAAGGAGAAAAGTAAAATGGCATCTGCATTTTATAATTTAAAAGAAAACCCACCTGCTTCACTTTTGTTGCATGGAAAAGAAGACCGCTTGTGTCATTACACTCAAAGTATAAAATTTGCCGAAAAGATTAAAAAATCCGGTGGTAAAGCCAAGGTTATGCTCTATGATGAAATTAATCACACCTGCTTAAGTGCTGCTTATCCGGATGTTTTCAAAAAGAGTGTACTGGAAATTGCAAATCTCTTTATTAGTGAATTCAAGATTAAAAACAAAAATATTGAAACAATCCAAACCGCATTAGATAAACAATTAGAAAATCAGTATCCCTCAAAAAATGTCACCGAAAGTAAAATTATTGGTTCGTGGAAGTTTAATAATGAAAATATAGTTTTTAAACCTAATGGCAAAGGAGAACAAAAAAACAATAATATTGTGAAAGAGTTTGATTACACCATCGAAAATGATTCCATCAAAATAATAACAGAAAAACAAAAAGAACGATTGTTTTTTTTAAGGAAAAATAATAGCAACATGTATGAGTTGATTACCGATGATAAAGAAAATAAATACCGAAGGTTAAATTATATAAAACAATAAATTCAAATATGAAATTTATGCTTCAACTAGTAGTAAGTACTTTTCTGTTAATATAAATGCATGGAAGTAAGCTGCTCTCTAAAAATAATACAAAAGAATCACATAATTTAAGGTAGGAAATAATAAGCAAAATTATAGCATTTATTAATTGTCAATTAATCTATTATTAATAGTTCTGCGCTAGATTTACAAATAATTAAAATCTATAAAACTTTTTTTAATTCAAAAAAATATCAAAAATTGAAAATACATTATTAAAATTCTTTTTTTGACTTTACATGTTTCAATTACTACTCTAATGCAGGCTCGGAAAATTAAAGAAACAGTGTTTGGTGATTCACAAAAAAAACAGTCAATCAATATCCAAAATCTGCTTCATGTTAATTTTATTATTCGTTAGAATTAACAAAAAAATAAAAAAATTAATTCTGAATTCTAATAAAAACAAATGAAAATTACAACTAAAATAATTGGAATGGTATTAATTTCCTTTACCAACTTAATACATGCTGTTACACCGGATGCCACAATCACGTTTTCGAATCCCATAGTTTCGAATAAATTGACACACTTCATAGTGACCAATCCAAATAACGAACCGTATACTATTCAAACCACAAAAGGAGGTCTAGATTGTCGACAAATTCCAAGTGGGAAATATGGTTACTTTCGGGCAGATGATGCCACCTTTCCTTCAACTGAAAATAATCTAATTTTTACTATTACTTTTTTCGATGAAGGGACAGGAGTTTTCAACTTACAATACAATTCGATTGGTACTGATCTTAATAGTAAATATTTCACAAGTCCCATCACAAGAACAGGTACCAATCTTTGGATAACCGTAACAGTAGCAGTAACCAATGCCTCTTTCAAAAATGCACAAAACAATGCAAGTGATTTTAGAATTAACGGTATTGACGGAGTTTATATTAGAGCGGTAACTATCGCAAAAGGAACATTAGATCCAAAAAACGAGCCTGTGCCTATTGTGAGTGCCAGTACCTATTCTGAATTTACAGGGAAGTCCGTAGCAGGTTATCAAGCTTGGTTTAAAACAGGAACTACGACTGCGGGATGGGTTCATTGGAGTGGCGGTACACCTCCAGCCCAATACAAAACTAATTTCGAAATTTATCCTGATGTTTCAGAATACCTTGATGCTGATCTGGCACCCACTGCCTTAGCCAATTTGGGAAATAACCAACCCTCAAAATTATTTAATTCGCCTAACCAAGGGGTGATAGACACCCATTTCAAATGGATGAAAGAGTATGGAATTGATGGAGCAGCTGTTCAGCGATTTATTAATAATATTGGTAATGCAATTATAAAGTCACCAGCTAGTGTTGCCAATAAAATTAAAGAAAGTGCCGAGGCGAATCAACGTGTTTTTTATATCTGCTACGATATTTCTGGCGGAAATGTGGATACTTGGGATGATACGATTATATTTGATTGGGTGTATAATGTAGAGCAAAATGATTTAACCAAGTCCGATGCCTACGCCAAAGTGGGCAACAAACCTGTAGTACAACTATGGGGCCCTGGATTTGCAGGGGGAAATCATCCAGGTAACGCTGCCGAAACTATTGCTTTGATTCAGTTTCTACAATCAAGGGGGTGTTACGTCATTGGGGGTACACCAACCAGATGGCGTACTGGAACCAGAGACTCTAAAGGTACTGCACAAACCTCAACTATTCCAGCTGATAAGGAAAATTACCTACCTGTGTACGAAAGCTACGATATGATTTCTCCTTGGATGCCGGGAAGAATCAGAACCAACGCAGATTCGGATACCATACTTAATAGCGTAATGGTTCCTGATAAGACCTTTTGCGATGCTAAAAACATAGGGTATATGCCAGTTTTATTTCCCGGGTTTGCCTGGTCACAATGGAAAGATGGGGTTGTAAACCATACGCCCAGAAATGCTGGTAGTTTTATGTGGAGACAAGCCACAAACATCAAAAGTTTAGGTGTAACTTCTATGTATTTTGCTATGTTTGACGAATATGATGAAGGAACTGCTATTATGAAAAATGCAACCGATTGGAGTACGATTCCAACCGACCAATATTTTCTGACCTCGAGCGCTGATGGTATCTGGCTATCGTCTGATTTTCAACTTCGTGTGGCGGGTGCTTCGATAGAAGTATTAAAAGGTACAAGAACGTTAACTACACAAGTTCCAGTTCCACATTCTTTGGGGCCGGTCTATTTCCGAAATAGTTTCGAAAAACGAACAACTCCTTATAATTATATTGGTGGGGTAGCTCAAGCTACCGGAACTTTTAATCTAGACCCTTGCTTTTATAAACCTGTATTAATAGAAAATACGAATACTATCAGTCCGACAACAGCAATACAACAAACCAATGTTAAAAGCGGTTTGTATTCCGTAAAAGTTGCAGGTTCGGTTACAGTAAATAACCCAGCGGTATATCGATATTTGACCTCGGAAGTTCAAATTCTTATTACTAAGGATATGAAACTCTCCTTTTGGAAAAAAACAGAAAATGAACTAGGGAAATATGTTTTTGTTGATATAATTACAGCAAACGGTAAAAAAGTCAGTACACAAGGTTACAAAGATCAAAACGGGAATAGTATGAGTGCTTCAACTCCACATGGAACCGTTGGCGCTGGTTGGGAAAAATTTACTTGTGACCTAGGTAATGGTGCTCTTTTAGGAGAAACAATTACAGGGGTCATTCTGCATTACGAAACTACAGGAACTGGATCTTTTGAAGCATATTTCGATGATTTTTTAATTGAAAAACCGCAGTCATTAGATATCAATACTGCTACGGAATCTATTGTTTCTAAAATCGCTGTTTATCCTAATCCTTCGACTGGTCAATTTAATTTTGAAAATTTATCTAACAAGGAAGTTGAAATTTCCGTTTATTCACTTAGTGGTATTTTAATTCAAAAATCAAAAAGCGAAGCAACCAATGTATCCATAGATTTGTCCAACAAACCTAATGGAGTATACCTTTTAAATATAAAATATGGTAATACTAATTATATTCAAAAACTGATAAAAAATGGATTCTAATAGATTCTTCTATACCCTCTTCAAATGAAATCTAAAAACCAAAATACATCCTATTTATTCCTTGCTATCCTATTCCTTATTGGATTGTCCGTTTTTTCACAAACCAATAAAAAACCAAATTTATTGTTCATCATTACGGACCAACAACGGTATGATGCTTTAAGTATTGCCGGAAATACCGTCTTAGAAACTCCTAATCTTGACCGATTGGCAAAACAAGGCGCATATTTTAAAAATGCGTACACCCCAGTTGCGGTTTGTGGACCAACACGATCATGCATTTTAACAGGAACTACCATTGGTACGAACGGAGTAACCACCAATGATAAAACCTATTACTATAAAGACGAACCCGTAATGGCAATGAAAACATTCGATGAAATTCTTACAGAAAATGGATATCATTGTGAATATTATGGAAAATGGCATGTACTCACATCGCATGCAGCCGTTTATAAAAATCCAAACAAATATGCAAAAAACGGCAAATACATGTTTGGACCTGAAGGTCAAAGTCATATGTATCAAGATTATCTGGATGAAGTTTATCCAAAAAGGGAGCCTCAAGGCGATGAATTATTAGATAAATTCACTCAAAGACCTTATACTCCAGACCCTTTGGACGTGAATTTTGGCAAATCGTATGAACAGGTAAAAAATGAAGATAAAAAGTTTTCACAACCCAATTTTCATGGTAAATCTTCCATTCCTCAAGAACAAACGATTACCGCTTTTTATGCAAAAAAGACGATAGATGCCATTGAGCGTCTTAAAAATAAACCTTTTAGTATTACGGCATCATTCCATTTTCCACACGCACCCATGATTCCCTCCCCGCCTTATTATGGTATGTATCCCCCACAGGATATGAAGGCACCCATTAGCATTCATGATGACATGACGAATTCCCCCTATTCAAATGCTAATGGAAGAAAAAAATTACCAGAGTTTGCAGATGAGGAAAAAATTAAATACATGATTTCAAATTATTATGGTTTAATTAAAGAAATAGATGTTTGGATGGGTAAAATCATGGACAAGTTAGATGAGACTGGACTTACAGATGATACTTTAATCATTTTCACGAGTGATCATGGCGAAATGCTTGGAGCTCATGGCATGCGGGAGAAAAATGTGTTTTATGAAGAATCATCTCATGTGCCATTAATTATAAAGATGCCAAATCAAATAAAACAAAACACAACCGTTAATGGTTATGTTTCTAACGTCGATTTATTTGCCACTATTATGGATTATCTAAAAGTGGGTAACTATAAATCGGAAGGCGAAAGTTTAAGAGACTTAATAGAAGGTAAAGCAACAAACCACGGAAAATATGTTGTTACAGAATGGGATTATAATGGCCCTACATCTCCAAATTATATGATTGTTAAAGCCGGTTGGAAGCTAATGGTACCGTACACAGAAGACTCTAATGTCTTAAATGCTTTATATGATTTGAATAAAGATCCACATGAAATGAATAATTTATTAGGGATAAACCCCAATAAAAAACAATACGAACAAAAAGCAGAAGAATTAAGAAGTTGCTTACTGGAATGGTTGCAAAAAAATAACTCTAAGCATTATACAGGAGTATTGAAACGAAAATTAATGTAACAAAAAAAAAATGAAATTATATTCCTTAAATTACACCTTGTTTTAAATACAGAATTTGGGGTCGAAGTAACTAAACCACTATGGACTGGTAGTCCATAGATTTGGTTTGGCAGACTAAAAGTCTGCTAGGTTGGATACAAATAAATCAGTGAAATTTTGCCACATATTCACGGATTTTTTAAATAGTTTCTAATCTGTGAATCTGTGGCAAAAAAAAATTTAGAAGCTTAAGCGAGATGCACTGAAAGTGCATAGTTTCAAACTCTATTTGAGACCAACCAAACATCCTATAATTGTTAATCTAAAGAGCACAATAATATAATGAAAAGACGCAAGTTCATAAAATCAACTTTAATGTTTTCTGCTGCTGCATTTATAACCCCAAGAGTTTATGCATCAACTAATTTTAACAATGCTAAAAAAGATTCTTTTAAAGGATTTATTGTTTCAGATTCTCATTTTGGTTGGGTAAATAAAATGCAACCCCCTATCGAGGAACAAGCGGCAGCAGTTAAAAATATTATGAAAAAATTTCCAGATTTAGATATCTTTTTGGATACTGGAGATGCACATCATAATGACCATCATAATAATGGAAATCCACATAAAGCAAGAAAAGATTGGGTAGATATTATTCAGGGTGGCTGTGAGCAACTCCCCTTTTATTATGTAATTGGTAATCACGAATTGCGTTCAAATGAAGATGATGATCCAGAAATGCGCTCAAATAGTATGGGTAGTAATACCTGCAGACCTTATTATAGTTTTGATATGCAAGGCATTCATTTCATCTCTTTTCCGCAATTGATTAGAGCTGTCTATATTACTGAAGAAGCTTGGGATTGGTTAGATTTAGATTTAGCACTAAACAAAGATAAAACCATCATAATGTTGTCACACAATAACATTATTGGCACAACAACAGGAAATGAAAATGGGTATAGAGGTGTCATGGACAGTGATAAAATGCTGGCTGTATTTAATAAAAATCCGAATATTATTGCTTGGATGCACGGTCATAATCATAATTTTGAAGTAGTAAATAGAGACGATATGTTATTCGTTTCTAATGGAAGAATTGGCGGTTTTGATCCTAGTAAAGGGAAATATGGCATCGGTGGTGTGTATTTCGAAATTACAAAAGACAAACTAATCGTAAAATGTTATTCTGCAGAAAAAGATATGTTTTTAGATTCTTTTGATGTGTCTTTAAGTCAAACTCTTGATGTTAAAACCACATTTGATAACAAAGCAGATTTTGCCTATAGTTATGGAGTTGGTGGTGCTGTTAATGGAGAGCGTATTCCTGCATATCATCATCACGTAGGTGAGAATACTAAATCAGAATTATTTTTAACAGGCTGCAATAGTGCTGTTATTAATGATGATCACGCCATGACAAAATACACAGAACGAAAAGCGTATCACGGATTAGATAAAATTTTGTTCGCTGCAAAGGTGAATCACGGAAACGCAGGTTTCGAATATACAAATCCAGGAATTCGTTTAAAAGCAAATGATAATTGGTGGACTACCTTAACAATGCCCTCTGATAATTATGATAAATATTCCTATTACAGATGTCCTTTAGGTCAAAAATACAAGGCAAGCATCGATTTAGATGTAAAAGGAGAGAAAGGCAAACAACGTTTATGGTTGCGTTTGCACATATATGATATTAACGGACGTAAATTGCGAATTGTCCAGTCTGATGAAATAATGTTGGTAGCTGGAAAACAGCAGCTGGATTGCTTGTTAGAAGTACCAAACTTGCCAGAATTTGATACCATTTATAGTAATCCACAAAGTGATAATTTAGTAAATATTGCAGTAGAAGCCTCTTTTACAGGGATGGACACAGATGTAGATATTAAATATTTAAAACTAGAACAAGAGCATTCAACGTCAAATACAATAGATGCCGGTGTAATTATTGATACTAAAAACTACCAAACATACGGTGTTTTAGCAAAAGGGGATATCAAAAAAATAGCGTTAGACAAGCCCTTGGAAACAAGAAGTATCAATGAGATTTCGACCTCTGGAAATAAAAGAGTTACTTATCTAGTGCGTCATTCCAATATGAAATGGCAAGTTAGAAATGCAACAGCAACGTATTTAGAAAAACATATAAAAATTGGTAAAATAAGGAATCATATTTCTGATAAATTAGAGATTATTATATCTCCGCTTCAAAAAGAAATAGAACCCTACTTACATAGAGTTCGCTATGCAGAAAAAATTAAATTAGTTCCTTATCAATCAAAAAATCAATCGATAAAAGTAACTTTAGAAAATGTATTTCAAAATGCAGAAATCGATTTTTACAGCACTAAAAAACCAAAAATGGTTGCAGGTGTTACCAGTTGGATTTATAAAGACAATATCGTTACTGCAAAAATATCAAAACCCACAACTGTACTTGTAACCTTTTAAAAAAATAGATTATGACTCAAACAAAATATAGCTTTAAATCATTAGTAGTTGCTTATGTGATTGCTTCCGCTTTTTTTTCATCCTGTAAAATTCAAGGACAAACTACAAGCTCCAAAGATGAGATTTATTTAGTTGATTATGTAAACCCTCTAATGGGTACAGATTCTAAAAAAAGTATGTCAAATGGCAATACATATCCAGCAATAGCAACACCTTGGGGCATGAATTTTTGGACACCTATGACGGCAGAAATGGGAAATGGTTGGGCCTACAATTATGATGATGATAAAATACGGGGCATCAAACAAACCCACCAGCCAAGTCCTTGGATAAATGATTATGCCGCTTTTTCGCTTATGGCAGTTACAGGAAAACTAAAGTATAAAGAAGAGGAAAGAGCTTCTTGGTTTTCTCACAAAGCAGAAACAGTTACACCTTATCACTACAAAACATATTTAGCAGAATATGACGTGGTTGTGGAGGTAACACCAACAGAAAGAGCAGCCCAATTTAAATTTACATTTCCAGAATCAGATTCTTCATACATTATGCTAGATGCTTTTTTTAAAGGTTCTATGGTTAAAATCCTACCAAAACAGCGCAAAATAATTGGTTATTGTAGAAACAATAAAGGTGGTGTTCCAGATAATTTTCATAATTATTTTGTAGCTGAATTTGATAAAGATTTTGAAATTACCCATACATGGAAAGACGATTGGGAGCTTCAAGAAAATAATCTTGACAGCGAAGGAAAACATGTTGGTGCCATTATCGGTTTTAAAACCAAAAAAGGAGAAGTTGTACACGTAAAAGTGGCATCGTCCTTTATAAGTCTGGAGCAGGCACAGATAAATTTAGATAGAGAAATTGGAAATAATTCTTTTGAAGAAACCAAAAAGAAAGCAAAAAATGCATGGGAAAATGAATTAAGTAGAATTAAAATTGAAGATGATAATATAGATAATATTAGAACTTTTTACTCCTGTTTATATAGGGTTTTATTATTTCCAAGAACGTTTTATGAGTTTGATGCAGGTAATAAAATGATTCATTATAGTCCTTATAATGGCAAAATTGAATCAGGACACATGTTTACGGACAATGGTTTTTGGGATACATTTAGAGCCGTTTTCCCCTTTTTTAACATGATGTATCCAGACCAAAATAACAAAATAATGGAGGGTTTAGCAAATACCTATAAAGAATCAGGTTGGTTACCAGAATGGGCCAGTCCCGGTCATCGAGATTGTATGATTGGTTCAAATTCCGCATCTATTATAGCAGATGCCTATTTAAAAGGAAACATTAAAAATGAAAAAACTGCCGAAATTTTATTTGAAGCCATCCTTAAAAATGCCACAATTGAAGAAGGCAGACCTGTGAGATCCGTAGGCAGAGAGGGTTTAAATTACTACAACACATTAGGGTATGTTCCTTATGATGTCAGCATTAAAGAAAATGCAGCTAAAACTTTAGAGTATTCTTATGCCGATTTTACCATTGGACAAATGGCCAAAAAGATGGGTAAGGCTGACCTTGCCAAAAAGTATTATGAACAATCCTATCGGTACAAAAAAGTATTTGACCCTTCAACAAATTTAATGCGAGGTAAAAATAAAGATGGTAGTTTTCAAAGTCCTTTTGATCCCTTAAAATGGGGTGGTGCTTTTACAGAAGGAAATAGTTTACATTACACATGGTCTGTTTTTCAAGATATAAACGGATTGATAAATTTAATGGGGGGAAAAGATAATTTCATCAAACAATTAGATGGTGTTTTTACAATGCCGCCAAAATATGATGCCTCCTATTACGGAAAAGTAATTCACGAAATTAGAGAAATGGAAGTGGCAAATATGGGCAATTATGCGCACGGAAATCAACCTATACAACACATGATTTATCTCTATAATTATGCGGGTGTTCCTTATAAAGCACAAGATAAAATCAGAAAAGTTTTGACAAAATTATATACAGCAACTCCAGATGGTTACTGTGGTGATGAAGATAATGGACAAACTTCCGCTTGGTACGTGTTTAGTGCATTAGGGTTTTATCCCGTTACACCCGCCGTAGATCAATATGTTATAGGTAGTCCTTTGTTTAAAAAAGCAACTTTGTCTTTAATGAATGGCAATAAATTTACAATCATAGGAAAAAATAATTCAAAAGAGAATTTCTATATACAGTCAACTCGTTTTAATAATAAAATACACTCTCACAGTTATATTAATTTTCAGGACATTCAGAATGGCGGTAAACTTGAATTTAATTTAGGTGAAAATCCAAATCAAAGCTGGGGCCAAAAGCAAACTGATGTGCCTTATTCATTAAGTTTGGAAACACATAATTAAAGTAATTTTATAAATAACAACAATCAAATAGTATTAATTCAAAATAAAAAATAAAAAAATGGAATTATATCCTTTAAAATTTACACCTCTTTTCAAATACAGAATTTGGGGTGGTAGTAAATTAAAGACAGTGCTAAATAAAGAGTACACAGAAGAAAACATCGGTGAATCTTGGGAAATATCGGATGTCTCTGGAGATGAAACTAGAGTGGAAAACGGTTTTTTAAAAGGTAAAACCCTAAAAGAACTTACAAAACAATTCAAAGGTGATTTTGTGGGTGAAAATGTTTATCAAAATTTCGGGGAAGATTTTCCGTTATTAATAAAGTTCATTGATGCTGAAACGCCTTTATCCATCCAAGTGCATCCGAGCAATGAAATAGCTAAAGAAAGACACAATTCTTTTGGTAAAAATGAGATGTGGTATGTTATGCAAGCCGATGAAAATGCCGAACTGATCGTTGGATTTGATGAAGAAATAAATAAAGAAAGTTATAAAACACATTTAGAAAATAATACTATTTTAGATGTCATGCATCATGAATATGTTAGTGAAGGCGATACATTTTATATCCCCACAGGCAGAGTGCATGCCATAGGTGCTGGTGTTTTGCTGGCCGAAATTCAACAAACATCAGACATAACCTATCGCATCTACGATTATGATAGGGTTGATGCTAAAACAGGAGAAAAAAGAGAACTACACAATGAATTAGCTATTGATGTGATAGATTTTAAAGTGTATGATTCCTATAAAACCAGTTATGAATTAAAGCCAAATGTTTCTAATAAACTGGTGCATTCCCCTTATTTTAAAACAAACATACTAAGTATTAAAGGGGAAGTGAAAAAAGACTATTCAGCTATTGATTCTTTTGTTATTTATATTTGTGTAGAAGGAGTTTTAGCTATTCATCATAAAGGGGAGACTTATTCGCTTTCACAAGGCGAAACGATTATGTTTCCATCCAGCATCACTAATCTTGTGCTTAATGCTTCTGACAGTGCTAAAATCCTGGAGGTTTATTTTTAATAAAAATATTAATATAAGTAATAAACAAATAGTGTGAAAAATAAATCAAGAATAATAAAAAGGGGTGTTGGAATATTATTCCTGATATATGCGCTGAATCCAGTTATATC
>Ga0214162_1000139_pt1 | contig 17255 bp, 14 predicted proteins | sample LakMenepilimnion_3_FD_153000 | JGI IMG/M metagenome (GOLD analysis project Ga0214162, IMG submission 153000) | Freshwater microbial communities from Lake Mendota, WI - Practice 20APR2010 epilimnion v5 | ecosystem: Environmental > Aquatic > Freshwater > Lake > Epilimnion/Euphotic zone | place...
TAATGATTATAGTAATTGTTTTTATTTAAATTCTGAGCAATCTGAAATTAATTTTTCTAAATTATCTAAATAAATTTTTTTCAAACACCATTTTAATGGCATCTGCATGACGACGTTTTGCTCTAGTATAACTTCCTGCGGCCGGTGCAGAATAGGCTTTTAGAGAAGCCAATCTCCATTTCACCAAGTCGAAATTCATTAACATATAGCTGTAAGCGCCCATGTTTTTGGGTTCTTCCTGTGCCCAAACATAATCATCTACATTCGGATATTGAGCTATTATTGCCTTCAGTTGCTCTACAGGCAAAGGGAATAACTGCTCAATTCGAACCACCGCAACATCTTTTCGACCGTTGTTTTCCCTTTCGGCAGTGATATCATAATAGAATTTTCCGGTGCAGAAAACGAGGCTTTTCACTTCGGTTTTATTCACGGTATTGTCATCAATAGTTTCTTGAAAACTTCCGTTTGCCAATTCGTCTTGGGTTGAAACGCATCTTGGATCGCGCAACAAACTTTTTGGTGTAAACACAATAAGAGGTTTTCTGAAACTGGTTTTCATTTGTCGTCTCAACAAGTGAAAGAAATTGGCCGGTGTGGTACAATCGGCGACGTACATATTATGTCTAGCGCACAATTGTAAATAACGCTCCATTCTCGCCGAGGAATGTTCTGCTCCCTGCCCTTCGTATCCGTGAGGCAATAACATTACAATTCCATTTTGGTTGTTCCATTTGTCTTCCCCAGTAGAGATATATTGGTCAATCATGATTTGGGCACCATTGGAGAAATCCCCAAACTGAGCCTCCCATATTGTTAAAGCATTAGGATTAGCTAAGGCATAACCATAATCAAACCCTAAAACTCCATATTCTGACAAAAAGGAATTGAAAATGTTGAATTTTCCTTTTTTGTTGGCTATGGCATTTAATAGAATCACTTCTTCCTCTGAGTCTTCCACTTTTACCACGGCATGACGGTGAGAAAAAGTCCCACGTTCCACGTCTTGTCCAGATATACGAACGTCATAACCTTCAGTCAAGAGTGATCCGTAAGCTAACGTTTCTGCTGTTCCCCAATCGACTGTGTTGTTGTCGTACATTGATTTACGATCCGTAACTATTTTAGAAATTTTATTGATAAATTTCTTTTCAGAAGGCAGTGTCGAAATAGTTTCAATAATGGAATCTAAGGTCTCTTTGGCAACTTTTGTATTCACTTTTTGAAGCATTTCAGGAGTAGAAACCTGTTTAAATCCTTTCCATTCATTTTGCATAAAAGGAGTGATAATCGTCAGGTTCTTTTTGCGGGAAGCTTCCAGATTTTGATCTAAATCGTCTTTGTATTCTTTTTCTAACGTTTTTACCAAATCGACATCAATAATCCCTTCCGCAATCAATTTTTCCGCATAAATATCTCTCGGGTTTTTATGCTTGGCAATGATTTTATAGAGTATGGGTTGTGTGAATCTCGGTTCATCTCCTTCATTGTGTCCATATTTTCTGTAGCCCAACAAATCGATAAATACGTCTCGGCCAAAATGCATTCTAAAATCCAAAGCAAAAGACATCGCATGCACAACAGCTTCGGCATCATCCGCATTCACATGCAATACAGGCGACAAGGTTACTTTAGCAATATCTGTGCAATAAGTAGAAGAACGGGCATCAAGGTAATTGGTTGTAAAACCTACTTGATTGTTAATCACCACGTGAATGGTTCCTCCTGTTTTATACCCATCCAATTGTGCCATTTGGATGATTTCATACAATATGCCTTGACCCGCAATTGCAGCGTCTCCGTGGACGGCGATTGGCAATACTTTTGAAAAGTCATTAGGGAAATATTTATCTTGTTTGGCTCTTGTGATTCCTTCAATAACGGCACCCACTGTTTCAAGGTGGGAAGGATTTGGCGCTAAATTGATGTTTATTTTTTTTCCTGTGCTGGTTACTTTGTCTGCAGTAAGGCCCAAATGGTATTTTACGTCCCCATCAAAATATTCTTTATCATAATCTTTACCGTCAAATTCACTAAAAATATCTTGGGTCGATTTTCCGAAAATATTAGCCAAGACATTTAAACGACCACGATGTGCCATTCCCATCACGAAATGTTCTACCCCTTTTTCGGCTGCTTTTTCAATTAAAGCGTCAAGGGCAGGGATAATAGATTCGCCTCCTTCCAATGAAAAACGCTTTTGTCCTACATATTTGGTGTGCAAGAAATTCTCAAAGGAAACCGCTTGATTTAGTTTGCTCAGAATGGCTTTCTTTTCGTCCGGTGAAAAATTAGGCTGATTGTCATTTTGTCCGATTTTGTCTTGAATCCATTCGATATCATTTGGATTCCGAATGTACATATACTCCACTCCAATTGATTGGCAGTACATTTTATCCAAATGGCCCAATATCTCAGCAAGAGAACAAGGCTCTATTTTTAAGATTTTGGCGGCATCAAAAACGATCGGTAAATCTGATTTAGAAAGGCCAAAATTTTCAAGATCTAAAGTAGGGGAATACGTTCTTCTCTTATGAACTGGATTTGTTCGTGTGAACAAATGACCCCGGCTTCTATAGGCGTCAATTAATTTTACCACTTTGAACTCTTTTTGCAGTTGCTCAGAAATAGCTGCGGTATCACTTGAACTAACCGAAACGTTTGTTGTTCCCGATGTCGTAGCTGCCAAAACTTCTCCATTATACGTTTCCATTCCAAAGTCGAAACCCTGAAAAAAACTTCTCCAACTAGGCTCTACGCTATCTGGATTTTCTAAATATTGTTCGTATAATTGTGCAAAAAATTCGGTATGTGCTGCATTTAAGAATGAAAACCTATCCATAATTGTGTATAATCTGCTTTTTGTTAAAATAGTTTGGCAAAAGTACAATAATACAATAAGTATATAAATCTTTTTAAATACATTTATACCATATTTTGTTAAAACTTTATTTTCTAATGAGGAAGAGTAATTTTAAAGGGGTTTCGAAATCAATTTTATTGCTCCTAGCCCTATTTTTTTCTTGTGGTTTATTAGCACAAGGACCAACAATTGCACCGACATCAAAAAATGATTTCTGGCGAAAAGTGCAATTTGGCGGCGGCATCGGTTTGAGTTTCGGAAGTGGATATACGGACATTACCATTTCTCCGAGTGCCATTTATAATATTAACTCTATTGTTGCTGTTGGAACGGGTTTGCAGTTTGGCTATGTTTCTTCAAAAAGCGATTACACTTCTACCATTTATGGAGCAAGCCTAATTGGGTTATTAAATCCAGTTCCGCAAGTTCAACTTTCAGCGGAACTAGAGCAAATCCGAGTAAATACTAATTATCAATACATTGGGGCAGCTATTTCTGAATCATTTTGGAACACGGCCTTGTACTTGGGGGCTGGTTACCGAACCGGTAATGTAACCGTTGGTATACGTTATGATGTATTGTTTAACGACAATAGGAGTTATTACAGCGACGCCTTTATGCCTTTTATCAGAGTTTATTTTTAAAATTTATATATGAAAAATTTCACAAAACTGTTCTTTCTGCTTTTTTTGACTTACGGTTTTTCTCAAAAAACGTTACTGCAATCGGGTCCAATGGTGGGTTATAGCGAAATGAAAGAAGCGATGATTTGGTTGCAAACCAAAGAAAAAGCCTCTGTAAAAATCGAATATTTTGCATTGGACAATCCTGGCAAAGTATTTTATTCTGATACTTATAATGCTACTAAAGAATCTGGTTTCACCTATCATGTTGTTTTAGACCAACTCGTGCCCGGTAAAAAATACAATTACAGCGTATTTATCAACAACAAAAAGGTGGCTTTGCCTTATGAAACCTCCTTTTCTTCCAAAAAATTATGGCAATGGCGCGAAGACGCTCCCGATTTTACGGTTGCTTTGGGCAGTTGCACGTACATCAACGAAACTGAACTGGACAGGCCCGGAAAAGGTTACGGAAGTGATTACTCCATTTTTGAATCCATAAATTCAAAGAATCCCGATATCATGATTTGGGGCGGAGACAATATCTACTTGAGAGAGGCGGATTGGGATAGTAAAACAGGTATTTTGCATCGGTACACCCATTCTCGATCTATCAAGGAAATGCAGCCGTTATTAGCAAAAACGCAGAATTTTGCGATTTGGGACGACCATGATTTTGGACCCAATGATGGAGACCGAAGTTTTTACAACAAAAACCTGACTTTGGAAGCGTTCAAAGATTTTTGGGCTAACAAAAGTTATGGGATGAATCCCGAGCAAAATGAAGGTAATTATTCTACCTTTAATTGGGGTGACGCCCAATTTTTCTTGCTTGATGACCGCTTTTTTAAATCTCCTAACGACAGGAAAACGGGAACGAGAACCATTCTTGGCGACACCCAATTAGAATGGCTGATCGATGCGCTTTCCAGTTCAAGTGCTTCGTTCAAGATTATTTACATCGGAGGACAAGTCATCACTTCAGCGGCACGATTTGAAAACTACGCAACCTATCCTGAAGAAAAAGAAAAATTATTGAAAGAAATCGAAGCCAACAAGATAAAAGGAGTGCTGTTTTTATCTGGCGACAGACATTTTACCGAATTGTCAAAATTAGAAAGAAAGGGAACTTATCCGCTTTATGATTGGACGGTTTCGCCATTGACTTCCGGGGTTTCAAATTCTTATAAAGACGATAATAACACGAATCGGGTGGAAGGGAGTTTGTTTGCCGTGAATAATTTTGGAACTCTATCTTTTTCAGGCAATGCAGCAAATCGTCAAATGAAATTGTCCCTGTTTGACAAAGAAGGAAAAGAATTGTGGAATAAAACAATCCTGAAAAAAGAGTTGGAATAGCTACTATTTATCCCTGAACCACACATCTTGTCCAGGAATAAATTATACCGATTATTTTTTTATGATTTTGTAGCTGACGCTTTCCTTCTTGGTGGTAAATTGGATTAGGTAAATTCCTGATGTATATTTTGAAGTGTTTATGGTTAAGATTTCATCTTTTGAAACAAAATTAGCTACTTCTTGTCCTTGCATGGAAACAATAGAAATTTTAGCGCCTATTAAATCAGCAGGAATATGCACGGTCAAAACATCTTCCATTGGATTTGGACTTAATCGAATGGTATCCTTACTAGTTGCATTTTCATTTGTAGAAAGAGTCTTTTCTTGATAAACGCGCACATAATCAATTTCCATCGCGCCTTGGGTAAAACTCGGATATATACTGGATTGGATTGCAAGATTCAAAAGCAGGTATTGTTCTTTGTCAAAGGGCCAAGTATCTGCATTTATAGTCGCAGGTTGATAGGTATAATGCACAATTCCATCTATACTAAACACCATTTTGTTGGCATACCAATCTAAAGAATAGATGTGGTATGCTGTCGAAGCAGTTGGAATAACCCGCCCCCCTTTATTAATGGTTCCGCCATAACTGGAGGTTGTATGCATAGCGCTTTGGGCATAATTTTGATTACTGCCCCAATGTTCCATAATATCGATTTCGCCGCACGCAGGCCAGGAAGTTGTGCTAAATCCTTGTAAATTCCAATAAGCGCCATTTTCTTTAATGTTCTTTCCTAGCGTCCAGATAGCAGGCCAAGTTCCCACTCCTGAAGGAAGTTTTGCCCTAACTTCTACACGACCATATTTAAAGGCAAACTTTGAATTTAATCGGGCAGAGGTATATGATTTGGTTACGCCCTGGTTTTGATAGGTTTCTTTTTTGGCAATAATATTTAAAAAACCATTGTTAACAACAGAATTATCAATTCGGTTGGTATAGTGTTGTACTTCACCGTTAAACCAACTTCCGCCAGAAGGTAGTTGTGTTTGATGAAACCATTTTGCAGCATCAATAGCTCCGTTTGTATTAAACTCATCCGACCAAACCAATTGGTCAAATACTACTGGAGGAGGTAAAGCAGCTCCTAAATAATAAAAATCATCAATGTAAGCAATTACTTTACTGTTGTTGTTTTCTCCGTTGATTTGCAACAAAACTCTATTGAAATCAGTTCGGTTAATTGGAGGAGGAGATGCAGGATCTAAATTTAAATAGGGGTCATTGGCAAAATTAAAAGTCACTTCTTGCCATTGATCAGCAACAATAGGTTTGATAATTTCACTTTGTGTTGACCAAGGAGCGGGTAAAGATCCATTTTGCAATTTTAAAGAAATCTGAAGTGGTTGACTTCCTGTTATTCCTATTGAAGGAACATATATTTTTACTGTAAAGGTATAATTTGCCGATAAATTAAAATTAGTTGTCGCATCAAACCGAACATTGGCATATTGGCCTCCAATGTCATTGTATTTTAAAACCTTACTTGACTGGTTTATCCCTGTTTGAAAAGGATTAGTAAAAGGCTGCTCTAAGTCACAGTCATCGCCAAACCAAGTGGTAATATTCCCAGTTCCTTCAAAATTATCCTCGATAACTTGACCACTCGCTAGAAACGATACCAACATAGAAATAGAACTTAGCACTAATTTTTTCATTATTGAATAGTATTAATTATTTCTGCGAAAATAGACTTTATCCTTAAAGTTCATTCCATAATTAAACTATACATTAACTATACAAGCCTTTTAATACCGTCAATATTTATTCCTGAACCACACTTTTTGCCATTCTCGTTTCAAAATCAAGAACGCCACTTGTTCTGCCAGTACCACTAAATCCGAACCATCCAGTTTTTTTATTTGATCTTCGGAAACGTCAATAATATATAGGAGATTGAGATATTCGGCAAATTTGTATTGAATTAGTCGATAGATTTTTTCGTGCAATTCAATTTTCAATTCGTTTGGCGAAATGCTCATCGGGAAGTCGATTGCTTCATTGGCCAGATTGAAATCCTTGTTGATTTGCTCGATTAATTTGAGGTATAACGATTCTTTTTCGGCTTCTTCAAGAAGTAAATCGGTGTTAATAGGGGTGATGTACATAGTTTTGAATTTCAATTCCAATGACAATGCCAAAAATATCAGTTTCTAATTTTGAAATTAAATTTTGCTATTGAAATTGTTTTTTTAAACGTTTCTACTCATTAAATTTTCTCCAAAAGTTTTCAATATCGCTTTTTTATCCTCGGAGATTTTTATTTTTTTCAAGGTTTTAAAAGCTTTCAAAGTAAAGCCCTGAATCGCTTTTTGGGTTGCCTCCGATGCACCGGTGGCATTGAAAATTTCCTTTACAGCAATAATTTTGTCTCCATTAACTTCCGGTTGAACACAAAAGAAATGCAGGAGTTGTGCTTTTTGTTCTTCCGATGCAAACTCGATTGCTTTCAGGTACAAATAGGTTTTTTTATTTTCGATGATGTCACCTCCCACTTGTTTTCCAAAGGTATCGGGGTCGCCAAAAGCATCCAAATAATCATCCTGCAACTGGAATGCCAAGCCTAGATTAAGTCCAAAATCATAAATTAATTTCGCGTTTTCCTTTGAGGTTTCGGCAATGATGGCACCCATTTTCATTGCAGCTGCAACGAGAACGGCTGTTTTGTACTCAATCATTTTCAGGTATTCAGGAATCGTAACATCATCACGGGTTTCAAAATCTACATCGTATTGTTGTCCTTCGCAAACTTCGAGAGCGGTTTTGCTAAATAATTTGGCCAACTTTCTAAAAATTCTTGGCTCGTATTTTTCAAAATGTTGATAAGCCAAAATTAACATGGCATCGCCAGAAAGAATACCGGTGTTGACATTCCATTTTTCGTGAACGGTTATTTTACCTCTTCGCAAAGGCGCATCGTCCATAATATCGTCGTGTACGAGAGAGAAATTGTGAAAAACCTCAACGGCCAATGCGGCTGGCAATGCCTTCTTGTAATCGGCATCAAAAATCTCGGCACTCATTAATGTCAAGACTGGTCGCATTCTTTTTCCGCCAAGTTGCAAAATGTAATCTATGGGTTCATAAAGATTTTTTGGTTCTTTATCTTTTTTTTGATTTTGCAAATAGACTAAAAATTGCTCTTGATACTGGTTGATGGGAAGCATTACTTTTGGTTTAAAGTTTCAGGGTTAAAGTTCACAAAGTAACTTAAAAAAAAGGGAAACTTTAAACGGGAAACATTATTTTTTAAAATACCGTGGAAACTATTTTGGTATTCAAAGTTTCCTCCGTATATTTGCCCCGTAAATTAAAACCAAAAGGTCTTTTTTACTCTTAAATCAACCCGAGTATGACAACGAAATGGACTATAGATTCTGACCAATCGGATGTGTTAATCAAAATGAAGGACACTACCATTACCTATTTGGGTGGTGTAACCAATCATTTTGATGGTTTTGTATCCATTGATGTAGATGAAATTGAAGACGCACAAGTAGCATTTTTTTTAGACAGCAATACTTTTACCTCACAAAAAAGAGAGGAATCACCGCAACTAAAAAGTAATCTTCTTTCGAACAAAAAACCTTTGATTCGGTTTAAGTCGACTTCATTTCAAAAAATCAAGAATAACATCAACTTCTTAAAAGGCTATTTGACCATAAAAGATATAACCAAAATGGTGGAGCTTGATGCTGAATTCATTGGAATAAAGCATTACAATGGTTCCAAAAAGGCAGCATTTGAAATAAAAGGAAACATTAATAGGAAAGATTTTGGCCTTGACAAAAATTTCAATAATTCAAAAGGCAAACTTGGTTTTGGAAAAGATTTAAAACTTATTGCCAACCTCGAATTTTCAATTTAAATGAATTTTATACTAAAATCAGGACTCCGTTTAAATCGAAAAACTAAAAGAGACTGGAGCAATTCAGCAAAACAATGAAAGAGAAAATTATAGCAAGAGCCACTGATTTATTCCTGAAACTGGGTTTCAAGAGCGTTACCATGGACGATATTGCTGGGGAAATGTGCATTTCCAAAAAGACAATTTACAAATATTTCTGCAACAAGGAATTGCTTATTGCAGAAACCACAGAAATAGTTCACAAAGCAATTCACCATAGCATCAATACAATTGTGGCAAAAAATCACAATGCCATCGAAGAAAATTTCGAAATCAGAAAGATGTTTAAGGAAATGTTTAAAAGTGGCGGGACCTCTCCGGCTTATCAATTGAAAAAACATTATCCAGAAATATATGATAATGTTATGGCCAGAGAAATAAACGAATGCAATACCGTTTTTAGACAGAATATTGAAAAAGGAATCCAACAAGGGTTGTATCGAAAAAATGTTCAAATTAATACCTATGTTGAATTTTATTATACCTTGATTTTTAGTATTAATGGAAACATCAGTTCTGAAAAGGAATCAAAAGAAATGGAAATGCAGGCATTAGAATACCATACCAGGGCAATGGCAACGCCAGAAGGAATAATCGAACTAGAAAAACAATTACAAAACTATAATACCTAATGAAGAAACTATTTTTAATACCCTTATTGATTTTTGCTCTTGGAGCAAAATCGCAAGAAGCACAGAAAAACTATAATTTCAGCTTAGAGCAAGCCATTGCTCATGCACTAACCAACAATTATTCAGCCATAAATGCGGGTCGAGACATTGATGCTTCCAAAGAGAAAAAATGGGAAACTACTGCAGCGGGTTTGCCACAAATTAACGCCGGCTTAGATTATACCAACAATTTTGTTTTGCAAAAATCTGTTGTTCCCGCCGAATTTTTTGGTGGAAATCCCGGCGAATATGCCGCAGTTGCCTTTGGAACCAAACACAGTATGGGGGCTCGTGCCAATTTAAGTCAACTAATCTTTGACGGTTCCTATATCGTGGCTTTGCAGGCGTCAAAAACCTATTTGAAGTATTACACAAACGCCAAACAAAAAACCGACATCGAAATCAAAGAAGCGGTTATTAATGCTTATGGGAATGTTTTGTTGGCAGAGGAAAGTATTGCCATTTTGAAAAAAAACAAAGCCACTTTAGAAAAAACATTTTCAGACACGAAAGCAACTTTCAAAAATGGCTTGATTGAAGAAGAAAGCGTAGAACAACTACAAATCACTTTAACTTCCATAAACAGCACCTTGAACTACAATATAAGATTGGCAGATTTGGCTTATAAAATGCTAAAAATTACTTTGGGAATGGACATCAAGGATGTTTTACAATTAAGCGATAAATTAGACAATTTAACCGTTTCCAATTTAGATATGGCTTTTTCCAAAAATGAATTCGCGGTTTCGGATAATGTAAACTATCAAATGGGTTTGAATTTTCAAGAGCAAAGAGAACTAGAATTAAAATTACAAAAAAGCAAAGCCTTGCCATCCTTATCAGCCAACCTGAATTTTGGGTATACTGCTTTTAAAAATGAGTTTCAGTTTTTTAACCAAGATCAAAATTGGTTTAATTATTCTAATGTTGGCGTCAGTTTAAATGTTCCCATCTTCAGTAGTTTGGCCAGAAGTTCCAGAACACAACAAGCAAAAATTGCATTGGACCAAGCTAAAACGCAACTGACCGAAACGGAACAAAAATTAAAACTACAATATGCAGCTGCCAAAAGTGATTATGAATTCAGCATTGAAGAATATGCCACGGCAAAAACCAATTTGAATCTTGCCGAAAGAATCGAAAAAAAGCAGCAAATAAAATTTACTGAAGGTTTGTCGTCTAGTTTTGATTACAATGACGCACAAAGACAATTGTACTCGGCCCAACAAAAATATTTGCAATCCATGGTAGACGTCATCAACAAAAAAGCAACTTTAGAAAAAATAATCAATAAATAGAAAAATTGTAAAATAGTAGTAGACAAATCTGAAACTTTGAACTAAATCCCGTAGGGATTAAATGTTGGTAGAAAATTAAATGATAATGTAAAATTTGTCCCGTAGGGACTATACAAATATGGCAAACACATACACACAAATTCACGTACATTTTGTATTTGCAGTAAAATACAGACTAGGAATGATTCAATCTGAATGGAAAGAGGAATTGTACAAATACATAACAGGAATTTCACAAAACAATAATCATAAATTATTGGCAATAAATGGAATGTCCGATCATATACATATATTGATTAGCATTAGACCTTCTCAATCTATCTCGGATTTGATGAAAGATATTAAGCAAAGTTCGTCTAAATGGATAAATGAAAATAAATTTACAAAAGCCCACTTCGAACGGCAAGAAGGATATGGTGCTTTTTCGTATAGCAAATCCCAAATCAATAATGTTATAAGATATATTCAAAATCAAGAAGAACATCACAAAACAAAAACTTTTATCGAAGAATATAAAGAAATGCTAGAAAAATTTGAAATTGAATATGACGGCAACTATATTTTTAAAGAATTAATTTAAAAAGTATAGTCCCTACGGGACAAAACACATTCCTCAATACAAATTTCTACCAACATAAAGTTCCTACGGAACAAAAAAATAAATAGAAAATAGAACAAAGAAAATAGACTTAATACTTTTAAATATGAAAAAAATAATCCTAATTACTGCACTTTCAATTTCATTGTTTTCCTGCGGAAAGAAAGAAGACAACGCTAGCATTGACACATTAATCGCATCCAAAAATGCGACGGCACTTCAAGCCAAAAAAACGTTAATCCAAGCTGATTTGGCAAAAATTGACGAAGCCCTGGCTACATTAGACGTTAAAAAAGAAGAAGCATTAGTTTCTGTACTTACCGTAAAAGACACCACTTTTAGTCATTATCTGCAAGTTCAAGGAAGCGTGAACACCAAAGAAAATATTTTGGTTCAACCTGAATTTCAAGGAACCTTGGTTTCTTTGAACGTGAAAGCCGGACAAAGAGTTTCAAAAGGACAAGTTCTAGGTAGAATTGACGATGCCGGTTTAAGCCAACAAGTAGCGAGTTTAGAAAACCAATACGCCTTGGCAAAAACTACTTTTGAAAGACAGAAAAATCTTTGGGATCAAAAAATTGGTTCTGAAATTCAATATTTGCAAGCACAAACACAAATGATTTCGGCACAAAGAGGCGTTGCCCAAATCAAGGCACAATTGGCAAAAACAGTCATAAAAGCGCCATTTTCAGGAACTATCGACGAAGTTTTTGTAGAAAAAGGACAAGTTGTTGCGCCAAGCCAACAAGGATTAATGCGAATCGTAAATTTATCCAATATGTATGTTTCTACATCGGTACCTGAAACCTACATAGGCAAACTAAAAGTCGGTACCGAAGTGGATGTTTTCTTGACTTCTTTAGGGAAAACATACAAAGGAAAAGTGCGCCAGATTGGAAATTTCGTGAATCCTAGCAACCGTAGTTTTGGTATCGAAGTAAGTGTTCCAAATCCAGAAAATTTATTGCGCCCCAACCAAGTGGCCAAACTTAAAATCACGGATTACATCAATAAAAGTACAATTGTAGTTCCCACGAACGTGATTCAAGAAGATGGAGAGAAAAATAAATTTGTTTACACCGCAATAAACATAAGTGGAAAAACGGGAATTGCCAAGAAAGTAATCGTAAAACTGGGACAATCCTCTGATAATGTAACCGAAATTTTAAGCGGATTATCAGATGAAGATGTCATCGTTACCGAAGGCGCTAATACTATTTCTGACGGAATGAAGCTTAATTTCTAAGCCCCTTAACCCCCGAAGGGGGAATTAGCAACTTTGAACTAAGTTATGGAATATAATACTTTATTAAATATTTTAACCAATTAAACACCTATTTACCCCTAATAGGATTTCCCCCTTTGGGGGTTAGGGGGCTTATATGTCACATCAAAACAAACAATTCGGCATTTCAAATTGGGCTGTTGACAATCGTGTCACGGTGTACATCTTGACCGCAATCATTGTAATCGCGGGGGTTTATGCCTACATTACCATGCCTCGCGAGGATTTCCCGGAAATCATCGAGAACAAAGTGTACATTTCTTCTGTTTTTCCCGGAAATTCTGCCGAAGACGTAGAGAAATTGGTCATCAAACCATTAGAAAAAGAAATCAAAAATATCAGTGGGGTAACAAAAGTCACTTCGAGCTCGTTTCAAGATTACGGGATGATTATCGCCGAGTTTGACGATGATGTCACGATTGATGCGGCTAAGGTTAAAATCAAAGACAAGGTTGACAATGCCAAAGCCAATACGGATTGGCCCAATTTGGACAACGGGAGCAAAGTGGAGCCCAATGTTTTTGAATTGAACATTTCTGAAGAAGTGCCTATTTTAAACATCAATCTGCAAGGAAATTATACCACCCAGCAACTTAAAAAATACGGAGAATTAATTCAAGACGACTTGGAAGAAATCTCCGAAGTGAAAAAAGTGGAAATTCTTGGTGTCGATGACAAAGAAGTGGAAATTGCCGTGGATATTTTCAAAATGACGGCGGCCCAAGTTACTTTCGACGAAATTCAGAATGCGGTTAAATATGAAAATATGACGCTTTCTGGGGGGAATTTGGTGTCTCAAGGTTCTCGAAACAACATCAGGATTGTAGGTGAAATCAAAGATCCAAAAGAATTGGAGAACATTGTCGTGAAATCATTTGGCGGAACGGTTTATCTAAAAGACATTGCCGTTGTGAGCTTCAAAGAAAAAGAAAAAACCACTTACGCGCGCGAAAAAGGAAATGAAGTGGTGATGCTCAGCGTGAAAAAACGTTCGGGTCAAAACATGATTTCAGCTATCGAACAGGTAAAAGAAAGAATAGAAAAGGCACAAGCGTCCTATTTGCCAAAAAACCTGAAAATCGAAATGACAAACGACCAATCTTCTCGAGTGGAACATCAGGTTGACGAGTTGTCGAACCACATTATTTTCGGGATTATTCTAGTAATGATTGTGTTGATGTTCACCATGGGATTGCGAAATTCCTTGTTTGTAGGAGCAGCGATTCCGCTGTCTATGATGATTGCTTTTGCCATACTTTCGGCCTTGGGGTTGACGTTGAACACGATGGTTTTGTTCGGATTGGTTATGGGATTAGGTATGCTAGTCGATGACGGAATTGTGGTGGTAGACAACGTTTTTGCCAACATGAAAAAAGGATTGCCCAGAATCGAAGCTTCAAAAGTGGGTATTGGCGAAATCGCTTGGCCAGTAATTTCCTCAACAGCCACTACGTTAATGGCATTTCTGCCCTTCGCTTTATGGCCGGGAACCATGGGTAAATTCATGAAATATTTCCCGATGACCTTGACCGTAACCCTCACGGCCTCTTTATTTGTGGCCATGGTTATCAATGCCGCCATGACGGGAGGTTCCATGGATATTGAAGATAAAAATATTTCTAAAAAGAATTTGAAATTCTATACCATTCTATTTTTGGCATTCGGAATATTCCTGGCCTTCATTGGATCGAAATATGCGTATGATAGCAAATTCTTGAGGGGAATTGGACATTTATTGCTGATTTCAACTGGCTTGATGTGGTTGTATTTCTTAAAGATTTACCAATGGACACAGGATTTCCAACACAGCTTTTTCCCAAAACTGGAAGATAGATACAAAAACTTTTTGGCAAAAATATTGACTAAAAATAAATCTTGGTTTGCCTTGGGAGGAATTATCGGATTGTTGTTTTTATCCTTTGTATTATTGGGTGTTTTCCCGAGAAAAGTATTGTTTTTCCCGGACAACATCCCAAATCAAGTCATTGCTTACATCGAATATCCACAAGGAACTTCGATTGAAAAAACCAATAAAGCCACCTTGTTTGTGGAAAATCAAGTGATTGAAATTTTGCAAAAATACGTAGATCCAAAAATCGACAAAAACTTCCTGGCCGAATCTATCGTTTCCCAAGTGGGAATTGGTGCAGGAAATCCAAATGTTGATGCAGGTTCTGCCTCGGAAACACCCTATAAAGGGAAAGTAACAGTGAGTTTCTCGGAATTCAAGTTCCGTAAAGGCATCAACACTTCGGATATTTTAGAAGAAATTCGTTCCAAAGTAAAAGCCATTGCCGGAGCCACAATTATAGTAGAAAAAGATGCTAATGGTCCGCCAGCAGGGTATCCCATCAGTATTGAATTAAAGGGAACCGATTATGACTTGATGTTGAAAGAAGCCGATAAAATGATTGCTTTTGTCAATTCGAAAAATATTCCCGGAATCGAAAAGTTGAGTATTGACATCAACAAAGACAGCCCGGAACTGGAAGTGAAAGTCGACAGGGTAAATGCCGGAAGTATGGGAGTTTCTACAGGACAATTGGGCTTTACTTTGCGCCGTTCGGTTTATGGTCAAGAAATTTCAACCTATAAAGAAGGCGATGACGATTACAATATCGTGATGCGAATGCAGGACGACCAACGAAAGAACGAAAATATTCTTTTCAATCAATCATTGACTTTCAGAAACCAGAACAATGGTCAAATCGTTCAAGTTCCTGTTTCGGCCATTTCGCAAACCGAAAAAACACAGACCTACAATCAGATCAAAAGAAAGAATCACAAGCGCATCATGACGATTTATTCCAATGTCTTGACAGGTTTCAACGGGGATGAAATTACCAAACAAATCAAGGCGGAATTAAAAAACTACAATTTGCCAAAAGACGTGACCTATTCCTTTTCAGGAGTGCAGGAAGAACAAGGCAAAAACCAAAGTTTCCTGATGTATGCGCTCTTCTTGGCCTTAGCGGGAATTACTATCATTATCGTACTGCAATTTAATTCGGTATCGAAAACCATGGTGATTTTGTTTACGGTTATCCTGAGTTTTAGTGGTGTTTTTTATGGCTATGTCATTGCCAACATGGATTTTGTTATCCTGATGACTATGATGGGAATCATATCGCTAGCCGGTATCGTGGTGAAAAACGGAATCGTGTTAATGGATTTCTTCGTCTTACTGATGGACAAAAAGGTGTATGAAAAAGGCGTACAATCGCATAACGATTTAACCCTAGACGAAATTAAGGAAGTCATCATCGAATCCGGAAAATCACGTTTGCGCCCCGTATTGTTGACGGCTTTAACGGCAGTTTTGGGATTGATTCCGTTGGCTATCGGGTTGAATTTTGACTTTTTTACCTTGGTTACCGATTTTAACCCCCACTTTTTTCTGGGTGGTGATAACGTAATCTTCTGGGGACCCTTAGCCTGGACGATTATCTTCGGATTGACGTATGCCACGGTATTGACCTTGGTGATGGTTCCGGTAATGTTCTATTTGGTGAAAAGAACCAAGTATTGGTTGCGTGATAGACGATTGGCAGGGGTTACTGAAATATAGTTTTTTACTAAAAACTGTAAATGAAACACCCATGACAATAGTTCTTGACACACGGGGGTATGATTATGGGTGTTCCATCTGACGATAAAAAACAATAAATATAAACAGATGAAAAATATTTATTAAATTTACAAAAAAACAAAATGAGTTATGTTGACAAACATATTGTAGAAACCTATTCGATACTATTTGATGGATTAAGTTCATTGAGTAAAATAGAATTAATCGAGAAACTTACGAAGTCGCTCAAAAAAGAAAAAATGGCAAAAAAAGATACTTTTTTTGAATCTTTTGGTGCATTTTCTGATGAAAAGACAGCAGAATAAATTATTTCAGACCTAAAATCAAGTAGAAAATTCAAAAACCACGAAATTAAATTTTAATGCAGTATTTACTTGATACAAATATTTGTGTGTTTTCCTGCGAGGAAAGTTGAATTTAGACGAGATAATCAGAGATAAAGACCCAAAAAACTGTTTTGTATCTGAAATAACTGTTTTTGAACTTCGATATGGTTCCGAAAATAGCGAGAATCCAACTAAATCTCATAAAGCAGTTGACTTATTTATAAACGGAATTACAGTAATTCCAATTTACAGTTCGATAAAAAAATATGCAAAAGAGAAGGTAAGACTTCGCAGAATAGGCAAACCTATGAACGACGAATTTGACCTTTTGATTGGAGTTACAGCCCTTGAAAACAAGTTGACCTTAGTAACTGACAACGAAAAAGATTTTGTCAACATTGATGGAATTAAAATTGAAAATTGGTTTACAAGAAAATAATTCGTTTTTTCAAACTTTAATAAACAAGCCACCTGAAATTTGATTTTGGGTGGTTTTTTGTTTTTGTAGGAATGGAATGAGTATATTAGCAAGAAATATAATGCGAAGTAAAAACTCCTTTTATATACTCCAATTGAGGTTGATTTATTTTGATTATAAATGAGTTATAGCCTGGCAGGACGACTAAACCATAACATAAAAACGAACAGAAAATGACATTAAAAGAAGCTGTGTTAAAAAGTTTGGAAGAATTGAATAAACCTTCAATTTATATGGACATTTACAACCATATTGAT
>Ga0214162_1000140_pt1 | contig 17253 bp, 14 predicted proteins | sample LakMenepilimnion_3_FD_153000 | JGI IMG/M metagenome (GOLD analysis project Ga0214162, IMG submission 153000) | Freshwater microbial communities from Lake Mendota, WI - Practice 20APR2010 epilimnion v5 | ecosystem: Environmental > Aquatic > Freshwater > Lake > Epilimnion/Euphotic zone | place...
TTAAACAACAAGTTATATCGTTATATTTTACAATGGCTAACCATCAAAAAGATTCTTTATTTGTATTGATTAAATCACTTTCAAAATCTGAAAAAAGACAATTCAAGATTTTTGCGAGTCGGCTTGAAACAAGTTCGAATACAAAGTTTATTGAATTATTCAACATTCTGGACAAATCGGAAGTCTATGATGAGAAAATCATATTGAAAAGCGGCATCATCAAAAAGGTGCAATTATCCAATCTTAAATCGTATTTGTATAAACAAATTTTGGTGAGTATCCGGTTGAATATTCCTAGCCAAAACATTCGCTATCAGTTGAGGGAACAAATCGATTTTGCAGCCATTTTATACAACAAAGGCTTGTACAAGCAAAGTTTGAAAATCTTGGATAAAACCAAACAGCAAGCCATGGAAAACGACGAAAAATACATGGCTTATGAAATTGTGGAATTCGAAAAACTGATCGAATCGCAATACATCACCCGCAGTATTCTAGGTCGCGCGGATGAATTAGTGATTCAAGCCAAGGAATTGAATTACAAGAATACCATTTCAAGCAAATTATCGAATTTATCGTTGCAATTATACGGTATTATGCTGAAAACTGGCTATGTAAAAAGCGATGCAGAATATAAATATATCGACGATTATTTCAACAAACACATTTCTAAATTCGACGAGAAAAAATTTGGTTTTAGGGAACGATATTGGTATTTCAATGCTTATTTATGGCGTAGTTTTTTGGTTCAGGACTTCTTGTCTTGCTACAAATATTCACACAAATGGGTGACTCTTTTTTATGACAACAGGAACATGATTTTTCTCAATCCAGTGTTTTTCCTGAAAGGAAACCATTATCTGTTAGAATCATTATTCATGCTGAAATACAAGACCAATTTCAAGAAATATCTCGAAATGCTAGAAGAAACAATCAACGATCCCCAATTTCCCGTAAACGACAATATTACATCGCTTTCGTTTCTCTATTTGTACAACAACAAATTAAATTATCACATTCTCGAAGGTACATTTGCCGAAAGCGAATACCTGATTCCGGAAGTTTTGGACAAAATAAATTTGCACAGCGAGCATTTGGACGAACATCATGAAATGTTGTTTTACTATAAAATTGCCTGTATTTATTTTGGCACCGAAAAATACACGGAATGCATTTTTTACCTGGAGAAAATCATCAACAACAAAAACCTCTATGTTCGGGAGGATTTGGCGTGTTTTGCCCGATTGTTGTGTTTGATTGCCCATTATGAGTCTGGGAAAGATTTTAACTTGGAAAACCAGTTGGTCAGCACCTATAAATTCTTGATCAAAATGAATGATTTGCATGAAGTGCAAAAAGAAATTATCCGTTTTTTGAAGAAACTGAACACCATTTATCCAAGCGACATCAAAAAAGAGTTCATCAAAGTGAAGGAAACTTTTGTTGAATTGGAAAAAAACACCTACGAAAAAAGGGCTTTTCTTTATCTTGATATTATTTCTTGGTTGGAAAGTAAAATCGAAAACCGTAAAATCAGCGATATCATAAAGGAAAAAGCAAAGTTGAATAATCGATAAATTAATAAAATGAAAAAAAAGCACATCATCATAATTACTCTATTGCTGACATTTTTTTTTGGATATAGATTTTATTCTAAAATTCAAAAGGATAATTGGGTAAAAGAATCCCAGGATACTAAATACTCCGAAAAAAGGGAAAAAGAAGTTTGGGGTAAAAATTTAAGGGGATGGTCTCCAGAAAGATTTTATGGCACACCCTTGTACGATTTAGCTAAAGAAATGACTTGTTTTTATTGGTTTCGGTCTGATAAAAAGATTGAAGAACTCATTCGTGAAATCCCTAAAGAATATATTAATTTTCAGGAAGGTAAAACAGGAATGTCAATTGGTGATTTTGCTTTATTTAATAGTAATCTTAAAGCTGTAAGACTTTTGTTAAATAAAGGGCTTAATCCGAACTTAATTAATAAAGATGGTGATGCTCTAATAATTAAAATAAACAGTATCATATACAAAAAGCAACCTGAAATCATATTGACTTTAAAGTATATGATTAAAAAAGGTGCTAATGTAAATTTATATTCTAATTACAATACACCTTTATTAGAAGCTTCTAAATATATTCTAGAAAATGTAAAAGTTTTGGTAAAAGCAGGAGCTAATCCACATTATACTCGTGTTGAAAATTGCGGAGATATTGGTAATTGTATAGAGTCTCCATTAAGTACGGCATTACTTTTTGGTCGTATTGATATTGTTAATTATTTCATTTTCGATCAAAAAGTAGATTTTAGAAAACTTAAAAACCCTGAAAAATCAAAATTTCATCCAGGCGATTATACCATTTTATATGCCCTTCGAGATATGTTTTTCGAATTAAACAGTAAAAAATACCAAGAGAAAATGAAATTGGTAGACTATTTAAAAACTCAAGGCTTAGATTACTGGAAAACGCCAATCCAAGAACGTTTTAGAAATAATCCAAATTATACCAAAGAATATTTGAGTAAGTATTAATTTGGTAGTCTAGCCGATTAAAAATATTCAAAATCGTGATTCATTTTATTTTGTATATTTGTATCACACTTAAATTCATTAGTAATGACCACAATTACAGTACATCCAGAAGATGCCTCACAAATTCAAGCCGTAAAAACTATTATGAAAGCCTTGAAAATTAAGTTTGAGATTTCTAAAGAAAAACCATATAACCCTGATTTTGTAGCGAAAATAAAACGTAGCGAAGAAGATTTTATAAACGGAAAATTCACAAGCGTGAAAGTCGAAGATTTGACTAAATACATCGATAATCTGTGAAATATACCTTACAGTTTTCGCAACAAACAGAAGAAGATTTGATGTTTCACAAAAAATCAGGAAATAAGGCTCTTCTCAAAAAAATTATTTCCTTTTTGGAAGAAATAGTCGAACATCCTTATTCTGGTACCGGGAAACCCGAACCTCTAAAACACGATTTAAACGGTAAATGGTCTCGCAGAATTAACAAAGAACACCGACTTGTTTATGAAGTTCTCGAGCATTCAATACTCCTGCATTCGGCTAGAGGACATTACGAATAAAATAAATAGAACAAAATAGTTACTTTTGTAACATAGAATTAAAGGCTCCATACGAGCATTTTTGTATATAAAAAGGGATGTTAATGAACCTAATGATAAATATTACAATAGATATTTTTAGATATCGAAACATAAAACGACGAGACGCTTTTTTGTCGTTGTAATTCCTTGTACTATTTTCTTGCGTTGAAGTTTCTTTCAACGTAAATCATTAACGTCAAATACAAAAAACAAAAATGGAACTTCCATATATAGAACCTTTTAAAACTAAAATGGTCGAAAATGTGCCTGTAAGCACTAAAGAACAACGCAAACAATGGATTGAAGAATGTCAGTTCAACCTTTTCAAACTAAGCTCGGACAAAGTAACCATTGACCTGCTAACCGACTCTGGAACAGGCGCTATGAGCGACAAACAATGGGCCGAAATTATGCTTGGAGACGAGAGTTATGCCGGTTCGCTTTCCTATCATAAACTCAAAGACACCATCGAAGAACTGCTGGGTTTCGAATATTTTTTGCCAACGCATCAAGGCCGGGCAGCCGAAAACGTGCTTTTTTCGGTGCTAGTCAAAGAAGGACAGATCGTTCCCGGAAATTCACATTTTGACACAACCAAAGGACATATTGAATTTCGCAAAGCCAAGGCAGTAGATGTTACCATTGACGAAGCTTTCGACACTTCCATTTACCATCCATTCAAAGGAAATCTGGACTTGAACAAACTCGAAAAAGTGCTTCAAGAAAATCCTAAAGAAAAAATTCCGCTTATTCTAATAACGATTACAAACAATACCGCCGGAGGTCAGCCAGTTTCCATGCAAAACATCCGCGAAGTATCGGCTTTGGGAAAAAGATACGGAGTTCCAGTATTTATAGATGCAGCAAGATATGCTGAAAACGCTTACTTCATCAAAGTTCGCGAAAAAGGTTATACCAATAAATCCATCAAGGAAATTATTTTGGAGATGTTCTCTTATGCGGAAGGTTGCACGATGAGCAGCAAAAAAGACGGTATTGTAAACATTGGTGGTTTTATTGGTTTGCGCAGTCAGGAAACATTTCGTGAGGCGTCTACTTTCAACATTATCTATGAAGGATTTATCACTTATGGTGGTATGGCGGGTCGAGATATGGGAGCGTTGGCCCAAGGCTTGAGAGAATCGGCTGAGTTTTCGTATTTGGAATCCCGTATCGGGCAGGTAGCATTTTTGGGTTCAAAGCTAAAAGAATTTGGTATTCCGGTGCAAGAACCATTTGGCGGACACGCGATTTTTGTAGATGCTAAAAAAATGCTGCCCAATGTTCCGCAAAATGAATACACGGCACAACTGTTGGCGGTAGAATTGTATATCGAAGCAGGTGTTCGTGGTGTGGAAATTGGTACTTTGCTGGCCGATCGTGACCCCGAAACACGCGAAAATCGCTATCCTAAACTTGAAATGGTGCGCTTAGCGATACCTCGTAGGGTGTATTCCAATAATCACATGGAATACGTGGCGGTGGCATTAAAAAATATTTTCAATCGTCGTGAGGAGCTGAAAAGGGGCTTCAACATTACTTGGGAAGCTCCCATTATGCGTCACTTTACGGTAGAGTTAGAACGAAAAAATAAGTGATTTGCCATTTTTGAATGTATTAAAAAAAACTCGAATTGGTTACTAACTAATTCGAGTTTTAATGCAGAAAGATGAGGAATCCTCTAAATTCAAAATAAAATGTACATTTGAGTAATTCTTATTCAAGCGGGTGTTTTTTAATTTATCAATTTGTAATATACCCTAAAACTTCAACAACTCCTGTAACGCTTCTTCAAACCTTCCCTTTGGCAAATACTGGTCTTCCAAGGCTTTGGTGAAGGGAATCGGGCTGTCTAGACTTGCTACGCGTTTTACCGGAGCGTCGAGATATTGGAAACAATTTTCCATTAGCAATGCCGAAATATCGCTGGAAATGCCACCAAACAAAGAATCTTCCTGATAAATAATTGCTCTCCCCGTTTTCTTCACCGAGGCATAAATAGCTTCTGTGTCCAAGGGTTGTAAGGTTCTTAAATCCAATACATCAGCCAATATTTGTGGATTCTTGTCCAAAGTCTCCAAAGCCCAATGTACCGTTGCACCAAAGGCAATTATCGTCACCTGATTTCCTTCTTTCAACAAAGCCGCTTTCCCCAACGGAATTGTGTAATAATCGGTCGGTACGTCTTGGTGTATGCTTCTATACAATTGTTTGTGTTCAAAAAATAGCACGGGATTGGGGTCGTTGATGGATTCATTCAACAATCCTTTGGCATCATAAGGAAAGGCGGGATAAACTACTTTCAAACCCGGAGTTTTGGTAAACCAGGCTTCGTTGGTCTGCGAATGAAAAGGCCCTGCTTGTGTTCCGCCACCGCAAGGCATCCGAACTACAACGTCGGCTTTTTCCTGCCAACGATAATGATTTTTTGCCAACAAGTTGACTATTGGATTAAATCCGGTAGAAACAAAATCGGCAAACTGCATTTCGACAATTGCCTTATAACCGTTGATGGACAATCCCATTCCGGCTGAAACGATGGCGCTTTCGCAGATTGGCGTGTTGCGAACCCGTTCTTTGCCAAACTGCGCCACAAAGCCATCAGTAATTTTGAAAGCTCCTCCATATTCAGCAATGTCCTGACCCATTATAACCAAATTTTTATGGCGTTCCATTGATTGTTTTAAACTGCTTGAAATGGCGTCAATAAATCGAATGTTACTTACTTCATCAGAAGGTTTAACTTCATGATATTGAAAAGATTCGTAGACATCATTTAATTCTTCATTGTAAGTGGCTTCAATTTCAGGTTCGGCATTGGCCAGAGCCAGACTTTCTTCAATTTCCTTCTTGATTTCACTTCTTAAAGCAGTATCAAAATCGTCGGAAAGAATGCCATTTTCGGATAAAAATTTCCTATAATTTTCCACAGGATCTTTGATCTCCCAGGTATCCATCAACTCCTGCGGAACATATTTGGTGCCGCTCGCCTCTTCGTGTCCCCGCATTCTGAAGGTTATAAATTCCAATAATAAGGGACGTGGATTTATGGTCATCGATGCTTTCAATTCCGATAATTTGTTATAGACTTCCAGAATATTGTTTCCATCAATAATATGACTTTCCATTCCGTAACCAATGCCTTTGTCTGCCAAATTCTCACAACGAAATTGCTCATCCGTAGGTGTCGAAAGTCCGTAACCATTGTTTTCGATGATGAACATCACAGGCAATTCCCAAACGGCGGCAATGTTCAAGGCTTCGTGAAAATCTCCTTCAGAAGTAGCTCCTTCACCGGTAAAAACGGCCGTTATTTTTCCGTTTTTTTGTAGTTTGTTGGCCAAAGCTATTCCATCAGCAACACCCAGTTGCGGTCCGAGATGCGAAATCATTCCGATAATCTTGTATTGTTGCGTTCCAAAGTGGAAACTGCGATCGCGACCTTTGGTAAAACCATTGGCTTTGCCTTGCCATTGTGAAAAAAGTCGGTACAAAGGAATATCCCTTCCGGTAAAAACACCCAAATTTCGGTGCATGGGCAAAATGTATTCATCCGTGTCCAAAACTGCCGTAACCCCCACAGAAATGGGTTCCTGCCCAATTCCGGAAAACCATTTGGAGACTTTTCCTTGTCGGATAAGAATCAACATTTTTTCTTCGATTAACCTTGGTTTTAGTATTCTTTTGTACAAATCCAATAACTGGTCGTCCGTAAGATTTTCTCTGTCGAAATTCATTTGGTTGTCTTTTTTTATTACAGTTCAAAAGTATAAAAAAATAACAGTTTTGCTTTGTATTGTTATATTATTTTGCGGTATTTATGAATAATAAGTGATGAAAAAATTAGAATATTTTCAGTCAAACCATATAATTAATCGTTCATAGATATTAAAAACTCCTCGTTATTTTTAGTTTTCTTGAAACGATCGTTGATAAAATCCATTGCTTCTATTGGATTCATGTCCGAAAGGTATTTTCTCATAATCCACATTCTTTGCAATGTTTTTGGATCCAACAATAAATCGTCACGTCTAGTACTAGAAGAAGTCAAATCGATAGCAGGGAATATACGTTTGTTGGCAATTTTTCTGTCCAATTGCAATTCCATGTTACCGGTTCCCTTGAATTCTTCAAAAATAACTTCATCCATTTTTGAACCGGTTTCGGTTAATGCCGTGGCGATAATACTCAAAGAACCACCGTTTTCAACATTTCTGGCTGCTCCAAAAAATCGTTTTGGTTTCTGCAACGCATTGGCATCAACACCTCCACTCAACACTTTTCCTGAAGCCGGTTGTACCGTGTTATAAGCCCTTGCCAAACGCGTAATTGAATCTAAAAGGATTACCACATCGTGACCGCATTCGACCAAACGTTTTGCTTTTTCGAGAACGATATTGGCAATTTTAACGTGTTCTTGTGGTTCTCTGTCGAAAGTGGAGGCAATCACTTCCCCTCGAACGCTTCGTTGCATGTCAGTCACCTCTTCTGGACGTTCATCAATCAACAAAACAATCAAATAAACTTCGGGATGATTCGCAGCGATGGCATTGGCAATATCTTTCAACAACATCGTTTTACCGGTTTTGGGTTGCGCCACAATCATGCCACGCTGTCCTTTTCCTATCGGGGAAAATAAATCGATTATCCGTGTTGAAATCGTGCTTTGTTTTTCGGCCAGTTTGAATTTTTCGGATGGAAAAACAGGTGTTAAATGTTCGAATGAAACTCGGTCACGCACAACTTGAGGATCGTGTCCGTTGATTTTTAAAACACGAACCAATGGGAAGAATTTTTCACCTTCTTTTGGTGGGCGAACCACACCTTTTACCGTATCTCCGGTTTTAAGTCCGAACAATCTAATTTGTGAAGTCGACAAATAAATATCATCTGGTGAAGCCAAATAATTATAATCCGATGAGCGAAGGAAACCATAGCCATCAGGCATCATTTCCAGAACACCTTCACTTTCAATGATACCGTCAAATTCAAAATCAGAATCCCTAAAATTGCTTTTCTTGCTCTTAAAATTGGGGTTTACATTTCCGTTTCCATTTTGATTTCCATTTTGGTTTACTTCGTCAGTTCGCTTTCGCTCTTGTGGATTTGGATTTTGTTTGTGAAGTTGATTGGGATTTATTTTTTTGGAGGAAACACTAATTTCGGAATTTTCAGGAGGGGTAGTTTCTGAATCTGACTCATTTTCTTTAGCTGTTTCATTGTCTCCAGTGGCAGCTTTTGCTTCTTCTTTTTGCTTTTGCAAAGCCATCTTTTTTTCGTAAGCTGATTTATTAAATTTAATCAGCTTACCTACTTTTTTTTCAGCTATTTCAGGTTTACCTTCTTCTTCCATCTCTTTTTCCATTATTGGAGGAGCTGTTGCCGCGGTGGTTTCTTCGTCTGAAAAAAGGGAAGTATTGGAAGATTTTTGAATAGCGACTTTTTTAGGAGCTACAATTCTGGCTCTTTTGGGTTTATCCTCTTCCGCTTTGATTTCCAACTTTTTATTATCTGAAGTTGAATCAGTGTTAGCCAATTGAAGCTCTAAAATTTGGCTAATTAATGCCTCTTTTTTTACTCCGTTAAATTTTATTGTTTTAGCTGCTTTAGCTATTTCTTGAAGCTCAGCAAGCTTCATTTCTTTTAATGCAGAAATATCAAACATAAATGTTTATATGAGTTTAAATAATTTGGGAATACTATAAAAGTGTAGTAATTTTTGATTTCGAATTTACCGAAGAATGAAGTACTTACGGATTTGTTATGCAATATTACGAATAAATTTTATGATACAATAGTATTTCTTAAAAAGAAAATATATTTTTGTGAAAGAAATTTAAACAATGATACAAAGAATTCAGACGATATATTTATTTCTGGCTTTTGTGGTAACTGGAATATTGCCTTTTTTCATTCCGTTATGGACTATGGCTGATGGCAAAGCGTTCTTCTTTATGCAAAATCAAGAGTATGTTATTGTATTGGGGTTGAGCACGACGCTTTCCTTGTTGAGCATTATTTCCTATAAAAAAAGACAAAATCAATTTGTTGTTGGCAGATTGAACATAATTTTAAATTTAATTTTATTAGGCTTGTTTGTCTATCGTTCACTAAATGTATCTGGAGAAACACTAGCTGTTTCTGAGAAAGGTATTGGGATGTTTCTACCTATTGTTGCTATCGTGTTGTTAGTTTTGGCTAACAAGGCCATCAAAAAGGACGAAGATCTTGTAAAATCTGTGGATAGGTTGAGATAATCCTATAATATTAGTTTATTAGTGCGAAGGAAACCCGAATGAAAGTTCGGGTTTTTTTGTCCCTCACCCCAGCCCTCTCCGAAGGAGAGGGAGCCGAAACTGGAATAACATAGTCTTTGCACTTTGGATAAACATTGAATGGAAAACTGATACTTAAAACTGACCACTGACTACTATTTTTTCCCTATTTCAATTATTTCCAAATCTTTTATTTTATCGCCCTCAATCACAAAACGAAGCATGGTTCGCACTTGATGGAAACCGCTTTTTCCAGCAGCTCCGGGGTTCATGTGCAATAGATTATTTTTTTTGTCAAAAATCACTTTTAGAATATGAGAATGACCGCAAATAAACAACTTTGGAGGATTTGCAGTCATTTCGGCTTTAATATTTGGATTGTATTTTCCAGGATAACCGCCTATATGGGTAATCCAAACATCTACTCCCTCGCACATAAATCGATTGTGTAATGGAAATTCCATTCGAGCTTTATCGTCGTCGATATTGCCGTAAACAGCCCGCAATGGTTTCAATTTCTTAATGGTGTCGGTCACGATTAAATCACCAATATCACCAGCATGCCAGACTTCGTCAGCCTGTGCCACATATTTTAAAATCGTGTCGTCAATGTGACTGTGCGTATCGGAAAGCAGAAGGATTTTTTTCATTTTTTTTCGCCACAAAGGCGCCAGTTCACTATGTTTATAAATTATAATCGAACAAATTCAAAGGAACAAAGTTATTATTTATGACTAAAGATTAACAATTTTTAATTTACTTTCTTCGTTCGCTTTCAATCCTTTGGTTTTTGGTAACATTTTAATGGCATAATCAACTTAAAACTTTGTAAATTTGCTCTTCAAAAATGTAATTTGGTTTCATTCAGAATTTTTAAATCTGAAATCTGAAATCTGAAATCTGAAATCTAAACTTGAGGTATTTTATAAAACTGGCATACAACGGAACCAATTATCACGGATGGCAATACCAGCCCAATGCTTCTTCCGTGCAGGAAACCTTGAGCAAAGCAGTTTCTGTAATATTGAATACCGAGATTGCACTTATGGGAGCCGGACGCACCGATACAGGTGTTCATGCCATGGAAATGTTTGCCCATTTTGATTTTGAAACTCCATTTGAGATTCAAAGTTTAGTGCACAAACTCAACTCTTACTTGCCCAAAGACATTGTGATTTATGATATTATTCCAGTTCACCACGATGCACACGCCCGTTTTGATGCAAAAAAACGAACATATCAATATCATATCAATACTTTCAAGGATGCTTTTTTGCAGGATGGTAGTTGGTATTTCCATCAAGAATTGGATTTAGATTTGATGAATGAGGCCTCTAAATTGTTATTTGATCATATTGATTTTCAATGTTTTTCGAAAGTAAATACGGATGTAAACACTTTCAATTGCACTATTTTTGAAGCGCATTGGAAACAAGAAAATGGCAAGATGGTGTTCACTATTTCGGCCAATCGTTTCCTGCGTAATATGGTTCGCGCCATTGTAGGCACACTGGTAAACGTGGGATTGCACAAAATTACTTTGGACGATTTCAACGAAATTATAAAAAGTAAAAACCGCGAAAAGGCGGGATTTTCCGTTCCGGCCCATGGATTGTATTTGACGAAAATTGATTATGATTACATACACTGACAGAAAATAGAGAATATATAAATAAATTATAGATTTTTAAAAATTCGCAATTTTAAAATAAGATTGCTTCGTACCTCGCAATGACCATGAAAGCAAAAGCATTCGATACCCGATTATTCAAAAGAATATTAAAATTTACAAAACCCTACCAATCGCGATTTAATTTTGTGGTTGCTTTCGCCATTTCGTTATCAGTTTTTGCGGCATTACGTCCTTATTTATTGAAACAAACTGTTGATGGATACATCAAAACACACGATCAATTTGGGCTTTTGCTGTACGTTAGCTTGATGGGTATTGTGCTATTATTGGAAGTATTCTCGCAGTTTTTCTTCGTTTATTGGGCTAATTGGTTGGGGCAAGACATCGTAAAAGACATTCGAACCAAAATGTTTAAACACATTCTAAGTTTCAAAATGAAGTATTTCGACGGTGTGCCTGTGGGACAACTCGTGACGCGTTCCGTTTCTGATATTGAGGCCATCGCACGTATTTTCAGTCAAGGATTGTTCATGATTATAAGCGACATGATGAAAATGATTGTGGTGCTGATTTTTATGTTTTACATGAACTGGAAACTCACTTGGATCGTGATTGTCGCCATGCCGATATTGGTTTTTTTCACGCGAATATTCCAAAGAAAAATGCAGGTGGCCTTTGAAGAAGTGCGAACACAAATTGCAAACATGAATTCCTTCGTGCAAGAGCGGGTTACGGGAATGAAAATTGTCCAACTCTTCCATCGGGAAGAGATTGAATTGGAAAAATTCAAATCCATCAACGAAAAGCATAACAAAGCTTGGATAAAAACCATTTTGTACAACTCCATCTTCTTCCCTATCGCCGATATTATTTCGTCGTTAACCCTTGGTTTTATAGTGTTATATGGCGGATTCAAAATATTGAATGGAGATAATTTTACCACACTTGGAGATTTATTTTCTTACACAATGTTCATCGGTATGTTGTTCAATCCCTTGCGTCAAATTGCGGATAAATTCAACGAGATGCAACTCGGAATGATTGCCGCCAATCGTGTTTTTGACATTCTCGATACCCAAGACCAAATCCAGGATACAGGAACTATCGAAGCGCCAATGTTTAAAGGGGATATTAAATTCAATGATGTTCATTTTGGTTATATCGCCGAAGAATATGTCATAAAGGGAATTGATTTGGATGTAAAAGCAGGCAAAACGGTTGCCATTGTTGGCGCTACAGGAGCAGGAAAATCAACGATTATCAATTTGCTAAACCGTTTTTATGAAATCAACAGCGGAACGATTTGCATTGATGGTCAAAACATCGAAAATTATACTTTAAGTTCTTTGCGAAAGCAAATTGCAGTGGTTTTACAAGACGTTTTCCTTTTTGCCGATACCATTTTTAATAACATTACACTCAACAATCCGGACATTTCCCACGAGCAGGTTTTGGCTGCAGCCAAAAAAATTGGCGTCCACAAATTCATTATGAGTTTGCCCGATAATTATGATTTTGACGTGAAAGAGCGCGGGGTAATGCTATCTTCGGGACAACGCCAATTGATTGCATTTCTCCGTGCTTTTGTGAGCAATCCGAGCATTCTAATCCTTGACGAAGCAACATCTTCCATCGATACTTATTCTGAAGAGTTGATTCAAAAAGCTACCGAAACGATTACCAAAGGAAGAACTTCTATCGTGATTGCGCACCGACTTGCCACTATTGTCAATGCCGACAAAATTGTCGTTATGGACAAAGGATTGATTGTGGAGCAAGGAACACATCAGGAATTATTGACGAAAGAAGGAGGATATTACAAGAATTTATATGATTCGCAGTTTTCGATAGCTAATTAAATAGTAAATTTTCAAATTGTATGATGCGAATAGTAACACAAACAGTAAAATTGATAAAAAAAATTAGTATTTGCTTTCTAGTTCTTTTTACTCAATCTTGTATACCATTGAAAATTGCGCCTAATATTAAAGGAGAAAAAATAGTTAATGCTAAAAAATTCAAAAAAGACCTTCCAAAATATCAGGGGTTCATTTTTGAGGACACTAAAAATGCTAATGAGTTTTATGATTTTATTAATGCTAAGTACAATTTAAAACATAGTAATGTGGAGTCAAATGTTCCTATCAGTATTAATAATAAAATTTATTATTTATCTTTTTTTGAACGTGAGAGAATAACAAAAACATTAAACTTGATTCCGATAGCAATAGACGCTAGCAGAAACAGCAAGAACAAAGAACCACTCTTAGAAGATTTATATACCTCCAGAAGTGGTTGTTGGTATTTAATTCTTACAGTAACGGACCCCGAAATTAAAGATTGTTTGAATCCTAAATATCCGGAACATATTGAAATAGTAAATCACTTAAAAAAACTAAAAAATGAATATTTTTCAACAAGTAATTACATTGAAGCCTATTTAAAAATGAAATAAAAAAATTTCTGTTTTTTTACAAACTAATAAACTTACTAAACACCTGAAATTTTTTAAATTAAATCCTTAATTTTGCATACTGAGATAAATTAAGAAAACATTCAAAAATGACACGAGCTTTTGCGACTGCATTTTGTACCAACAATAAATAAACACGAACAAAATGAAATACGATATTATAGTTTTAGGAAGTGGACCAGGCGGTTACGTGACAGCCATTAGAGCATCGCAATTGGGCTTTAAAGTAGCCGTAATTGAAAAAGAAAACCTAGGTGGAGTTTGTTTGAATTGGGGTTGTATTCCAACAAAGGCGCTGCTAAAATCAGCTCAGGTTTTTGATTATTTAAAACACGCCTCCGATTATGGATTGACTGTTTCCTCTTTTGATAAAGATTTTCCTGCTGTAGTGCAACGTAGTCGTTCCGTTGCTGACGGAATGAGCAAAGGAGTGCAATTCCTAATGAAAAAAAATAAAATCGACGTTATCGATGGTTTTGGAAAACTAAAACCAGGCAAAAAATTAGATGTTACCGGTAAGGACGGAAAAGTTACTGAATACACCGCTGACCACATCATTATTGCAACAGGTGCTCGTTCACGCGAATTGCCAAACTTGCCACAAGACGGTGTAAAAGTAATAGGATATCGCCAAGCTATGACATTGCCAACACAACCCAAATCGATTATTATTGTTGGTTCTGGAGCAATTGGAGTAGAATTTGCACATTTTTACAATGCCATGGGAACAGATGTTACCATTGTTGAATTTATGCCCAATATTGTTCCGGTAGAAGACGAGGACATTTCGAAACAAATGGAACGTTCCATGAAAAAAGCGGGTGTTAAGATCATGACCACCTCTTCTGTAGAACGAATTGACACAACCGGTTCTGGAGTGAAAGCATTCGTTAAAACAGCAAAAGGAGAAGAAGTTTTAGAAGCCGATATTTTGCTTTCGGCCGTTGGAATCAAAACCAACATCGAAAATATCGGATTAGAAGAAGTGGGAATTGCGGTTGACCGAGATAAAATCTTGGTAAACGCTTACAACCAAACCAATATTCCGGGTTATTATGCCATTGGCGACGTAACTCCAGGACAAGCATTAGCACACGTAGCTTCTGCCGAAGGAATTAATTGTGTAGAGAAAATTGCTGGTCTTCATGTGGAGCCAATCGATTACGGAAATGTTCCGGGTTGTACCTATGCCACACCAGAAATTGCTTCTGTAGGGTTGACCGAAAAGCAAGCCAAGGAAAAAGGATACGAATTGAAAATTGGAAAATTCCCGTTCTCAGCATCAGGAAAAGCAAAAGCTGCCGGTACTCCTGATGGTTTTGTGAAAGTAATTTTTGATGCCAAATACGGCGAATGGTTGGGTTGCCACATGATTGGTGCCGGTGTTACGGATATGATTGCCGAGGCAGTTGTAGCCCGAAAACTAGAAACCACGGGACATGAAATTCTGAAATCAATTCACCCGCACCCAACAATGAGCGAAGCGGTAATGGAAGCGGTTGCTGATGCTTATGGCGAAGTGATACATCTTTAGCATTCAGTCGCAGGTTGCCGATTTGAAATAAATATCAAATCCGTTTTGTGAAAGCAAAGCGGATTTTTTATGGAAACATTTCCTTATTGCCTCTTTTTTTATCCATTAATTGCATTTCAGTTTATTTTAGGTATTGCAAACTGGGAAAGAAGTGCACTAGATAATAAAATTTAAGTGATATTAGAGGTAGTGAAAATGTGTGACAGACATTTTCAAGGAATACTAAATGCAATATTATCAGGTTCAAATAATGCAAGAGCGGAAAAAAATTAACCGAGCAATTGAAGAACTAAAACGAATAGGTACTGGATATAAAAATAAATAAAATATCAGAACAGCAATTCTATTTTTTCACGGATACCCAGACTGCTATTCATACAAAACCCTGTAAAGCCTAATTTTTTATACAAGACTGTATTTTAAGTTGGATTTTAGGAAATTATTATGACCAAAAAAGTTCCCTAATAATGATATAAATTCCCATCGCAAGTACAAACCATCCAAAACTGGTTTTGAGTTTTTCGTCTTCTACTTTTTTGGAGATAAAATTTCCAATAAAAATTCCAACTATCGATGCTAAAGTAAAGAAAAACAATAACTTCCAATCAATGATTTGATGTCTCAAAATATCGCCCAAAAATCCAATCAAAGATTGGAGAGAAACGATAAAAAGCGATGTGCCAACAGCCATTTTCATTGGAGTTTTTGCAAAAAAAAGTAAAGTGGGAACTATCAAAAAACCACCTCCTGCTCCAACAAATCCAGAAAGAAGCCCAATAAGAATACCCAATATGGCTATTTTGTAATAATTGAGTTTTACACCATCAATTATAATTTTTTCTTTCAAAGGTTTTATCATTCGAACTGATGCAAAAATCATTACGAAAGCAAAAACGACCATTATTAGGATGGACTTGGTCAAAGTAAAGTTTTCAATCGAAAAAATACTATCAGGAATTCTTGGAACGAGAAATTTTCGCGTAATAAAAACAGAAATTACCGCTGGAACTCCAAATAAAAAGACCTTATTGAAATCAACTAATTTTTGTTTGGCCTTATGTAATCCTCCAACCAATGAAGTGGTGCCAATTACAAATAAAGAATAGGCTGTAGCCAATGTAGGTTCGATGCTCATGACATAAACCAAAATTGGAACCGAAAGTATGGATCCACCACTTCCTAACATGCCGAGTGTCATACCCACAAAAACTGCCAGAACGTAACCTATTATTTGAGATATTTCCATTTATAAAAATTTTCAGTTACAAAAGTAGGTTTATTTTAATCCCATTTCTGTAACAAATGTTACCTCATTTCAACACTATAATCGAAGACCTGTTGAGTTTAATTCTGCCTTTATTTTCAAATGCTTTTAGCAAGCGGGAAATAACAACTCTAGAAGTGTGCAGGTCGTATGCAATCTCTTGATGGGTATTGTTAATTTCATTGGAATTATTGATTTTTACCTTCTCATTAAGATAGTTTAATAAGCGCTCGTCCATATTCATAAAAGCTAGATTATCAATAGCATAGAGCATTTCTTTTAAACGATTGTTGTAACTATTAAAAACGAAGTTTCGCCAGCTTTTGTATTTTCCCAGCCATTCTTCCATTTTGTTTACGGGGATCATAACGACAGTTCCTTTTGTTTCAGCTACCGCTCTTATTTCACTTTTGGTTTCACCCAAACAACACGCCATCGTCATCGCACAAGTATCGCCTTTTTCGATAAAATACAATAGCAATTCTCCCTCATCAAAATCTTCTCGCAATATCTTGATGGCTCCCGAAATCAGCAAAGGCATTTTTCGGATGGAATCGCCAAAATCGATCAGAATATCACCTTCCTTGAAGTCTCGCAACAAAGAGGCTTCTGCAATTTCATCAATCAATTTATCTTCAAATACATAACCGTAAGTCTGTTTAATCAGTTCTTTCATTGTTGTTATTCCTTTAATAAGTGGTAAATTTCGCTAAAAAAATCGCTTAAAACAATAAAAACTCCAAACAGTTTTTCCAATATTCTAAATGAAGTTAAAACGCTTTGTTAACATAACACATTTATTGATGAAAACATTTGATTCTATGTAACAAAAGCTACAAACTCTTAAAATGTGTTTTCTGAAATTTGTACCCTAATTAAAACACCAGTAATACTCTACACATGAAAATACTTATTATAGGCGGAGTTGCCGGTGGAGCAACTGCAGCAGCAAG
>Ga0214162_1000142_pt1 | contig 17195 bp, 12 predicted proteins | sample LakMenepilimnion_3_FD_153000 | JGI IMG/M metagenome (GOLD analysis project Ga0214162, IMG submission 153000) | Freshwater microbial communities from Lake Mendota, WI - Practice 20APR2010 epilimnion v5 | ecosystem: Environmental > Aquatic > Freshwater > Lake > Epilimnion/Euphotic zone | place...
GTCATTCATATGATGGAAGAGGGGAAGCAGGGAGGACTTGGAGTGATTCTTGATGAAATTGACGGGCTGAGCAGTGGTGAGAAAGGCGGACTCCAAACTCTCCTAACGTATTTGCGAGAGTGGACACGTGAGACACCGGGTGTTCCGGTCATTTTCATCAGCAATACGATTCAGCAGCGCATGCTCCAAATGATTAGCCGATACTGTCTAACACTCCATGTGGGAGCTGCCGAAGAAACACAGGTCAAGGAGCTTCTCGGAACGGATGTTCCTGCAGCATGGAAGCGAACAGCTGGTGATCTACGGCCACTGTTGCGTGGTGAATACACGCGGTTTGCGCGTGCAGAAACAATTGAGGAAGAGGACATAGGCGAACCCATTCCAGATGGTGTAGTCCCTCTTGCACACTGGTGCTTATATGGACAACTTGATCCCTATCTGGTTCTCGACCTTGAGAACAATGATAGTAATTTAGCAGGACTTGTTCTTGTTGAGAACTTACCGGATCGCCTGGAAGGTCTCGACCCACAGGAGGGATGGAAAGTCTACCGCAAACTCTTCCGCTGGATCCAAGAATCTGACTATGCCGATTATTGGGCTTTCTTTTACCAGACATGGCGTCTGCTCGCCCTCAGCCAAGATGTGAAGCTGAATACCGTGAATCTATTCTTAGAATCCTATCCCTACGCAGGAACACCTCCTCCTATTGAGTCCATGCGCTACACACCGGTTCTGACGAAACAGTCAGCGCTTTTCAATGCGTGGAAGCTGTTGTGTGACATTGCAGATACACAGCATATTCCAATTCGGCAGACTCACGCAGCACTTGCTCAGATTGTGAAAACAGAGGGTACTGCTGCTAAGAAACAGGATAAGGCCAAGAAACTGGAGTCAATGAGTCTTATTGGGGCGTGGAAAGGAGCTGCTGCTGCTGCTGCATCTCACGCTCGTGATACAGTTTAATACAATGAAGAGGACGTGTACGTCCCATACGATACGAACATCCAAGAATCTGTTTTTCTTCTTCTGGTACCATTTTGTGCAAAAGAAGAATATGTGTTGCAGCGAGGATATTCATCCCGAGAACAGCTGTACGATTTGATATAAGTAAAACACGGATACGCCCCGCTTCAAAATCAGCAAGACGTTTGGCAATTCCATCTTTATTTTGCGAGGGTCCCGCTAAATGATCCACAGTGATGGACAAGGCGGCAATCTGCTCTTCCAATTCTAAAAAAGGGGTTTCATAATGGCTAAAAATGACGAACTGTCCCTGCGGATGATCCTGTAAAATCTGTAAAAGAGCTTCGCGTTTCTTAAGAGGACGGGGCTGAATCACAGGCTGGGCGCGAGGCCGTGACTCGCCAATCGCAATAAGCTGCGAGGCTTGAAAGGGATCGCGGCAAAGAGGACAATGCGCACTCCGCTTCAGCCATTGTAAGATACAGCCGCCGCAGAATACCCGAGAACAGCAGGGGGTGATACACGGATTCTTAGGCTCTTCAAAGCAGACCGAACACATATCCTTTGACACCTGCTCTAGCCTCTCTTGAAGAGCGGCTACGTGATGAGGCGCTTTTTGCTGATGAAATTCAAGAACGGCTTGGACAAGTGTAAGAGGAGTGTGTGAGGGTACATTTAGACGTGTAAGGGCTTCTTGAATATCTCCTGCGTGGAGTGCCGCTTCAACCTCGGCAGGCAGACCAACACTTACAATTGCAAACGGAGTCGGTGTTTCACATAGAATGGTTGTTTCTTGAAGAGGAGGGAGAGCAGCGCTCGCCGTGACCGCTGCGCGCGAACTGCGAATGACGAGACGAGAGCGCAGAGGATGATTGTTTCTCAGAATCTCGTTAAAATAGGTCTGTGACTGAACACGAAATGCAGTGAGACTTGGATGTGTCTGTCTATGACTCTCAATATAAGACTGCAGTTCAGGATGAAGAGTTTCAATAAAACTTTCTGGAAGCTGTCGCAGAACATGGGAGGAGCATGCTTGGTTTGAAAAAAGAAAGTTTTCAAATCTGGACGTTAGAATCCATGTAAAATGGGTTCTGGGGGGAATACTCGCAGGAATCTTGATGATATCTGCATCGTCGTAGAGTACGCGTCGCCACACAGGTTGACAGGTTACGCGAAGATTAACAAGAAAAGAAGAGAGAAGAGTATTGCTAATGAGTGTAAGATGGGCTGCGGAGACAGACGCGGTCAGGGTATCTTTATCAATGTCACGCTGCTGGTGTAAGAAACAGGCTTTGAGAGACGTATGAGTGGTAATGGCGGTCTGCCATTGCCGATAGAGAGTGAAGGGGACAACGATGAGAGTGTCAAAGAGGGTTGTGGCATCTGGCTCCGTCAGAACAGAGAAACACATTGGCGTGCTTTCAGGATGTAGATTGCTCATTGGTAAGGTGGTTGTGCGCAGAGGTGCGAGTGCAAGTTGGCTTATATGACCAAGAGCGGTCATTGTCTTGCCCGTTCCAGTCGCATCACCTAAGAAGGCAAATTGACTAAAAAGAGTGCCATGATTTTCTATCGGCATTCCATAGCGGAGAGTCTCTTCATAGGTTTTCATAGCCGCAAGAGCTGAAAGTTGATGGGGTCGAAGCGGGAGTGTTATATGCGGGGGTTGAGGAGCTTGAGGGGAGGATTCCGTGAGCGCATGTGAAAAAGTTTGTTGAAACAATTCCATATGAGTTCTAACTGTACGTACTGTGTTCATCTTGGAAAGGCAGCTTACAATCTGGTTTGATTGAAGAAGGGAATCCTTAGGCATCGTGGCTGCGCGAGTCTCTACGGTAACGTTAAGGCAGTCAACTAAACGCCCGCATAAAACGAACGAAGCGACGAATCCTTGATAAAGTTCTTCATTGTCATTGCCGTGAGCTTCATAAGAGGGTTAACTTGATCGCGGAGACCTTTCTTATCAAAAGTGTTCGCGCCGTGACTAATCACAAGCATCGTCTTGAAGGGATCAAGCTGGATCATCGGATGTTTGTAGTTTTCTAGGAAAGACCGCTCCTCTGCATGTGTGACCGTCTCATCATAGGTGTGAGAGAGAGCGTAGGAACGCCGCCACGCCATCGTTCCATTGGTTGCGTGATTCGCGTGATAGGGACCCAGCTTGTAGATCTTGCGAATATCCGTATAGTACAGATAGATTTCTGAGCAGCCGGCGAGTTCGACTGTAGGAGTCCTGTTAAAAGAGTGAACAACGTGTTTAATGCGTTCAGGACTATAGTAATCATCGTCGTCCATCGCCACCAGAATAGGGGCGCGAGCCTCGCGGTTAAGAATATTCCGCTTGGCACCAATGAGAAGTTTTGTGGGGTGGCGGATGTAGCGGACGTTGGGAACCCGCGCCGCCACGTCCTTGAAGAAATCTTCTACAGAATCTTCGCCGTCGTCAAGAATAATCCATTCCATTTTATTGTGAGGAAACTCCTGTGACATATAGCACGTTAAGAGGGCTGGAAGAAACTGGCGACGATTATAAGTGGGTGTGAGAACCGAGACTTGGATATCTGCTGCTGCTGCGGAGGCCATTGTAGAGTCTGTGGTTCATCGTCTTTAGGAGCTAGATCCTCCTCCAAACATGGATGATAGAGTGCTCGACTGAGGCGGCAAGACGAGTGGCCACGGAACATCTGCCGGCCAATTATTCTTGGGCTTAGGCACTGGCCAGGGAAGAGCAGCTGGCCAGGAGGGAGGCCGAGGCGCGCCTGCGAGTGGAGGCCACGACACATTCTCTGGCCACCCATCTATAGGGCGAGGAGGCCATTCGCCTCCCTTTGGCCATCCTTCTGGGGGGGCAACAGGAGGCCATGGAGTGTTCTGCGGCCACATAGCTGGCGCAGGAGGAGGCCACGCACGCTCAATCGGCCACCATGCCGGGCGTGGCGGCGGAGCTTTGCAAATAGGAGGATCGGGCGGCGGCGGCGCCGGCGCGGGCGGGGCTGGAAGAAGGACTTGGTAGATTGTAAAAAGAATGATGCAGACGATGAATCCTATGAAGGCGATTCCTGTGCCAGACAGAAGTGACATAAGAGTCGGGTTCACCATGGAGGAGCTGGCTGCTGCAGCACTGCCGGCAGCTATTGCTGTCTCTTTAAGATAGTTGATGCGAGCGGCATTGTCGGCGGCGCGCCGTGATTGAATCGAATCAAGAACATCCTTTCGATTAGGATATCCTGCGAGATACTTTATCAAATCATAGGGTTCACGGGCATCAAATTCATATGCCGGAAAAATAGAGTAGGCAACAGGTAAAGTATCAACGGGGACGGGTCTACGAATATCCCACGCCGCCTTGAAAGTGCGATACGCATAGTATGGAATGAAGAGCGGAGCAAAGATAAATATATAGATTCCTGTTAAGATGCGGTAGGGGAGTGGTTTATATAACATATCACTTGTTACAAAGGCAACAAACCGGAGAGCAATCGCTATATAGAAGATAATTCCTATATAACCGCCGATGATTCCAAATGATTGCCAGAGGGCGTCGGTTGCAGATAAAGGTGTTACAGAAACACCTGATAGCTCTATACCTGATATATCTACGCCTGATAGATCTTCAGGCATGCTAACGCCTGGTAGTACTTGTTCAGTCGCCGCCGCCATCTACCTGGGGGCGGATCGAAGATCACCAAGCTTTGCAGAGGCGTGCGGAATAATCTCTCTATCCACAGTAAATGGTTGCATGGACGATTGTTATCCCCTCTTACAATCGTGTCGACACGCTCAAGGCAAAGACACTAGCCTTGCTCCAGAAACACAAGATTCCTAAGGAGCGAATTCATGTGATTGTGGCGGATGAGGAGCAGGCGGAACTGTATAAGGCGGGAGGGGTTGGCGAGGCTGTAGGAAAGATCGTAGTCGGTGTAAAAGGATTGGTGCCGGTTCGGAATTGGATTTTCCAGCACTATCCTGTCGGTGCGCCGCTCATTTCTTTTGACGATGATGTGCGCGGATTTATTGAGTATGATGCACGGGCTCGGCGGCATGAACGCCCTCTTCGCGATCTGGCAGGTATGTTTGATCGTGGATTTGAGGAGTGTCGCAGCAACAAAGCGCGATTCTGGGGAGCCTACCCGAGTGCAAACGGCTTTTTCATGAAGCCTGGAGTAACAACAGATCTGCGGTTTATTATTGGAAGTTTCTGGGGGTGCTTCAATCCTGGCAAGGAGATCCAAATCCCGATTGGCGGAGGTGAGAAAGAGGATTATCAGAGAACGCTGCTATTCTGGGAAGCGGACGGTGTTGTTGTTCGTCTGAGCGATGTTGCTGTGCAGACAGTTACGTATGGAACGCCAGGCGGTCTCCAGGATGGAAATCGTCTCGCGCGGGAGCGGAAAACAGTGAAAGCGATGTTGCGGCGGTGGCCGACGTTGCTGGCACCGAACCCTCGGCGGAAGTCTGGATACCCCGAGGTGCGGCTCGTGCCTCCTGCTGGGGCTCCACGACGAAAGACGCGGAAGGTGAAACGGCAAGATTAGAGGGTCGGGTCGTATGCGTTTACAACGCATACTTCACATCTCCCATACCCGACTCAATCAAGAAGAAATTGATATTCTCCACATAGACACTCAAGGTGTAAATATAGGTTGAGGCAGGCGGGAGAGGCCACACCCCTAGATCAATCTGGAACTTGTGGATACGGCTAGCATTGAGAGAACCACTCGGTTGGAAACTGGGGCTAGTCAGCTCAAACGAATACACAGGAATCTTACGATTTGCCCCGCCAGAGAGAGTGCGAAAGGGGGTGTGCCGGGTGAAGAAGTCTGCAGACTTCACCTCTTGCACTTCATTACCATCCGCCAAAATGCGAAGAGTCTGAATAATGTCAATCTGACTTGCTGGAAGAGCTACGCCCGATGCACTTTCACGTATGAAACTTGCTGCATCTAAGGTAGGATTCTTAGGACGGATTGGCCAGTTCCACCAATTCGTAAAGTTTAGGAATGAATTTCTGTAAAAGACGGAATCGGAACGTCTCGGAAGAATCACAAGCCGTGTAATCGGGTTATGAATCTCCAAATCGAGAAGCTGATTGCCGACAATCTCAGGGAAAGGGACAAGAGTCACCTGACGGAGAAGATATGTCAGCGGAGTTGTGGCAAAGACAGTGCGCTCCGCATCAGGCAGGAAGACATAGGTTGAATGAAGAGTCGGTGCGGCCGACCACGTATTGAGAGGGGGTGGGTTTGTGCCGATATCAGTTAAGAAATTGCGGATCTGTGTATCAGAGTCTGTGACATTGTTAAAGGTAGGTGTATTGACAAGAGTCGATCCTGTGAGTGAAAACCCGGGCGCCATACGAATGCCGCCAAGATCGAGAGTTGTATACAGGGTGCGAGACGGGGCAAGTGTAATGATTACATCGACTGTATAGTACTGGAGGCCAAGGAGAGGGAGTGCCTGGCCTTGCTCGGTAAACCAGAAAGGGATGGGGACATAGACAGTGGTTGCAGGAATGGAGGGTACATTTGTTTGTCCGCCTGAGGGTGAGCGAGAATCAAGGTAAACCGTTGGATACTCTGCAGACGTGGCCGTCTTGAACCCGTAGTCTCCATTTGCGGGGTCATTCAGATTCGGAACATCGCCAACGAGTTGCTGCCACTTGGCAAACTGATCTGCGGGATAGTCAATGAGAGCACGCGCCATCAGATACTCGCCTGTAAACTCTTGAATCTTATTAGGACCGACGCTAATCGACACTGTCTGAATTGCGGCAGCGCCGACTGCACGTACCCATTCGAACTCTTGTTGAACATTGCTTGCGCGATACTTGCTGTAAATTGCCGGAAGCTGGAAACTGAATACGAGATCCGATAAGAGGTCACCTACACGATCGATGCGAGAACGGAGTTGGACAGGTGCATCGTATGGATAATCGGTGGGACCGTCCATCAGCTTGGAACGAATTTCCTGGCTGAAGTGCGTATACTTCTTGAAAGTCTTGTAAAAGTAGGTCATATCGGGGTTGCCCGATAGGATCACGTTTTGTGAACCGTAGTAGGTTAGTTGGAGTAAGCCTCCCGTCATCTACTGAGCTGTGCTGAGTAGATTCTTAAACCGCAAAGCGTAGCTTTGCGGGTTTCATCTAGAAATAAGCCACAGGCCGAGACCGAGCGAGAAGAAAAGACTTTAGCCTTTTCTTTGAGTCGAGTCAAGGCCGTAGGCCGAGACCGAGCGAGAAGAAAAGACTTTAGCCTTTTCTTTGAGTCCACCAAGAATCAATCAGATACGGCGGCTTGTCCATCGCGGACTGATCGAACTTGGAAGAGGGACCAATTGTCAGCGACTTCTGTATCTCAGAGTAGCTGATCGCATAGCTGAAATAGGTGAGATTGCTGATGTAGCCTGAAAACTTGCCGCGAACAATGAACTGGTCGCCCACAGGGATTCCGTACTTGATGAGTGCTGCATCGGTTGTCTTGAAAGTAGTGGGTGTCGTACCGATAGGAGAGAGGATCAGTGGCTGGTAGTTCTGGTAAGGTAGAGTGCCGTTAAAGCTGAGCTTATTCGCCAGATTGCCATTGATATAGACCTCTAGACTGTTGTTGCGGAGAACAATCGCAAGATGGATCCACTTGTTAAAGGGGATCTGCTTGACATCCACTGTATTGTACCACGTCTGGTATGTGTTCATCACAACACGAAGAACAGGTCCCGTGTTATCAGAGGAACTGCTGACAAAGACGCCGGGTCCGCAGAGAGGGAAAGGACCGGACTCGTAACCCTTGTAAAAGACAGTCTTCCATCCTTCAATTCCATCATCCGTATCATCGGAGATATACAGGAAAGTTGAGTACGAGAACTCAATGCCCGTCAGCTGGTTATCAGAGAGAGGCAGGGTGAGATTCGCCGTATTGTTCGGATCCTGCTTGAACGTAATCGTCTTTGTAGAGCTTCCAGTATACGGATAGACCATAACACGCTGGGTACCATACCCTAAGTAGGCCTTGTAGACTGTTTCAGCAATCATGTAGATGATAAAAAGTAGAAGGGCTGTCCCAACTGAAATAAGCAGCTGGGGAAATACTTCTGTACTGGAGAGATCCATCTAACCGGAGCACCGGAGATTTTACATTTAAGAACTCTTCGCTGCGAGAGCACCTGTTGTTCCAAAGCTGACATTCGTGCTGAAGAGGTTGCCGAAGAAGGTTGAGAGGCTGAACGTCGCGCCGGGTCCAGCCTGGTAGAGAGCCCAGATCGCATCAGGAGTGTAGGCGTAGTTCGCATAGTTGATATTCGAGAAGAAGCCCTTGAAAGCTCCAGCATTGCCCGCACCCACATAGGCAGTTGCTGCACCTGACGCAGAGTTGATGGCATAGTTGGCCTTGTAGACGCAGCTGCGGGCAAGCTTGCCGTCAATGTAGACATCGAGAGTGCGGCCATTCGCCACAACAGTGATGAGAACCCAGCGCTGGTACTCAATGCCGTTGACAATGTCGCACCGGTCATCCTTCGTGTAGGTATCGCCCGTATTGTAGTCTGCAAGGAGCTTGGAGAGAGGGTAGACGAACTTTGTGCCCGTATTATTAAGACTCGTCTGGGTGTTATCAATCCGGTAGCTATCCTCCGCAGTGCTCTGGCGCACGATCAGGGAACCATTACGCGGGTTGAGACCGATGAAAAGCATTGTGTCGCCCGCGGGGACACTTGCCACTCCCACAACACCTGTGCCCGCAGTGACAGCCGCAACACCCTTATTTGAGATGTCAAAGAGGTGGACTAACGGTGATGTCTGGCGGTTAACGCCGACCGTACTATTGACATACACCCACATGCTCGCCGTATAGGCGCCGCCATCGACAATTCCTTTCAGAGAGCTCGATGCAACAACATCTACACCGTTATACGTGCTTGTCGCGGTCGCGCTTGTCGGAGAGGAGAGGATATTCACAGTCGCCTGGGAACTCGGGCTCCCGTACAAGAACTGGTAGAGGTAGTACAGACCAATCAGAACCAGGATAATCACAATGACGCTGACGATCATGTTGTTACCGCTTCCTGCAGCCTTGCGAGTATTCATGTTCGCAGCAACGTTGCTCATTCTATTCTAGTATCCCTAAGAAACGGTCGTCTGGTAGGTGACAAAGGGATTAGGGGGAACCACTTTAGGCATCTTCAGACAGTCTCCACCTGGACACGAGAAGGTCGGAAGTTCCGAGAAGAAATTCGTCTGTGTAAAAGGAACGCCTTGCGTATCAACAACAGACGCAACATCTGCAGCAACCTCGTCTGTTGTAACAGAGGCTGACTTCACGGAAAAATACCCCACATTGCCCTTCCAGCCCGTGGCTCCCCCCATCCACCCATCACTTAGGCCGGGGGGGATAGGGTAGTGATCCAGCACTTTAGACGCAACCAGTTTTGTTCCGTAAAACACATCAAAACGCCGCCCCTCTTTTACAATCGTAATGACCGTCCAGCGCTGGAGAGGAATCGCCGGAAGAGAAACGCTCTCCATGTAGGACTGTGTTGAATCCTTTGCCGTTTTCACTTTGAGAATCGCAGGAACAAACGGCTTGTCGTTGGAAGAGGTGTAGCCGGCCGACCAGAGTTCAAGAACATTGCTTAGCCAGACAAGCTTTGTTAAATAGCTGTTGCTAGCTGTCGAATTCGTACAACGAGTGCAGTCTTGAGCGAGGCATTCACATGTCTGAAATTCATATCCAGGGCAGGTGGGGTCAAAGGTTATGACTGAGCCTGATGAAGGCGGCTGAACACATTCAACACGCTGAAGTGTGCGAGGGGCGTGGGTGATCCGTAGCAGGAAACGGACAGAGGACGGGGCGGCCGACCATCCGCTCGGTTTAAGAAGGGTGGTGGGGCTGCTCAAGTCATTGGCAGTGGTTGTGCCCGGGATAGTCTTCGGGATTGAATACAGAACTATGTAAACAACCGCGAGGACTATGGTAATAAAAAGCAGAGTTTCCACGAGCATACTACCTACGAGCAAGAGGATGAGCCTGATTCGGCAGGTAGGTCAAAATCAGCCTCCGCTGCGAGAGAGGGCTGGGCGGCCTTGAGCTCCGTATAAGAGATTGCCCGCGGCCACAGATGAAAATTCTGTAAGAAAATGGTCTTTGTCGGATCATCTGTCCAGGCCGGCGGCGAGTAGAAGCGCTGCGGCTTTGCGGCATCAGAGGGAGGCTGCACACTTGAATTGAGAGCAATTCCGCCAGGAACAATGCGTTGGAACACCTGCTTCTCGTTAATGTACACTGTAAAAAGGGTGGATTCGACAATTACGGAGAGGCGGAAAGGCTTATACGTGGGAACATTCTTGATGGGTCTAGTGGGATACTGGCTACCGCCGGAGTAAAGGACTACATACAAATCGTTTTCTCCACCGTCTGATCCTCCTAGATACGCCATCATCGAGCACTTTCTTGCCATGGAGTCAGTTAGCAGTTGCGGAGGAGTTGTAGTAGGAGGAGGAAGTGATGTAGTTGTTGAGGATGGTGCCAGGATCGCGGGAACTCCTGGGGTCGCAGCTGTCCCTGCTGTTGGAACTCCTGCTTCAACACCTGTTCCTGCTCCGTAGCGATAGGTCTTGTAAAAGAGAATGCGCTTGTTGGAGGCACTATCAATCGGACGGCGGAGGTAGAGATCCACGGAAACCGTAAAGTCCTTGTCAAAAGGGGCTTGTGAAATCGGATCTGAATCGAGAGGGACACGTGACTCGGCCGGCGGCTGACGTTTATCCGTCCAATAAATCTTATCATCAGCTATGGTGCTGATTGGGATAAGCCCTGAACTTCCTGGAGTAAACTGAAAGACAGGTGTGAATGTATAGTGAACAATAAGCAGGATGAGAAAGAGGATGAACAGATAGAGAAACATATACAACAACACGTTGAGCATATAATTCGACGTGGATGGATCAGATACGTAGGTGGCTGCGCTTGAGGCAGCGGATGTTGCATATGCTTGAGCCGCTCTGGCGCCTGGTATAGACGATGCCATTCCCAAAATACTTTCATAGGTTGAGACACGGGCATTTATAGCCTGTGGTGCGGCTGCTGTTGCCGCAGATGCCAGTGCTGCTGCTGCTGCGCTCATTCTTCTTCTGCGACCGTTCTCTTTTGGGGACGGGCGATCCGACGAGTTTGCCTCTTAGCGAGAGTCTGCTTCGTAGGATTGAACCCGATTTCTTTGAAGTAGCGACGTGTTTGATCGCTCTTGCATTGCCGTAGCTTCTCACGGAGGTAGCAGACGAAAGAAACACGTGTAAAAGAACGCTCTGCTCCCTGTGTGCCGGTCTCGAGATCATCCTTGTGGATGCGGGGGAGAGCGGCATTCGCCTTCTTATCTTCAGCGGTTTCATACAGTTCCGTATTGCAGTGCCACTCGTGAACGTCCATCGCGATGAAATCGCCGGTGCGGAGATCGAAGCCGATGCGGTACTGAGGAAAGAGCGTGTAGCCGCCGTGGTAGGATCCACGCTCGATCACTGAAAGATTTCCATAACCCTCGCGGAAATCGCCGGCGTCGCGGTGAAGAGCCGTGCGGAAGTTACGGTTAATCGTGACAGATGAGAAAGCCGTTCCAGGAATGTGTAAGAGGGGTTTAGCGCGGGCGGCCTCGAGCTGCTGACGATGGCGATCGGGGACGAGGCCACGGAAGCACTTGTCAATGGCCTGGATGTAGGGGAGGCCGTGCTTGTACTGCTTCCAGTAGCGCATCGTGTAGGTGGTCAGACGACAGGGCAGCTTCATAAAAGGGGTGGCTTCGAAATAGCCGAGTACGGAGCTGAACACGTTATTATTCACACGCATTTTGCTGTCCTTGCCGTCGCGTGCAGCCCAGCCCTTAATATCCACAGGATTGCGCTTCTTCCAGTATTTGCCCTTGACATCAATGGGTCCCGCCGCCGCGCCGCGATTGCGACTCGGTGCGGAGGCCATCCAGAAGGCTTCCCATCCCCTTTTTACAGTGGCCGGATCGAGAACCTGGCGGCGGAGCTTGGCGAGTAGACGGCGGCCTCTGGGCTGGGTCGGATCTTCAACATAAATATCCACGTCTTCGTCGTAGATTTTATCGACGTCTTTCTCTGTAAAATAAGTGCCTTCACGAGCTTCCATCTCTTCGGGTTTGTAGTGAGGCTTAACAATAACCTCCTTGACGGAGTTTTTCAGAGGTCGAGCTTGACTCGGCATATGAAAACCTTCGTAGATTTCTTTGGGAAAAGTGTAGCTCGTGTCCGTCATCTGCTAAGACTCTAGATACAGTGCTTACTGCGATGCTAGATAGACTGTTCCAATAAGGATTCCAGCAAGTGCAGCGCCGGCCACACCTCCTTGGATACGCGCAGTCCAGTCGGCGGCCGCATAATCATCAGGTGTGCGGATGGGAGAGCGGCCGGCGGCTCCGTCGGCGCCCAGACGCGTGTAGTGACGGAGAACCTCGGTTTCTGTAAAAAGGGGCTTGCCGAGTGACTTATTCACCTCGTTATGGAGGAGAAGAGTCCAGCGAAAGAGATCACTGCGGCGATCCAAATGGGGGCCAATCGGATGGGTGGTCATGTGTTTAGTATAATGCTCGCGACATATGGGGCAGGGGATAAGATGAACAAGAGCTTCAAAGAATTCGCGTGCAGCTTTTTTGTGGGCGTGGCTAGGGTTCATGGGATACCCGAGTGCGACAATATGAATCGTATGCCAGAAGAAGGGACCCCATGTTTCAGGAGGGATGTGCATGTTTACTCTGCTGTGAGAGTTTGAAAGGGATGCTGAACCGTGGCATGGCCACAAGGTCTAAACATCGCTGTCACAAAGTGTAAAAGGAATGAGTGAACCTGTCGCACGACCCCCACGAATGCAGCGGCCTGTACCAAGGATGCAGCAAGGCCGAGGGATTCAATCAGTCACGTGTACAAATTGTGGAGGGATGGGTCATCTCTTTCGTCAGTGTATCGCACCTGTCATGAGTTATGGAGTGATTATGGTTCGCCCTCGCCTAGCGGCTGGCCAGACATTTTCCGTCACAGACAGTCTAACTCATAACTATGATCTTGTAACAGGGGTGGAGAGCCAGCAGCTGGAGTTTCTCTTAATTCAGCGCCGGGACAGCTTGGGATTTATTGAGCTGATGCGCGGCCGCTATCGTGTGAATGACATCGACTACATCATTCTTCATATGAAGCGCATCACAGCAGCGGAGCGTGAGAAGTATCGCGTCGGTCCATTCGAAGATCTATGGAATGGGATGTGGGGACTGGATCACTCTCATCTGTATCGCAATGAGTATGAGACGGCCAAGTCAAAGTGGGAGATGATTCATCAGGGTGTGACGGATGCCGCAGGTCGTGCGTGGACGGTGGCAGATATGATTGAGGCGGCGGGTGAAGCAGAGGCCACACCTGAGTGGGGATTCCCTAAAGGTCGCCGCGATCAGCAGGAGAGCGACTATGCGTGTGCGATGCGTGAGATGTGGGAGGAGACAGGTGTTCGAGTTGAGGATGTGATTGTCATTCAGAATCTGGAGCCACTGACGGAGAGCTTCTTCGGATCAAACCACGTACATTATTGTCACAAGTACTATATTGTCTGGGTTCCGCCGGGTGTGAATGTTGGATTTGATGATACGAATGATCATATGCGTCGTGAAATTGGGGATCTTCGCTGGTTCTCAGCAGAGGAGGGTCTGTCAGTGATTCGGTCTGAGAATATTGAGAAGAAGGAGGTTCTCCTTCGCGCAGCCTCGCTGTTTCGCAATCTGTGTCCATTGCCGGTACGATAAGTGGAGATACTCTAGGTAGATGGCATCGGCAGCGGCAGCAGCTCCAGAAGACCAGGCCGCCATTCAAGCATGGCGGGCGGCCACAGATCCTGTAAAAAAAGATGAGTTGTTCGACCAGCTTATTCGCGATGGACTCTTCCCGCCGGATGTAGTAAATCAGTGGGAAGTTGGACTCTATCCGGATCTGCCTAGCGCTGATGAGCAGTTCATCCCCAAGCTGATGCGAAAGCGAGAGATACTCGATACAAAGCACGAAGGAATAGCTGTAGATGCAGAGCCCTGCCGCAGTACGGAGGGATTCGAGCTGACGCCGACGCAGCGATTCGTCTCAACCTTCCTCTCCCCTCGCACACCGTATAACGGGATGCTCCTTTACCACGGTGTCGGTGTGGGTAAGACGTGCGCGGCCGTTACAACATGTGAGTCGTGGCTGGAGATGAATCCTAAGCGCTCGGCCTATATTGTTGCTCCGCCGACGATCCAGGAGGGATTCCAGCGTACGATCTTCGACCGTTCCTCTCTTGTCATAGGACGTGGTACAGAACCTAATCGGCACAATGGATGTACGGGTGACCTCTATCTTACACTGACTGGGATGCTCTATGAGCGCGATGTGGCGACGATTGAGCGGGCGATCGGAAGTCTCATGCGTAAGCGTTACAAGTTCTTCGGCTACTACGCTTTTTACAAGGAGATTGTGCGAACAAAGCAATTGGCCTCCTCCGGGTCTGAGCAGAACCAGACAGAGGAACTCCGCCGTGTGTTTTCGAATCGTTTGCTGGTCATTGACGAGGCTCACAACCTGCGCGATGCGCCAGACGAGAGCGCAGAGGATGCAGCGGATGATGTGAGTAGTGTCGATATACAAGGATCAGCCGAAGGCAAGAAGCTTACACCGATGTTAAAGGAGGTGATCAAGGCATCGGAGGGGATGAAGCTTCTTTTGATGACGGCCACGCCGATGTACAATTCGTATAAGGAGATTATCTTCTTGCTGGATTTACTCCGAATGAATGACATTAAACAGCCCGCAGTTCGATTTCAGGATATTTTTGAAGCCAAGGGATCTGATTTCGAGTTCACCCCCACTGGACGGCGTGTATTAGGAGGTCTGGCGTCGGCGTATGTGTCTTTCATGCGCGGTGAGAATCCTGCGTCTTTTCCAATTCGTCTGGAGCCGCAGACAGGACAGCGCCTCACGGTTTGGCCACAGAAGTCTCCGCGCGGCGAGGCGATCACAGAGGGGCGCGAGGTTGCCCGTCTTCCGTGCGTTGGATGCTACTTTTCACGCGCTACCGAGGAGTTCTACAAGGCATCAGCGTCCGAGGCAGTGAAGCGGGAAGGCCTGAGCATCACAGTGATGGACAAGCTGATCCAGGGCGGAAACTGGCTTTTTCCTGTTCCCGAAGCTGCATATGAAGATCGGATTCAGCAAGTCGGCTTTGACGCTGTCTTTGAGAAGGAGATGAAGGGAACGGTTGCGCAGTATCGTGATGTTGACGAGAAACGGCATTCCTCGTGGCTGCTAGACACGGCGCTGCCTGAAGTGAGTGGGAAGGCGGCGTATCTCTTGAAACGGCTTGCGAAGACAAAGGGTGTTGCATTTGTATATAGTCGCTTCGTGGCGACGGGCGCTCTTACACTGGCTCTCGCACTGGAGGCGAACGGGTATACGCCCGCTGCGGGGGCGCCTCTGTTGGCAGATGGAAACCAGCATCCTCTCGGCCGTCAATGCGCAATGTGTGAGATGCATGAGCGGGGACACGCGGGACACACATTTGTAGCGGCCAAGTATGTCTTGCTAACGGGATCTGTGGAACTGACGCCAAATACGCGTTCACTTGTTGATGCGGCGCGCGCAAAGTCAAATATGGATGGAGCAGATGTGAAAGTGGTTCTCGGTTCTCAGATTGCGGGCGAAGGTCTCGATTTACGATACATTCGGGAACTTTTCGTCTTTGACAGCTGGTATCACTTGAATAAGTTGGAGCAGGTGATTGGTCGTGGTGTACGTAATTGCTCACACGCTGCCCTGGATCGTGTAAAACAGAATACAACAATTTCATTACTAGTAAATGCCTATTCAACAGAACCCGCGCTTGAGACAGTGGATGCGTACTCCTATCGTACAGCGCTTCTAAAGGCAAATATCGTTGGAAAGGTTAGCCGAGTGTTAAAGGAGTATGCGATGGATTGTACGCTGACGCACGATGCGGTCATTTTGAAGGATTTAGATCCTGTGGATCTTGTGGATGGGCAAGGTAAGGAACGGAAAGGGGTGAATGTGAATGATGTGCCGTTTACTGCCTTATGTGATTGGCTTTACACATGTGAGTTCGAGTGTTTAGCCGCAGGTGAGACTGCTGGCGAGACTGCTGCCGGTAAGGCTGGTGTAGTTGACTCCAGTACATACGATGACTATGCATTAAGATACAAGGAAAAGCAGGTGCGAAAGGTGATTGAGGATATGATTGTGAATCAAGGGCAGGTCTCAATTCGGATGAATCATCTCGAGGCAGCTCTACAGTCGATTCCTCCTGGACTCTTAATGACGCTTGTGAACGACTTGTTAGAGAAGGAGTTCATTGTCAAGACAAAGGCGGGAACTGGGCGGGTATTAATGAAGAATCAGATGCTGGTCTTTCAGCCAGAAGTGTTCCGCGGCCTTGCCATTCCTATGGCTGTGAGAATGTTGCCGGTGCCGGTTGCGCGAGATGCGGCTGTGGCTAAGTATGCGCCTGTAATCACAGAGGAGGCAGCGGTGGAAGAGGGAGAGGGCGATGCAGAACTTGAGCGCGGTGAAGGCGATTCTGAGCCGCTCTGGGAGGCGGTGGTTGCGTGGTCGGCGGCGATTCGCGAGGGGCGGGCAGAAGGCATACCTGCAGATGTGAAGAACGAGTTGCCCTCGGTGGGAGGGACAAGCATTCGGCAGAAGGAACTTCTGGAACGTCTAGGAAGTATCGTATGGCTATATGAGTCGGTGCGGGGTAACGTGGATGCACGGGGCACGCTTGCAGCGGTTATCCTAGACTTTGTCTGGGATGAGGTGATCACTCTACCCACGCGGCGAGCGTTGTTGACCGCGGGATCAGCGTCAGCAGGAATTCGGGATGTGGCGGGTGATAGTTTCTGGGTTCTTGAGGGGACAACATATCTGCGCCTCCACAACACGGATACGGGGGAGACGGAGTATTTCACAGTAGGAGCAGGGTCAAGTGCTGTGCCGACGATTAAATCGGTCGAGGAGATTCTGAAGCGCGAGACGGCGGCGGATCCTCTTATACGGCCGGTGAACACGACAACAACAGGGGCTCGCTACGGATTCTTAGTCCAGCGATCCCCGCGGGACTTGATCTTCAAGGTGACGGAGCCGCCGGCTGTTGGAAAGAAAGTGGGACGTGGATCTGCATGTTCAAGTTCCTCAGCCGTCAAATTCGAAC
>Ga0214162_1000143_pt1 | contig 17185 bp, 17 predicted proteins | sample LakMenepilimnion_3_FD_153000 | JGI IMG/M metagenome (GOLD analysis project Ga0214162, IMG submission 153000) | Freshwater microbial communities from Lake Mendota, WI - Practice 20APR2010 epilimnion v5 | ecosystem: Environmental > Aquatic > Freshwater > Lake > Epilimnion/Euphotic zone | place...
GATATCTGTTGCACGTGTAATGAATCCGCCTAGTGCAGCATCATCATAAACAATTTCCATTCCTCTGCCACCAAGAACAAATGAGGGTCGAACTAATACCGGATAGCCAATTTCATGAGCAATTGTGGTTGCTTCTAATTGAGAAGAGGCCATTCCAAATTGCGGTGCTTTCAATCCCTGTTCCGCCAAAATATTTCCGAAAGCGCCGCGCTCTTCGGCAAGATTGATTGCATCGGGAGATGTCCCAAGAATCGTTACTCCGTTAGCTTTCAATCCAGCGGCTAAACCGAGTGGTGTTTGACCACCTAACTGAGTTATCACACCTAGAACTGGACCAGCTTGGGTCTCTGCGTGGACAACTTCTAAAACATCCTCAAGGGTTAGCGGTTCGAAATACAAGCGATTACTGGTGTCGTAATCTGTCGAAACTGTCTCTGGATTGCAATTAACCATAATTGTTTCAAATCCTGCTTCTCGCAGTGTGAACGATGCGTGAACACATGAGTAATCAAATTCGATTCCTTGACCAATACGATTTGGACCACTGCCTAGGATAATTACTGCCGGAGTTGTTCGCGTGCGAACCTCAGTCTCTTCTTCGTAGCTTGAATAGTAGTACGGCGTGAACGCTTCAAATTCGGCTGCACATGTATCAACAGTCTTGTACACAGGACGTATCTCTAAATGATGACGGGCTCTGCGTACTTCATCTTCACTTACTCCTCGTAAAATCGCGATCTGATTGTCAGAAAATCCCTGAGTCTTAGCGGTGCGAAGAAGTTCTTTAGATAGATCTCCGGGTTGAGAGATAACCGCAGCTTGTTCATTGATGATTTCGATTTGTCGCAAATACCAACGATCAATTTTTGTTGCCTCATACACCTGCTCAATACTTGCTCCAGCCCACATGGCTTTCTGAACTTGCTGCAACCTATATTCAGTTGGGATTTTCATTGATTGAAGCAAGGAGAGCTTCTCTGTTTCAGTTACTACTGGCCAAGAAAAGATTGCTTCTTTACGCTCTAAAGATCTAAGGGACTTCATAAGAGCCTCAGAGAAAGAACGACCGATTGCCATGGCTTCGCCCACACTTTTCATAGTTGTTGTTAGGCGAGGATCAGCGTCTGCAAACTTTTCGAATGCAAAACGAGGGACTTTAACAACAACGTAGTCAAGAGTTGGTTCAAAAGATGCTGGAGTGACCTTCGTGATGTCGTTCTGAATCTCATCTAAGGTGTATCCAATAGCCAATTTCGTAGCAATTTTTGCGATCGGAAATCCAGTCGCCTTGGATGCTAATGCGCTTGAGCGCGAAACTCGAGGATTCATTTCAATAACGATGATGCGACCATTATCGGGATTTACTGCAAATTGAATGTTGCAGCCACCGGTTTCAACGCCCACTTCTCGGATGATCTCTAGTGAAAGATCGCGAAGTTTTTGATATTCGACATCTGTCAATGTCATTGCCGGTGCTACGGTTATTGAGTCACCTGTGTGGACACCCATGGGATCAAGATTTTCAATCGAACAAACAATTACGACGTTATCTTTATGATCGCGCATAACTTCGAGTTCATACTCTTTCCATCCAATAATGGACTCTTCGAGCAAGACCTCTGAAGTTGGACTATGACGTAGACCTGCGCCAGCGATTTGCCGAAGTTCTGCCTCATTAAAGGCGATTCCAGAACCTAATCCGCCCATAGTAAATGAAGGACGAACAACTACTGGATAGTTGAGAGAAACAACTGCTTCCATGATCTCTTCCATTGTGTGACAAACCTTAGATTTCGCTGATTCACCGCCAACTTTTTCAACAATTCCACGAAATAATTCTCGATTTTCGCCACGATGAATCGCATCAACATCGGCACCAATCAGGCGAACTCCGTATTTCTTCAATGTCCCTCGTTCATACAAACCAATTGCAGCATTTAATGCAGTCTGTCCTCCCAATGTTGCAAGGACAGCATCAGGCTTTTCAAGAGCAATAATCTGTTCGATAATCTCTGGTGTAATTGGTTCAACGTATGTTGCATCCGCAAATTCTGGATCAGTCATAATTGTTGCCGGATTAGAATTGATAAGAATCACGCGAATACCTTCAGCTCGCAGAACTCGACAGGCTTGTGTTCCTGAATAATCAAATTCGCAGGCCTGACCAATAACAATGGGTCCACTGCCTATTACCAGAACACTTTTGATCGTTGTATCAAGAGGCATTAGGCTTTAACTTTCTTAGACATTAGATCTATGAATCGATCAAATAGATACGCGGCATCATGCGGACCAGCAGCTGCCTCTGGATGATATTGAACTGAAAATGCTGGTCTATCAAGAAGTTGTAAGCCTTCTACAACGCCATCATTTAGACATATATGAGTTACTTCCCCGCGACCAAAGACCGTTGCAAACTCAGCATCCGTTGGAGCCTTTACAGCAAAACCATGATTGTGCGCAGTTATCTCAACTTTGCCAGTGTTTTTGTCCATCACCGGTTGATTAATTCCACGATGACCAAATTGCAATTTATAGGTTTCAAAACCTAAAGCTCGACCAAGAATTTGGTGGCCGAAACAAATTCCAAAGAGTGGAACTTCAGCCAACAGCAACTCGCGAACGACCTCAATCACATCGGTCATCGTTGAGGGATCGCCAGGACCATTTGAGAGAAAGACTCCATCCGGTTCAATGGCCATGATCTCGGCGGAAGAAGAATCAAAAGGCATTACATGCACCTCAACGCCCCTTTCTGCTAAAGCTCGGGGCGTTGCACCTTTGATTCCAAGGTCAAGTGCCGCGACTGTAAACTTTTTCATTCCTATTGCAGGAATAACTACCGTAGCCGGTGTTGAAACATCGCGCACCAAATAGGAACCAGCCATAACCTCTGTCTTGCGAACTTGAACAACCATTTCTTCGCGGGTCAAATCTAAACCTGAAAATATACCAACCCGCATCGCTCCTCGGTCTCGCAAGTGTCGCGTAATCGCACGAGTATCTACTCCTTGGATACCGACAATCCCCTGTGCAATGAGCTCGGCTTCCAAATCATTCTGTGCGCGCCAATTAGAAGTTACCGACGATGGATTTCGTACAACAAAACCTGCTACCCAAATCTTCGCAGATTCATTATCAGCATCATTAACACCAGTGTTTCCAATGTGCGGAGCTGTCATAATTACAACCTGCTTGTGATACGAGGGGTCCGTCAAAGTTTCTTGATATCCAGTCATTCCTGTTTGAAATACTGCTTCTCCAAAAGTTTTCCCTGTTGCGGCCCACGAAGATCCCTCAAATATTCGTCCATCGTCAAGGACAAGAAATGCACTAGCCATTACATGCCTCCGATAGAAGCTACGTTTCCGTTGCTATATGTGGCTTTGCCCTTGTAGAAGGTATGAGTGATCACACCAGGCAATTCGTGGCCATGGTATGGAGTATTAGATGACTTTGATAGAACTAAATCGCGGTCTACAGTCCAATTGTGGGTTGGATTGATCACAACAAGGTTGGCGACTGCGCCAGTAACCAAGGATTGTCCGTGATTTTCATAGCCACCTATGCGTGCAGGGGCGATAGACATGCGATCGGCAACTTGAATCCAGTTCATTAAACCTGTGTCGACCATTGTTTTTTGAACAATCGATAGAGCCGTTTCCAATCCCAACATTCCAAAGGCGGCTTCCTGCCACTCGCACTCTTTTGACTCGGTTGGATGTGGTGCATGATCTGTTGCAACAATGTCGATTGTTCCATCTGCTAAAGCTTCTCGAAGTGCATGGACATCTGCTGCTGTACGCAATGGTGGATTCACTTTGTATACAGGATCATAAGAACTAGCTAAATCATCAGTCAAAAGTAGATGATGCGGTGTTACCTCTGCAGTTACATCAATACCGCGAGCCTTAGCCCAGCGAATAATTTCAACACCACCTGCTGTTGTTAGATGACAAATATGTAAACGCGACTTCACATGGTCTGCCAGCAAAACATCTCGCGCAATTATTGCTTCCTCTGCGACGGCAGGCCAACCCTTAAGTCCCAACCGTGCAGATATTTCGCCCTCATTCATCTGAGAACCGATAGTCATACGTGGATCTTGCGCATGTTGGGCGATCACTCCCCCAAACTTCTTAATGTATTCCAGCGCTCGTCTCATGACTAAAGGATCCGATACGCAATTACCGTCATCACTAAAAACTCTTACACGAGCAACTGAATCTGCCATTGCGCCGATCTCAGAGAGCGCTTCGCCCTTCAATCCCTGCGTTACCGCACCTATTGGAAACACATCTAACAATCCTGCCTCTTGACCCAATCTATAGACCTGCTCTACAACGCCTGCTGTATCTGCGACCGGTGATGTATTTGCCATTGCCGAAACTGCGGTGAAACCACCCTTTGCTCCAGCGCGACTGCCACTCAAAACTGTTTCGGCATCTTCTCGACCAGGCTCGCGTAAATGTGTATGAAGATCGACCAAACCAGGTAAAACAACACAATCCGTGGCATCTATTGTTGTCTGCACTTCACCGGCAAGCCCAATACCAATCGATGCGATCACGCCTTTATGAATCATTAGATCGGACTTGGTGCCATTAGGTAACGAAACACCCTTAATCAAGTAATCCGAAATCGTCATTTAGTTACTCCCAACTTCTAAAGCTCCACCGGCAAGAAGAACATATAAAATTGCCATTCTTACACTAACTCCATTGGTTACCTGTTCAGTGATAACTGAACGTGCACTATCAGCTACTTCAGCAGAAATTTCTAGACCGCGATTCATAGGTCCTGGATGCATAACAATTGCACCCTTTTTCATGCTCGCCATACGTTCAGTGTTCAATCCAAAGTATCTCGAATATTCTCGTGCATTCGGGAAGAACAAATCAGACATTCTCTCTTGCTGAACACGCAACATCATCACAACATCTACATGAGGGATCACTGAATCAAAATCATATGAAACTGTGGCCGGCCAATTATCAATACCTACAGGCAGTAACGTTGGTGGAGCGACCAAAGTTATCTGTGCTCCCAACATCGAAAGCAACAAAACATTGGAGCGCGCCACGCGTGAATGCAAGATGTCTCCTACGATTGCAATACTAAGACCAGCTAAATCGCTGCCTCCCATACCAAGGTGCTTACGGATTGTGAAAGCATCGAGCAATGCTTGACTCGGATGTTCATGGGTTCCATCACCAGCGTTAACAACACTTCCTGACATCCAATGGCAATCGGCCAATCTTTGCGCAGCACCAGATGCCGAATGTCGTATGACTACTGCGTCTGCTCCCATCGCCTGCAAAGTCATTGCAGTATCTTTTAACGATTCACCTTTGCTAAGACTTGAACCCTTGGCCGAAAAATTGATTACATCTGCTGATAACCGCTTGGCTGCTGCCTCAAAAGATATTCGAGTTCGTGTTGAATCTTCGGCGAACAAATTTACAATTGTGCGACCGCGCAAAGTAGGCAGCTTCTTGACTGCTCCATCGCTGACACGTGCCAATTCACTTGCAGTATCTAGGATTGACACGGCCTCAGATTTATTGAGATCGGCTATGGATAAGAGGTGACGCATTATTCAACCCCCTCTTCAATACTGACTTCATCTCGGCCATCAATATCGCTAAGAAAAACCTTTACAGATTGGGTCTTAGAAGTTGGCAGATTTTTTCCAACAAAGTCTGCCTTTATCGGCAGTTCTCTATGCCCGCGATCAACCAATACCGCTAATTGAACAGTTCGTGGTCGGCCAATTTCACCCAATGCATCTAATGCAGAACGGATTGTTCGACCTGAGAACAAAACATCATCAATCAGAATTACATCCTTGCCCTCAATTCCTGATGTCGGAATCTTGGTTGGCATGATTGCGCGAGGTGGCCGAGTTCTTAAATCATCTCGAAATAGTGTGATGTCGAGCGTTCCAGTAGGTACTTCAGTGCCTTCAATGGATGTGATTATCGATGAAATCCGAGAGGCTAAATGAGCGCCTCGGGTTGGGATTCCTAATAAAACAATATTGGTGAGACCTTGATTCTTCTCAAGGATCTCGTGGGAAATACGGGTCAACGCACGTGTTATGTCTTGTGCGGACAGGGCTACGCTCATGTAAATCTCCTTTCCCACCTCTCTGGATGGGTCGTTAAAGGATGCAGGGCAGATACTAGCACCGACCATGAGCAGCTGTGGATATCGCAATCATCAAGTGTCGTAGTACCAATATCGTCAGAGATATGGAAACCATTCACGCTCAGACACAAATAGAAACTCTACAAATTCGTATGCGTCATATCCGAGAATCACGGCATTTGACCCTTGGCCAGGCTGCACGCCTTTCCAAAGGAGAGATTTCTGCTATCGCATTGGGATCCTATGAACGAGGCGACCGCTCAGTAAGTGCTAATAAATTGATCCTAATCGCCAATTTATATCAGGTGCCTATTTCTGAACTATTTGAGCTACAACCAAATTTCATGCCGGAGGAACGAATAAGCATCGATGTACGAAAGATCCTTACGACTACTAATCCGGTGGCACATGCAATTACAGAGGTGCTGAGAAACATTGCTCGCATGCGAGGAGATTGGAACGGTGAAGTAATTTCATTGCGCGGCCAGGACATCAACAATTTTCATGTTTTCTCAGGATTAACAACAGAAGATATAAAAAAGGTTATTGCTGACTACAAATTCCCTAGATCGAAATAGTGTCTTTAATGCTAGCTATACGCCCAAGCACACCGTGAATATATTTAGATGACTCATCACTAGAGAGTTCCTTAGCTAAATCCAATGCCTCATCAATTGCAACACTTGTGGGAACAGCGTTGGACCATAGAATTTCATAGATACCAAGGCGCAAAATATTGCGATCCACCGCTGGCAAACGATCCATATCCCAACCTTGCGCATAGGTAGTAATCAATTCATCGATCTTACGACGGTTATCAGATACACCATTTACTAATTCCCGCGTGTAATCACGGATCGGACGTGCATCAGGACCATCTGGAGGAACATCTCGCGCCATCAACGTTTCTAAAAGATTAGTTCCTCGGATATCTGTTTCGTACAGTAAATCCAAAGCTTGCTTACGCGCCTTGCTACGGGCAGACACTAGTTAGCGCGACCCTGGTATGACCCGTCACGTGTGTCAACCAAAACTACTTCATCTTGTTTAATGAAAAGTGGGACCTGGATTTCAATACCAGTTTCAACAGTAGCTGGCTTAGTACCACCAGAAGAACGATCTCCTTGGATTCCAGGCTCTGTATAGGTGATTTTGAGAGGTACGGAAGCTGCTAGTTCAATGTACAACGGATTGCCTTCATTGACAGCGACAATCGCTTCAGTGTTTTCCAACATGTAATTAGCGGCATCTCCAACTGTTGCTGCGCTAATAGTCATCTGGTCATATGTCTTTGTGTCCATGAACACGAAATCATCTCCCTCTTTGTAGAGGTACTGCATTTCGCGCTTTTCTAAAATGGCAATATCAATCTTTACTCCTGCGTTGTAGGTGCGATCTACCACCTTGCCGCTAAGAACTGACTTCAGCTTGGTACGAACGAAAGCTGGACCTTTACCGGGTTTTACATGTTGGAATTCAACAACTGTCCACAGTTGACCTTCGATATCAAGTGTCATTCCATTTTTTAGATCATTTGTTGATGCCACAGCTAATCCACCCACTCTTTATCGATTTGGTTTATTTCATACTAATTGAAGAGGTAAGGATACCCGCTCTGAAGGGATGCTTTGTTACTTCGCTACAAGATTTTGCATGGCAATGATGGCTAAAACATAGGAATTAGGACCAAATCCACCAATGGTTCCGTTGGCTACCCCCGAGATCACAGAGGTGTGCCTGAACTCTTCACGCGTTAGTGGATTAGAAAGATGAACTTCGATCAACGGTGATTTCACAAGTTCAGCTGCATCACGTATTGCATAAGAATAATGAGTGAAAGCGGCCGGGTTAATTATGACGGGCAACTTTTGATCGGCAGCTTCATGCAGCCAGCCGATAATCGTTGCCTCGTCATCACTCTGACGAACATCTGCTTCAAATCCATGTTTGTGAGCTGCTATCTCGATCATAGATTTCAACTCAGAATAATTAAGATCTCCATAAATAGAGGAATCCCGAATATCCAAACGCGATAAGTTGGGTCCATTGATTACGAGTAACTTCATGATGCAATTCTCTCATAAGCAGCATCTAGTTCGGCGGAGGTTAAATCCTCAAGCCTAACTGTTGAACCGATTCCATTGAGTGCTACAAATCTGATCGTATTTCCTCGAGCTTTTTTATCCAACGCGAGCAAAGGTGCAAGTTTCTGCCACGCCTGTCGTTCAAAGGTAATTGGTAGTCCATAAGCTGACAAAATAGTTCTATGCAGTTCTAATTCTGTCTGAGATATCAAGCCACGCGCGGCTGCTAGTTCTGCGGCATAAACCAAACCAATCGAAACCGCTTCTCCGTGACGAAGCTGATATTTCGAATAGATCTCGATTGCATGTCCCAATGTGTGCCCATAATTCAAAGCCTCTCGTGCAAGGCTCTCTTTGAAATCTGAAGAAACAACCTGAGCCTTTACCGTTACCGCTCTATGGATAAGCTCCGAAATTACATCAGGAATACTTCTCGCAGATTCGACAGTGTGGGCTATCGCCAGATCTAGAATTTTCTTATCCGCGATAAAGCCACACTTAATGACCTCAGCCATGCCAGCCGAGAAATCTCGATCCGATAATGTTTTCAAAAACTCAGTGTTGATAAGTACCGATATTGGTGAATGAAACGCTCCAATTAAATTCTTGCCGTAATCTGAGTTAACTCCCGTTTTTCCTCCTACGGAGGCGTCAACCATTCCTGCTAATGATGTTGGCACCGCTACCCAGTCCACTCCACGTAACCAGGAAGCAGCTGCAAACCCCGCTAAGTCTGTGATCGCTCCCCCGCCAATTCCAATAACCAGGTCCGAACGTGTGAATCCCGCTGCCCCAAGCCAATCCCATATCTTATGAAGCGTTGCAATACTCTTGCCATCTTCACCATCCGGCACTCGAAACACATGAAGCTCTGAATCCATATTGCTTAATTCTGTTAAATCGGGTGAGAATGCTTCTGAAACAATTACCGCAACTCGGATTCTTCCTTCGCAGATACTGGTTAAATCCTTACCCCAAGAGTTTGTTAAGGCAACCTGATAAGAACGCTCAGCATTAACAGTAATAACTGTCATGACAAACTCGATTCGATAATCGCGATTATTTCATCGATAGTCATGTCATCAACTTTAATAGATTGGGTTGCTAGTTTCTCGTATATCGGTCTTCTTTGATCAGAAAGTGCCTGCCACTGCGCGCGTGGATTACCAAGTAGCAGTGGGCGATCACGGTTGAATCCAACTCTCGGTGCTGCTGTGGCCAGAGAAACATCCAAAAAGACGATCGTCGATTTAGATGCTTCCAAAACATCCTGAGCCTTACTAGATATTGGCGCTCCGCCACCAAGGCTAATAACGACCGAGTCTTCACTGAGAACCTCTTGTAACACTTCAAATTCAACGCCACGGAAATACTCTTCACCGTCATCGACAAAGAGATCAGTGATCTTCTTAGATTCTTTTAATTCGATCAATGCATCTGTATCAGTAAAAGGCCACTGCAGATGTGCTGCCAATGCAACCCCAACAGTACTTTTTCCGCTTCCAGGTGCACCTATTAAAACAATACGTGTCATGGTGTGGGGTATTACTTAAAGTTCAGGTTGGCGATGTAGGACTCGAAATTACGACGAGTTTCAGTAACTGAATCTCCCCCAAATTTTTCAAGGACAACTTCCGCTAAAACTAGAGCGACCATAGCTTCGGCAACAACACCTGCTGCTGGAACTGCGCACACATCGGATCTTTGATTAATGGCTTTGGCCGCTTCACCTGTTGCAACATCAATTGTATCTAGCGCTTTAGGAACAGTTGAAATTGGCTTCATTGCTGCACGTACGCGCAAAATTTCACCGTTAGACATTCCGCCTTCAGTGCCACCCGCTCGATCAGTACGTCGAACGATCTTTCCCGACGAATCTTTCTCAATTTCATCATGAGCAACAGATCCACGACGCGTAGCCGTTCTGAAACCATCTCCGATCTCAACACCTTTGATGGCCTGAATCCCCATTACAGCGCCAGCTAATTTTGAATCAAGGCGTCTATCCCAATGAACATGTGAACCCAAACCTGGAGGCATGTTAAAAGCTAAAACTTCGACCACTCCGCCTAATGTGTCACCGTCACGATGAGCATTTTCAATTTCTGTGATCATCTGTGCACTAGTTGCTGCGTCAGCACATCTAACTGGATCTTCATCGATCATGGCCATGTCGCCCGCTAAAGGCAAAGGAGCATCATCAGCTACTCGGACAGAACCTATTGAAAGTACATGACTCAAAATTGTTATGCCTACTGATTGTTGCAAGAAATTTCGTGCGACTGCTCCGAGTGCTACGCGTGCTGCGGTTTCACGGGCGCTAGCACGTTCCAAAATTGCTCGCGCGTCATCAAGATCATATTTCTGCATCCCAACTAAATCTGCATGACCTGGGCGAGGACGAGTTAAAGGAGCGTTACGTGCTAGATCCTTAATCTCTTCATCTGGCACAGGATCTGCTGACATAACTTTTTCCCATTTTGGCCATTCTGAATTGCCTACTTGAATAGCGATTGGTCCACCTTGTGTTAAGCCAAGACGAACACCACCGAGAATAGTTACCTTATCTGCTTCAAAATTCTGTCGAGCACCTCGACCAACGCCTAAGCGTCGACGCTGCAAATGGAAATCAATGTCAGCCGTTGTGATCGACACGGATGCAGGGATTCCTTCGACGATGGCACTTAACGCCTGCCCATGAGACTCACCAGCTGTTAACCAACGCATGTGCATATTGTCGCAGATATCGGCACTAACTCGTAGCCAAATAAGTTATAAGCCCTGCGAAAATACTTGGTGCCAAGGGGATTTTAGATGGAATCTTGCGATGAATTCCTGTCAGTACCACTATATGAACCACCGCAACAAGAAGAATGCCGCCAATGAATTCGATTGCGTTATACGAGTGAGTTATCAATATCAGTCCCAATAGCTTAATGTCACCCATTCCTATTCTGAAAAGTACAAGGGAAACCAATACTGCGATCGAAGCGAGTAGATCTTGTAAGTGACCAATTCCGAAAATAGTGATGTGTATCAATCCAACATAAAAGAGAGTTTTCGTGTAAATATTCGGGATTACAAATGAACACATATCAGCAATACATATCGGTGCAGCAAGGAGAAGAAGTGCGAAATTCACGCAACTAAACTACAACGTCGATCCTTCGAAAATAGTGCCTGTGGATTAAGAGAGTGCTTCCTCGCCAACCACACGAAGCATCTTTGCGATCACATCTCGTTCTAAGGTGCGTGAGGTGAAGATCTCCATCTGAGATATCGCTTGATGGATGAGAAGATCTAAGCCATCAATTCCAAAACCACCAGATTCTCGCCATCCTGACAAGAGTTGTGTTGGCCAAGGGTTGTAAAGAACTTCGAAAAAAGTACCATCTACTGAACTAATTAGGTCTACATATTCAGCGGCCGAATCGCCTGGAGTTGTGTTAACCACTAAATCAAAATCATTGAAGTTGATAGTTGAGCCCCACGATAAGAAATCAATATCTAAATGTGGTGCGGCCTGTTTCAGCTTTTCCTGTCTATCAGGGTTGCGATTGATGACGGTTACCGTTTTACTAACTGCATCACACGCCGCAACAACTGCCCGAGCCGTTGCGCCGGCTCCCAGTATCAAAACTTTTCCTTTTGCATCTTGGTCATGGAATCCCAAAGCGTGAGTGAATCCTTCAACATCGGTGCTCGTCAAACTCCAAAGACCATTTACTTTATTTAAGGTATTGCCGCTTTGAATCTGGCGAGATATATCTGAAACTGAGTGTGCGATTGTTAACGCCTCTTCTTTCAACGGCATAGTCAACGATAATGCGTTCAGCCCGGAACCATCATTTTCAAGAAATCTCTGAAGAGTTCCCGATTCAACTTCGTAGGCAAGGTAGGTTGCTTTGATGCCTAAAAAGTCATAGACGGTGTTATGCAAAAGAGGACTAAGAGAATGAGATATGGGAGAACCCACAACACCGGCCGTGATCATTCGAACGCCCCCGCCTTTCTGTTCTTTATGTAAAGAGCTTTCCACGTATTAAATTCATCATTAGATTTCGTAAAGCGTGTATCTCCAGGTGCAACTGTAATGAAATACAACCAATCCCCCACTGTGGGATTTAATGTCGCTGACATAGCTGATATGCCCGGACTGCCAATAGGACCAGGCGGCAACCCATACCTTCTATAGGTGTTGTAGGGGGAATTTAAGAGCGTTGATTGGGAGCTTAAGAAGATCTGACCTCGCACCTTCTTCACAAAGTGTACGGTTGAATCCATCTGTAAAGGCATTCCAATTTTTAAGCGATTTAGAATCACCTGAGAAACTTTGGCAAAATCTTTTTCATCTCCTTCAGCCTGCACGATTGAGGCGATGGTTAGTAGTTGCAATGAGGAAAATTTCTTATTTCCTAAAAGTATTTGCTGCGCGATTGGTTCCGCGCTAAACCGGTCGACCATCGCCTGAATTGCCTGAAGCGCAGATGTTCCATCCTCAAAACTGTATTGAGCGGGAAACAACAAACCTTCAGCATCTTTGAATCCTTTTGGAAGCACGACCGACTCTAGCGCTTGAGAAACTTCTGTCCGAGTGAATCCATAATTGATAAGCGCCGAAATGACTTCGCTTTTCCAGCCGCCTTCAAAGATCCGAATCAGATTTGGTATGCGATTGGCATCTAATAACTGTTCGAGCGCTTGCCTAGCGGATATATTTTGAGAGATTCGATGTTTGCCGGGTGCGATTTTCTCTGAGCGCTTATCCCCTACTGCAACTCTGAAAAATGCTTCAGCAGATTTTATGACACCTTTTTCAAAAAGGATTTGTGCAATCGAAGACCCAGAAGAACCAGCCGGTATGTCTATGACAACTTCAGACTGGTTGGTAAGGGTGGTATTCGTTGGAAAATCCGGAGCCACACTAGGCCCTGAACGCACATTGAAAACAACACCAACCAAAGCAATCAGCACAAAAATGCCCAGTAAGCGAAATTTCATTTACGTTTTTCTATCTCAATCGCAAAATCCAATATCGCAACAGCTGCGGCCATGTCGATTGACTCTTTTGATTCCTTTGCATTGCGACCTGCATCTCGCAAATTACGAGCCGCACTAATGGTGCTCATGCGTTCATCAATCATTTCAATTGGTACTGTGGTTATTGTTGCCAACTGAGCGACGAATTCGGAAGCTTTTTCAGATGCAGATCCATCTTTGCCACTTAAGAGCGCAGGACGACCTACATATATCGCAACAGGGTCTATTTCAGAAAATATTTGGGAAATCAGCTGATTCAAGTTCCTGTCTGTTGCCTTCAATGTAGTTAGTGGTGAGGAAAGGATCGAATCCGAGTCGCTCACTGCTACTCCAATGCGCACATCACCATAATCAAATGCGATACGACGTCCGCGCTTCATCATTTACCCAATGAGAGAGTCTGAAATCGCCGTCAGGGCATCTAACGACTTTGATGTGTCCGTACCGCCACCCTGTGCGAAATCATCTTTGCCGCCACCGCCGCCACCAAGAACCGTTGAACCTATTTTCACTAATGCACCAGCCTTCACACCAACGGAGCGCGCACCGTCACTCGTGGCTACTACCAACACTGGCTTTCCATCGTTAGCGCTAATTAAGGCGACAACAGATTTATCTTCACGAGAGCGCAAGTCAATCGCGATCTTTCGCAGGTCATCCCCTGAAACGCCATCTGACATCACAGATGAAATATACGAAATACCATTGATCACTTGTGCCGTCTTGGCTAGATCGCCAACTTGAGAAAGCGCCTGAGCGGAGCGCACAGTTGCCAATTCTTTCTCGATATCTTTCATCTTGCTGAGTAAATCCGAAATACGTTCAGGTAACTCTTCAGTGCGTGCACCCTTAATTAAATCAGTTAACGAGTTCAACAAGATGTGTTCACGTGCCAAGAATTTATATGCATCGACACCTACTAGCGCCTCAACGCGACGTACACCTGCACCGATTGAAGATTCACTGAGTAGCTTGATGACACCTAACTGACCAGATCGTGCCACGTGCGTGCCACCGCACAGTTCGCGTGCCCAGTCGCCAACGCTAACGACTCGAACAACATCACCATACTTCTCGCCAAACAATGCCATAGCACCAAGGTCTTTTGCTTTTGCTTGACTCATGCTCTCAGCCGTAACTTCCAAATTGTCGAGAAGCAGAGTGTTAACGCGAGCTTCGACATCATTGAGAACACTCACTGGGACCGATCCGGTTGCAGGAAAATCAAAACGGAATCGACCAGGTGAATTTTCTGAACCGGCCTGAGTTGCGGTTTCACCTAAGATTTCACGGAAGGCTTTATGAACCATGTGTGTTGCGGTGTGCGCACGAGAAATAGCATGTCGACGTTCGATGTCGATTTCAGCAAGAGCATCAGCGCCAACTTCAACGGATCCCTTGATTACCCGGCCTCGGTGTACTGATAAACCGGAAACAGGTGACTGAACATCTTCGATTTCAACTACTGCCCCATTGCTTAATGTAATACGACCACCATCGGCTAGTTGTCCACCACCTTCAGCATAAAATGGAGTTCGGTTGAGAACAATCTCAACATCTTCACCCTCTGCTGCACTTGCAACTCCAACACCATCTACAACAATGCCTGTTAATTTAGATTCAGAACTTTGTTGTGCGTAGCCAACAAACTCACTCTTGCCACTCTTATCGGCGATAGCTTTATAGACAGACACATCGGTGTGTCCAGACTTCTTAGCTTTGGCATCGGCTTTTGCGCGATCCTTTTGCTCCTTCATCAAACGTCGGAAGCCGTCTTCATCAACTTCAAGGCCTTCTTCACGTGCCATTTCAAGTGTTAAATCAAAGGGGAAACCATAGGTATCGTGAAGTTTGAAAACCTCATCTCCCGGAAGGACAGTTGCCTTGCTCTTTTTTAGAGCCACGGATGCAAGATCAAAGATTTGAGTTCCACTCTTTAGTGTTTGCAGGAAACTTTCCTCTTCAGAAACGCTAACTGACAAAATGCGTTTCTTGTCAGACACCAACTCTGGATACTGAGGACCCATCGCACTAATAGCTGCCACCGTTAGTTCAGACATGATCGGATCCATTGACCCCAAAAGGCGCATGTTACGAATAGTTCGGCGCATCATTCGTCGCAACACATAGCCGCGACCCTCATTGCCCGGTGTTACTCCATCGCCTATCAGCATCGCTGAAGTGCGTGCGTGATCTGCAATTACACGTAAAGCAACATCTGATTTTTCAGAAGATCCATACTTAACACCGGTTAGCTCCGATGCACGATTGAGAATCATGATTGTTGTATCGATCTCATAGATATTTTCAACGCCTTGTAACAAAGCCGCTGTGCGTTCTAGTCCAAGACCAGTGTCAATACTTTTTGCTGGAAGTTCACCAAGGATTGGGTAACTATCTTTTCCACCACCAGCGCCACGTTCATTTTGCATGAAAACAAGGTTCCAGATTTCAAGATATCTATTTTCATCCGCAATCGGACCACCTTCGGCGCCGTAAGCCGGGCCACGATCATAATAAATTTCAGAACACGGACCGCAGGGCCCAGGTACTCCCATAGACCAGAAGTTATCTGCCATGTCCCGACGTTGGATACGCTCTTTTGGAACACCAATTTTCTTGTGCCAAATATCTGCAGCTTCATCATCATCTAAATAAACAGTAACCCACAATTTATCCTCTGGAAAACCATAACCACCATCTGAAATCGGACGGGTTAACAGCTCCCAAGCAAGTGCAATTGCGCCTTCTTTGAAGTAATCACCAAAAGAAAAGTTGCCACACATTTGGAAGAACGATGCATGGCGCGTAGTTTTACCAACTTCATCAATATCTAATGTACGAACGCATTTCTGAACAGATGTTGCTCGCTTATATGGAGGCGTTACCTCACCAAGAAAAAATGGCTTGAATGGAACCATGCCCGCATTTACTAACAAAAGGTTTGGATCATCAGCGATCAAAGATGCTGAAGGAACAACAGTATGGGTTAAACCCTGTCGGTTATCTGATTCAAAGAAGCGCAGCCAGCGCGTACGGATCTCGGCGGATTCCACTAGCTAGGATCACTCAGCCTTCTTCTTCTTAGAGCGCCCCTTGCTCATTTGAGCTGCAGACAAAAGCGCTCCAGCAACTTTTACAGCAGAGCCATTTTTGTTAATGAAGCCTGTAGTTGCTTCATTAACCTTGTCTGAAAGATCCTCAATGTTCTTTGTTACACGATTAATGCTGTGCAAAGGGCCATTAACCAAGGTGACCGTGGTGTGAACCTCATCGATTAAAGGCGCAGTTTCCTCTGTCAGCGTTTTCAGTGAGGCTTTCGCTTCGTCGATTAAGCGACCCACTCGGACAATTGCATATGCAATAGCTATCGCAATGACAGCAAGTGATGATGCTGCAATTATTGTTGCAATTCCGCCTGGACCCATACCGTTAGCCTACCTGACCCTTAACTTTCCTGAGGTGATTTTGATGATGGCGCTTGTGGAACCCAGTCAATTCCGCTTTCTTTACGTTGAGCTGGCGTGATAGGTGTTGGGGCACCTGTTAATGGATCTCCGCCACTAGCTGTCTTAGGGAAAGCAATCACTTCGCGAATCGAGTCCGATCCAGTCAGCAATGCGCACACGCGATCTAGCCCAAGTGCGATTCCACCATGTGGAGGTGGGCCATAATTAAATGCTTCAAGCAAGAATCCAAACTTACTGTTGGCCTCCTCATCGCTTAAACCGATAACCGAGAAAACATCCTTCTGAATATTTTGATCATGGATACGAATAGATCCACCACCTAATTCAGTTCCATTCAAAACAATGTCATATGCATACGCAAGTGCCGAAGCGGGATCAGATTTGAATGTTGCTGCAAATTCTGGCTTTGGTCCGGTAAATGGATGGTGAACCGCTGTCCAT
>Ga0214162_1000144_pt1 | contig 17074 bp, 8 predicted proteins | sample LakMenepilimnion_3_FD_153000 | JGI IMG/M metagenome (GOLD analysis project Ga0214162, IMG submission 153000) | Freshwater microbial communities from Lake Mendota, WI - Practice 20APR2010 epilimnion v5 | ecosystem: Environmental > Aquatic > Freshwater > Lake > Epilimnion/Euphotic zone | place...
GTTGTTAAGGTTGTTGTTAAGGTTGTTGTTAAGGTTGTTGTTAAGGTTGTTGTTAAGGTTGTTGTTAAGGTTGTTGTTAAGGTTGTTGTTAAGGTTGTTTACGAACCACAGCTACTAGAGCTAGAGCTAGAGCTAGAACTAGAACTAGAACTAGAACTAGAACTAGAACTAGAACTAGAACTAGAGTCAGTTGAAATTTCTATTTCTATTTCTATATTTTTATCTTTTATTTCTATATTTTTATCTTCTATTTCTATATTTTTATCTTCTATTTCTATATTTTGTATTGGCGAGTTATCAGTCATTGGGGGGTATACTATTACAAAATAAAAAAAAAATACACAATTCTGTTTTTTTATTTAAAATAATCAAAATGATCATGAGGTGATAAGTGATCAAAGTAGTAGTAGTAGTAGTAGTAGTTAAATATGTGTTAATTTAAGAATGGAATGTAAATCATCTTTCCATAAATCTTTGTGTGTTTTTGATTGTAAAATACCCAATTCTGCTTGTTTAGAATCTGTTTGATTTTGGAGTTCTTTAATTTTTTCCAAAGATAAAGATACTAATTGCATTTTTACAAGATAATCATAACTTTTTTCTTTATCTTGAGTGTCATCGGTGTCATCAGTGTCAATGTTAAAACTTAATTTAGGGTATTTATTTTCTTCCAATAGTTTTACAATATAATCTTTGCTTTTTCTATTGATATCTAAAGATCCATCAATGTATTCGTTGATAAATCTAACTTTAGAATTTAGTAAAGTTAATTGATTTGTTAAACGCTTTATAAGAAATGATTTTCTTTTTTCATAATATTCCAATCTAATATCAAAAAAGTCCAATAAGATATCGTTTGCATTTTTATATTTTGTCAAGATTAAATTTTCGCTAAATAGATACATGTTATTAGTTCCGAATGTCTTTGATAATTTTAATAATTTTTCAAGTTCGTTTTTCTTTAAAAGATCATCCAATTCGTGTGAATTTTTAAAGTCTATTATAAAACAGATTTCGCTATTTTCATCTTTTGTTTTATTTTTAACATCTTTCAAGTGAATACTTTTAGGTTTAGATTTACTTTTAGTTGTATTCTTTATTTTATCAGATGCTCCTTCAATTAATGATTCAAGGAATTCTTTATAAGTTGTAACAGCTGTTCCAACTGGTAATTCTGTAATTTTGATTTGTGATTCACCTGTCCTTTCCCATTTTCCTTTAGTTATAAAGGACCCGTTTTCTATACTTTCCAATATACCATTAAAATTTTTAAAATAAGGTGTCATAGGTAATGGTTCAAGGTCATCTAGTACACGTAATAGATTTGAAAAAATATCTTTTGGATTAAAAGGTGGAATATATGTAGAATACCCAGTTCCAATTCCTTCGCATCCATTAACTAAAACCATTGGTATTACAGGAAGAAACCATTCTGGTTCAATTGATAATCCATCATCTTCGAGATAACTTAATATATTGGAATCTTTTTTATCAAAAATTTTTGTTGTAATATCGGAAAGACGTGTATAAATATATCTTGGACTGGCAGCATCTTTTCCACTAAGTAGTCTGCTATTATGTGTTACAATAAAATTATTCATTATAAATCTTTCATTCCCATCTAATTGCCATCCACAAAATTTTCCCTTTCCTATACATTCAATTTTAAAAGATTCTATATACGAATCTCTATTTAACTCGTAATTTTTAATTTGTTTTCTAAAAATTTTAGTTGGAATTTCATGCAAATTTTTACCATATATTAATAAACTCGACATAGTCATATCTTCACCTTTTTTTGTTAATATTCCTTGGTTTTTATTTATTGATATACTTGTTTTAAAACCTAATGTATGACATAAAAATTGTATGGTTTTGATTAGATGATGCCTCAATCTTTTTGATTGAGAAATTTCTATTTGACAATAATTATTTTGATATTTTACTGTACCATCTGTATCAATTAATCCTGCCAATAATTTTAATCTATTCTCTTTTGAGTTTATTATATAGTTAATTGGTACTTCTTCATCAATTGATGTTAAACCAGAACCTTTTGAATTACCATCTCCTAACCAAGATCCTAATATATATGGATCAATTTGTAAGTCTTTATGATTCCAATCAATACAAGATGAATTATTAATTGAATAGAAATTATCTTTGGTAGATTTTGGTAATTTTAAAAAATCTTCTACCTTTATATCAAAAATACCATTGTCAGATGAATCTTTTATATTATTAACAAAATTTATAATTTTTTCATAGGCTTCTTCTTTTGATAATAAACACTTATTGTATGTGTTTTTTATATTAGATGACTCTTTTGTCATAAATTGTTTATAACACTCTTTCATTTTTATTATATCAAAATAAGCTACATTCCATGATTTAGAAGATTCTTTCCAATAAATTTTCTTATTAGGAGTATATTTTAATGTCAATATATGTTTACTATTTACTATATAACTTTTATTTTTATTGGTTATTATTTTATACATTATATCTTCTCCTTTAGTAGTTTTAAGAACTGTTCTAATCTTACCATCATCCCCGATTAATTTATCTCCAATTATTATTTCATTTGCTTTTTTAATACTTCCATCCCATAATAAAATTTCAGTATTTGGATCTAAGCAGCCAAAATTTCCATCTGGATACAATAGATTTATATTGTTAGATCCAACAAAATCTTGTGCCATATTGATAATAGCTCCTTGTAAAGAAGCTTCACCGTGATGATATCCTGTTTCAGCAGATACGTAACCGGATAATTGAGCAACTTTAACAACTTTGGTAATATTTTTTTTCAACATGTAATGTAAAATTTTTCTTTGACTCGGTTTTAAACCATCACATATACTTGGTATAGATCTCAAGTTGTCATAAATGGAAAAGTGAACAAGTTCTTTGTGAATTAGATCGGTATAACTAACGCGTTTTTCTGTTACATCAATATAACTATTTTTATCATATTGTGCCAACCAACGTTTACGTTTATCAGAACATTTTACAATTTGTTTTTCTCCGAGATCACCATCACGATCACCATCACGATCACCATCACCATCACCATCGGTACTTTCAACTTCTTCACTTTTACCTTTACATTTAGCTATATTTTTGTCTTTTTCAAAGGCTAATTCTATAGATTCGTCGCATTTTTTATCTTTATAAAAGTAATCAATTTTGAGTTCATCCATTCTACGAAAAGTATCTTGAGCATCTTCTTTTTTAGAAGTACCTAATCCTTTAAAATACCTAATTTGATAATTAGAAATATCATTTATATTTTTCCATTTATGATAGTCTTGTTCTGTAAAAAACTCGATAATTTTTTTACCACGGATTGCTTTTACAATAGGTGTTCTAATAGTTTGAATAAAATCAAGTTTAGCAAGACTAGGCCACCAATAGTGGAAAAAATTTATAAGAAGAGCTTTGATGTGACTTCCATCAACGTCAGAGTCAGTAAGAATCATTACTTTGTTGTAACGTAAATCGTTAGTATCACTGTATTCTTTTCCTTGTTTTAATCCAAGAATTTGTTTAAGATTATTTATTTCTTCATTGTTGGCTAACTGTGAAATACTTGCATCTCGAATATTCAATACTTTTCCCTTTAATGGCCAGCACCCGTAACGTTCAGGTCCAACTATAGATCTTCCCCACATTGCAAAAGTCATAGCTGAAAGACCTTCTGTGAGAATTAAACTACATTCGGATGATCTTGCAGTGCCAGCCCAAAGTGCATCTTCTAATTTTGGTATATAAACTTTATTTTTTTTAGATCCATCTGTTTTTTTAGCAAGATCCATAGATTCTTTTAATTTATAAGTTTGAACAATTTCTTCTATAATAGAACTTTTCCATAATTTATCGATAAATTTATCAGATACTTCAATTTTGCAACCAAAGTCTTTTGATTGTGTTGTTAATTGTTCCTTTGTCTGTGAACTAAATTGTGGATTAACAACAGTTGCTCTTAAGAATAAAAATAAACGTTCTTTGATCATTGCTGGTTTTACGTCTTTCAATTTCTTTTTTGATTCTAAAAGTGTTTTCAACTTTGTAGTAATTTGGTAAATTATATGATCTACATGTTTACCTCCTACATAAGTAGAATTACCATTTACAAAAGAAATTTGCGTATATTCATCATTAGGAACAATAATAAATTCCCAAATCATGTCTTTTTGAATAAAACTATCATAATACATTTTAACTAGTTCTCCATCTTTTTGTGTATTGAAAAAATAATTTGCATAATCAACTAGACCTTTTCCTTTAATTTTTTCTCCATTTAAAAATACAGATACATTTTTATTTGTACAAGCTATACAATCATAAACACGTTTATCAATAAGTGTTATAGCATCTTTTTCTAGACCATTCATATTGAATTTTTTATAATCTGGTATAAAAGTAATTTTAGTAAAACTTTTACCAGAATTTTTTGTTACTTTTGGTTTTGATTTATTTTCCATGTTATCAGAAAATTCTTGTACAAAACGCAGATTTCTTTCCGAATCTATGGTTTCAATTTCTAATTTTTTACTATAAATATTACTTAATTTTACACCCAAACCATTTACCCCTGCGCCAATTCTTTTCTGTTTATCGTCATAATTACTACCAGAAAGAAGGTGTCCAAATATTAATTCTGGTACATATATATGTTGTTCTTTATGTTCTATAACAGGAATACCTGTACCATTATTAAATACAATAATTTCCCCAGTTTCTGTATTATAGTCTACTTTAATAATAGATACAGTAGTATCTCTATTAGAATGATCTAATGCATTAGTTAAAACTTCATCAAAAATTTTTAAAAAAGCTGGAGTATATTCCACAATACGTTTTTGCATTTTGTTAATATTTTTGTTAAAAATCCACATTTCTTCCAAAGTTTTTTTAGTATCACCAATATACATATTAGGACGATGTAAAATATGCTCTCTTTGACTTAATTTTTTATAAGTTTCTTCTATTGTGCGTGATCCAGACATTTAAAAGTTGTATATCTCCCATTATTATTTCAATTTTATTTCGTAAATAGTAATTAATTTTTTTACTAATATTGAGTAATAGATATGCCAAAACCTGTAATAAATAATAGGATAAATTCTCAAGATGTATATGGTATAGTATCCAGACATGACTTGTGGTTAAACCAAGGTGTAAAAACGACAGATTCACCTACATTTGCAAATTTGATAGTGTCAGGTGAAACTACAGTTCAGGGTAATTTATATGTAGAGGGGAATACAACAATTCTCAATACAAACGTAATTGAATTCGAAGATAATATTGTAGTATTAAATAGATTAGAGACTGGTGAAGGTATTACATTAAATCAATCTGGTATAGAAATTAATAGAGGTGTACTCGAGAATTACCGTATGGTCTATAATGAATTGGATGAAATGTTTAAAGTTGGAGTTATTAGTAATTTACAGGCTGTTGCCAATAGAGAAGACTATCCTTTACAAAATGGTATAATGACGTGGAACGATGTTACAAAAAGAATAGAGTCAAAAGGTGATATATCTATTGATTTAATACAAACATCGAGTACAAATACCACCAGTGCGAGTACTGGGTGTATAATTGTAAATGGTGGAATAGGTATAGAGAAAGATATATGGAGTAATGGGAAAATAATTATAAGAGGATCGGATGATTCGTATCAAAGTAGTATATTTAATGATAGTAATAATTTAACATTTGTGTCACCGGTTGATATCACGATGTCACCTACAGGTAATACAATTTTTCCATATAATAGTTTAATAGCATTGGGTAGTACATCGGGGAGTATTAGTGCGGATAGTATAACAAAAGATATTAGTATAATGAATGAGGGTAATGTAGATTTTATTATAAATACGAATAAAAAAATACGTATACCAAATCAGGTACCAATTACATTTGCTACAGAATACGAACAAATTTATACAGACAGTTCTAATAATATGGTTATAGGTGGTGGTGAAGATATTTTATTAGAACCTGGTGAAGCTAGAAGAGTTAAATTACCTGTAGATATACCTTTAGTTTTTTCAAATTCAAATCAACAGATTAGTGCGAATTTACTGAATGATCTTAGTGTAAATGCTGGTAATAATATTTATTTAGTTCCTGGACAAGGATTAAATGTATGTGTATCTACTGATACTGGTATAAAATTTGGAAACAGTGGATTTCAACAAATATTATCTGATAGTAACGATGATCTAAGTATACTATCTGCTAATGATATATACCTTAATCCAAGTGGTAAAATAAATATAACAAGTAATATACCTATAACTTTTGGTGGTTCTTTACAATATATAAAAGAATATACTGGTAATTTACTAATCAGTGCAGAAAACAATATAAAAATAGTAGAAACAGATTTATATTTAACATGTGAAAATGATAGCGGAACTGGTACATCAGGTTCTATATATACATTAGGTGGTATAGGTGTGGAGAAAACTATATATACAAAGACTGGTTTAGTAGTAGATACGGAAATAGAGGGGATGTCTTTAATTGTATCAAAGGGATCACAAGATCTTTTAAAGATTGATACGACAGATTCTGGTGGAATTGATATAAATACAGGAGATGGATTAAGTGGGTCTTTGAATATAAAAAGTATATCAGATATAAATTTCCAATCTTTATTACAATTAAAGACAAATGTGGATGAAAAGAGTGGTTATTCAATTGGTAGAGGATATAGTACTCTTAATTCTGGTAGAGTTTTATCATTAAATATACCTAAATATAGCGAATATGGTGAAGAAGGAGATAAACCTAAATTTGTTGTAACAAGTGACGACTGTAAGACTGAATTATTTAGTATTGAGGCAGATACTGGAAATATTACATCATCTGGAACTTTTGGTTTAAAAGGTACGGAATCAGCTACAAATTCTTCTACTGCGTCATTTATTGTATATGGTGGTTTAGGTGTTGTAAAAAACATTATAACAAATGGTACATTTAAATCCAATGTAGATTCTGAGAATGCACTGGGGATACATGATACATCTGAAAATGTTGTATTTAATATAGATACAATCCAAAGAGAAATTTTTGTAAATGGTAGTTTGGTAGTGAATAATATTGATAACTTTTGTGTAAATGATAACGCTTTAATTACAAATACAAATGTGCATTTAAATAATGATGATAATTCTATTGACACTTCTAGTGGTGCTTTAGTTGTTTCTGGTGGTGTTGCTGTACAAAAGGATTTAAGAGTGGCGGGGGATACTGTATTGTACAGTACATTAGATCTTTTAGATAATTTTATTATAAATGTAAAAACACCTATAAGATCAAAGGATGCAGCTACAAAAGAATATGTTGATTTAGCTGCATTACGTGGTATGTATATAAAGAATTCTGTTCAAGTTACTACAATAACGAATATGGATTTAAACACGGATTTAACTATAGAAAGTGTTATCGACGGCTATACTTTAAAAATAGGAGATCGTGTTTTAATTAAAGATCAAGACAATCAAGTAGAAAATGGGATGTATATAATTAATGACTCTGGTATTCCAAGTAGATCTTCTGATTTAATAGACGGTGATAACGCTGCTGGCGTGTATGTTTTTATACAATATGGTCAACTACAAGGATCTACTGGTTGGATTTGTCATACAGAACCAGGTGATGATATTGTTGGTACAGATCCTATTATATTTGTACAATTTACAGGTTTAGGTGAAGTAGATGCTGGTGATGGTTTATCAAAGGATTTTAATAGAATTGATATAAATGTAGATGATTCAAGTATTGAGATAGTAGATGATATTTTACGTGTAAAAAGTACAATTGCTGGTACTGGGTTGACTGGTGGTGGTGGGATAGAATTAGAAACGAAAAGTGATCAATCTCATGTGACAAAACTGGGAACTATTGAAACTGGTGTATGGGAATCTAGTACTATACAAGTACCTTATGGTGGTACAGGTTCTACATTCTTTTCATCTGGAAATTTATTATTTGGTAATGATACAGATGGGATATTAGCGGATTCAAATTTATATTACGATAATACTAATTCATTTTTAGGAATAGGTACAGATAGTCCTTTCGGGAATTTGCATTTAGCAAGTACAGCTGATGTTAATATTTTATTAGATGCTGACACCAATTCTACTCTACCCAATTCTAGACCCCAAATAGAATTTGCATATGCGGGAGATACAAAGGCTAGTATTGGTATGTCTAGGAATTATGATGATTTTTCAAATAATATATACCCAGACGCGCTAGTTATTAATAATACATCAAACATTCAATTATCAACAAATAGTGAAAGTCGTATTACTATTTTATCAAATGGTAATGTAGGTATTAATACTTCTACACCTAGTGTATCATTTGAGGTAGCTGGTACATTTAAGAGTGATGGTTTAGTTATATTTGCATCATCTGTAGATTCTACTGATACATCAGAGGGGTCATTTATAACTGAGGGGGGGGTGGGTATACAGAAAAATTTAAATGTTGGTGGCAATACTGTATTTTACAATGAAACTCCGTCTACATCATCTTTAGAAGCAGCTGTTGTAATTAAGGGTGGATTATCTATTGGATCAGGTGAAAATGCGTTTAATATAGGTAACGGTGGTAGTTTAACTGTTCTAGGTGGTGCTTCTATAAGTGGTGATATATATATAGGTGGTGCTATTAATGCTAGCGGTAGTAGTTCAAGTACTTTTGCATATCTTACTTTAACTGCAACAGATGCTGCTAAAAATCTATCAACTGGTTCTCTTGTAACATTTGGAGGTTTAGTTTTACAAACCGATGAAAACGCGACTAGTTTGGATAATGGAGGTGCGTTATTGACACCAGGTGGTGGATCTTTTGGTGGTGACCTTTATATAGGAGGATCGAATACAGTGTATGGTGTAACAAATTACTATTCTCTAGATACAAATGTAATGTCATTTTACGATGGATCGACGTTAAATTTGAGATACACTTTAGATAGAGATATTTACGACAATGAATTTTCATTATCGAGATATAATAATCAAAGTAATTTTATAGAAAAGGTATTTAGCATAGACGGGAGTGATGGGACTGTTATTTTTAATAATATAACTCCTTCGAGCGCACCAAGTTCAGCTTCTTTTGTTTTAACTGGAGGTATAAGTATTAATTCTACAAATTCTGCAAAAAATCTTACAAATGGTGGTTGTATAACTGCTATGGGTGGGTTAAGTGTATCTAAGAATGTATTAATTGGGGATAGTTTAACAATATTTTCTACAAATTCAAGTACATCTACAACACATGGCGCATTAACTGTTTCTGGTGGAGTGGGTATAAATAAGAATCTAAATATAGGTGGTTCTTTATCTTATATTGGAAATGGAAAGTTTGATGTAATAGATAATACAAGTGGTTCAACTCTTTGGACTTATATTGGAGAAATTACTGATAAATGTAAAGTTCAATTTACAAATAATAATTACATGGTAGAAATAGTATCTTATAATAATAATATAACACATAATACGCTAAATATAGATAGTGGTTTAATTATTTCACTTTACCAAGACACATCAAACAAGTATCACTTATTTTCACAAACACCCTTAAATTCAAAAACTTTTATAAATGTTTTATATAAAACAGAAAGTCCTTTTGTTATAATAAATGAAGGAATATCTACTACACCAAGTGGGGTAATGAGTGGATATACACATACTTGGACAGAATTATACAATTCATATTATTCAGAAAGTGGAATAGCTCTAAGCTGCGGTGATATAGTTGTTCAAGATTTTTCATCATCTGACACTTTTCCTATATTTGGACGTAATACTATTAATACGGATAGTTCACGTGACCTAGGTATAGCATTTCAGAGATACCAATCATCAAATGACGATGGATCAGGAGAGATTGTATCTGATGGTTATGTATTTTTTGATTCATTACCGAATCAAGTAACTGCTAATGATGTTCAGGTAAAGTTTAGTAATTTAACAAATTCGGCTGATGATTATTACAACGGTTGGTGGATAAAGGTTGTATCTGGTACAAATTTTGATCAAGTTAGACAAATAGTTTCTTATAATGGTGCTCAAAGGATTGCTGAAATAGATATACCATGGACTGATCAAAATCCTAAAAATGGTGATACTGTATATTTTTACAATTCACAATATGTATCATTATATTTTCAAGATTCTATTAAAAGGTTTAATTTAGTATATAATACTCGAGATACAATAACAAAGGAAATTACAAGCTATGATTATGTAGATATGGGTGTTCGTGGATTAACTTTATCTAGTACAGATTCTAGTACAAATGCATCAAATGGTAGTATTTATACGACTGGTGGTTTATCAATTTCAAACACGACAGATTCTGTAAATTCTTCAAATGGTGGGACAATAACTACATTAGGTGGAGCTGCTATTTCAAAAAAGTTGTATGTTGGTAATAGTATAGGTATAGGTGAAAGTGATTTTGATATAAAAGAATCTTTGCATATTAAACAACAAGTAAGTACGATACGTTTAGAGAATGATTACAATTCTGTTTCTTATATAGATTTTGTAAAAAGTGGTACTGGTAGTTGTTTTGGTGTATTATCCGATAGTGTAAATGATCAGTTCTCATTAACATTTACAGCTTTTAATATTACACCAGATTATGCTAAAAAGATTTTTACTATAACTACCGATGGTTATATAGGTATTAACACCACTACTAATATAAATTCACCATTTACTATAAAATCCAATAATTTTATATCATCCGATACAACAAATGGATACCTTGGGTTGATCGCGGCTAGTACAAATGATATTAATAGTAATCTTTCTGCTAAAGTTGTTGTTCATGGTAATAATTCAATTGGAAGTATCGGGAATGTCTTTATTTCTTCTTCAAGTTCTGGTTCTGTGATACTTTGTACAAGGGACAATGTTAAACAATTAAAGATATCTAACGATAGTGTCGACTTTTATTGCACAAAAAATTCAACTAATTCGAGCACTGGTGGTTTAATAATAAATGGTGGTGTTAGTGTAAATTGCAATGCAAATTCAACAAGTATTACAAATGGCGGTTCGTTGACAGTAGCCGGAGGTAGTAGTGTTAGTAAGGATTTGTACGTAGGTGGTAATCTATATGTTGATGGGTATATTAATGTATCATCTTCTGTTATAATACCGGATATTACATTTAGTAATGCTGTTAATTGTACATTTGGAGGATATAGTAATAACAAACTATTACCGGTTATAAATGAGGCAATGTTGTCTTTTTCATTTACTGCAATTCCTATCAGTGATAGTAAAAATTGTTATATAGAATTTTCTTTACCAAATAGAACAACTATTTTTGATACAAGAACAGAAATAATGACATCTGTGTCGGGATATACAGATGATGCAAATGTTATCCCAATTTTTAATATTGCATGTTTCGGTGTTAAAAATCAAAAACGTGCCTTAGTTACATTTCAAAGTGTATCTACAAGTATTCATTACTTTACTGTTATAGCAAGATATACAATGATATAATATAATCGTCAACGTTATATTTGAATTTATCTTTTGTATTAACAATATATATGATCCTTAATTTACTTTTTTATTTTGTAAATTGTTGTTTACATAATACTAAAACAATTACAGTTACAATTACAAACAGTAACACTAAAACATTTAACACTAAAACATTTAACACTGAAACATTTAACACTGAAACAATTAACACTGAAACATTTAACACTAAAACAATTAACACTGAAACATTTAACACTGAAACATTTAACACTGAAACATTTAACACCGAAACAATTAACACCGAAACAATTAACATTGACACTAACACTAACACTAACACTAACACTATAGCCACATTTTATTTTAGAGTTGGTGAAGATATACAAGGATGTCCTCCAGTTCAAACTTTTAATGATAATTATAGTTACGGGCCTTGTAATTTCAATGGTACTTTTGGAGTTAAATATACATCAAAAAGTAAATATTGGGTTGCTATAAAAAATGCAGAATCTTATTGTGGAAAAGACATTATTGTTAATTATAATAATAATAAAGTTAAATTAAAAGTAATGGATGAATGTCCTAGTTGTCATATTGATAACCGTGTTGATATGAGCTTGGAAGCATTAATAGAATTAACTGGATCAAAAGAAAAAGCTTGTGCGATAAATACAATTTCACCAAAAGTTTCTTGGTATCATCATAACATCTAACTAAAATTCTCCACCAAATAATACTTGAGTTACACTTTTATAAGCTTTTTTACCAGCGGTACTCTCATTAACCGGTTGACTAAGAGGTATAGGTTGTGAACTTGCATCCTTTAAATATCCAAAATATTGCTTTAATTGGACAATTAATTTTGGAACAACTATTTCAACAAGTAACTTATTTAATCTATCAACTTCATTAGTATTTTTTGTTAATAAAATTTCGACTTGATCCTTTGACATATCTTGATGAATTAACGGAGGATGAGATGAATGTTCTAAAAATATACCTCTCATTACTATTAATAATTCGTTTTTGGATTGATTGTCTATAACATACTCTGTTTCTTTAAAAACACGTAATCGTAATAATTTTTGTACATTATCAACATTTCTATCAGAAAAATATAAAAAGGTTAAAGGAGTATCTCCATACAAATTTTTAAACATGTGTCTAGCATTGTTTTTACCAATATTATTGCCTTCTTCTGTTGCAAATTTATAAACCCCCTTAGATACTATGTTTTTAAAATCTTTTTCTGACAATCTTTGATCTCTTTCTTCACGGACAGATAATAATGTTCTCTGAACACCCTCATCTGATGCTTTTATTGGTTGTTGTTCAAACATACTTGGATGGAATACAGTCTTTATATTTTGAGATTGTAATGATTTAGTATTCATTATTATTATTATTTATTTATAAAAAAAAATTATGTAATAACTCTTACATTAAATCGTATCTACACATAGGACAAGTTGTATTATCTGATAACCACATTTCTATACAATTTATATGAAAATCATGACTACAAATCAATCTTCTTATAATATTATCTTTATTAGTTTCATTTAAACAAATACTACATGAAAACAAATGCTTTGTAAAATATATACTGGATTTTTTTAATAAATCTTTTATTAATAATCGTTTTTCTATTATATTTTCAATTTCTACAAGTTCAACTGTTTGTACACTTCTCATTATTATATCGTCATTTATTGTATTAAAGTTATCGTCATTTATTGTATTAAAGTTATCGTCATTTATTGTATTAAAGTTATCGTGATTTCTTGTATTATTTATTCTTGTATTATTTATTCTTGTATTATTTCTTGTATTAAAGTTATCGTGATTTCTTGTATTATTTCTTATGTAATTACCATAGGATAATCTTCGAGCTCTTCCTGGAGCTTCTGGTAAATTCATTATTTTTAAATTGTTTAAATTATTTTCTTTATATAAAGTAATTTTGTTTAAATTATTTTCTTTATATAAAGTAATTATGTTCAAATTATCTGAAGAAATACAAAAGAAAATAGTATATTTATTTTGTATTATTGTTATAACATATATAGTTAAACCTTCTATACTATTTAAACCAAATGGGAAACCGAGAGTTTATGGTATAGGGTATGATTATGAAGGGTATAAAAAAACTCTTTATACATTTCAATTTGCGATTATAATTTTCTCTTTATTTGTAAACTACTTTTGATGTACGTTAATTAAAAATATAATAAAGTATGTCATTTAATACTGATTGTTTTGATTTTATCCAATCGGACATGACAGTTAATGCTTTGTGAACTATATCAACATCGCAATTTAATAATACAATTTCCCCAATATATGGATTTTTTATAGATACGTTTTCTCCATTTTGAGAAATGTGTTGTATATGTATAAAATTTTTGTAATCAATAATATTGCATCCATTTATATTAATGTAATAGATGCTATTTAATTTAAAAAAACAAAAATGTAATTTCTTACCATTAAATTTTTTTATAATAAAATTATCAGTGTTTGTACCAGAAAAATGCTTTATTAATATCTTACCATCACTTTCTTTAAATTCAGTAACATTACCATTTTTACTTTCGTGAGTATCAATTATTAAAAACTCTTTGTCCATATTATATATATTAATTAAAAATATTGAGTAAACCATTTTTATTTGATTTTATAATAACTGATGTTTCTAGATTATTTATATAATAATATTTTGTACATTTCTTTATTATTTTGAAATAATTAGATTCATCTCCACTAAGAAAATCACTTAACGTTATTACGTCAAATATATCATTTTTGTAACAATATTCGCTTATAACTTCTAAAATATAAGATATATGATTTGGTGACGAATCCGAGTAAAAACTACAATAATAGTTACCATTTTTACAATAAATATCAGAATTAAAATTATTTGTTATATAAGAACTTTGCATACATACAAAATCCACAATTGCATTATCATTGTCTCTTATTATAAATTTATAAAACAAAGGATTTTTTAATATATTATACATTGTATTTGCATCTATGTATACAAAAACTTCTAGATTTTTTGTATTATAATTATTTAAAGAATCACTTAATAACTCGGCTAATAATTTATCGTTACTATTATTGTCTGTAAAAAATTCTATTGTAATATTATTTATAAATGATACATTATAACTAAAAGTATTATAAATTTTTTTTAATAATTTATAATAATTATCAGTACATTGACTAAAAATATTACAATTTATTATTCTGTTAATGTATATCGGTCTATAATAAAATGATTTTTTACAAAATAACAATTCATCACACGCCATTAAGTCATTGGATTTTTCAGTTGTATTATAAATAAAACAAGAAATTTCTTCATTTTTATATACTTTAAAAAATTCATTTATAGATATACTAATCGCTTTACCTATAGATATACTAATCGCTTTATCTTTAGATATACATATATAATCTATCAATATAGAATTATACATTTTAAAATAATTACGCCCAAAATTACGTACCGGATCCTTTATACATATATTCTGCTTTTTTAAACAAATGAATGATATTATATTTTCTTTTTTTATATTTTCTTTTTTTATATTTTCTTTTTTTATATTTTCTTTTTTTATAATTTTTAAATACATGTAATCTTTAAAAAAACAAAGTTCTTTAATTCTAATCATTATATCATTTTTATTTATAAAATTAATCAAATCAATATCGTTTTCCTTTACAATTATACATTTGTATTTTTCATTTTCATTTTCATTTTCATTTTCATTTTCATTTTCATTTATTATATCATTTATCCATTTATGTGATAAACATATCTGATTATTCTTTAACTTTTTTGGGTTAATTGTCATCATAATTTAAATTGTAAATCTTTATTTTCACTTTTTATTTTAACTTTTTATTTTAACATTTTATAAAATCTGAATAAAATTATTTTACAAGCGACGTATTTTTCACCTTTTTTTTTTACCTTTTGTATTTATATTTTTTTTACCTTTTGTATTTATATTTTTTTTACCTTTGTTTTGTAATTTTTCTTTATATTTATCTTCGTAAACAAATTCTACTTTTGATGTATCTGGGAATTGAGTTAATAAAGCTTTTGTTTGAGCTTTTAAATTATCTGCATTTTTTACAACAAATTTAGGTAGATGTAAAGGTATTTCTGTTTTGATTTTTCTTTTATATATTTCTTTTCTAGATTCCTTAGATCCCCAATCGATATAAATATAAAAAGGATCTAAATAATCTACGAAATAATCATTTAATGATAATCTATTTATAATAAATAAAATACAAGATTTCATATCATATTGAGGATATCCTATGAGTATTTTGGGAACTTCAAAAATAACATAGGTCTTGTCTGTATGGCGATTTGTATACAGTATTTTTTCTACAATTTTATTTAAAACAATATTGTAAATATCAATTTTGTTTGTTTCCTTTATATATTTTTCTTGATGTAAAGATGATATAGTAGGTATCAATGGAACTTTGTCAATTATCTGAGGCATTTTTACTTTTATATTATCTTTATTCTCTTTAGTATTCATTATATATACAATTTATTTTTTATTTTATTTTTTCACTTTGATTTATTATTATATTTATTATATTATATTATATTACATTACATTATGTCTTTGAAATCTTGTAATATTATTTACGGATATGTAGATAAATGTCTTGATAAATATCAAGATTCGCCAAATGTTTATGTTTTATTAATAGAACCGCGAGTAGATATTATAGATAGATTAAAAAAACCTTATCCTAAAAATATTATATTAGTATCTAAAATGTTATTAGAAAAAAATCTTTTGACAGAATCTATTTTGTATTTCAATAAAGAACAAGAGAGATACTTTACGAAAAATGATGTATTATTTGTTGATGGGACTAGTTATTTTAATGTAAAAAAATATAACGTTTTTACTACTAGTATAAATAATCTTATAATACAATACAATATACAAAATATCATATCAATTTCTATAAATATCAATATACAAAATTGTAATGAAATACTTGATAGTATTATACCATTTAATCATATTATTTCAAATATAATAATTAATGATACTGTAAATTTGTTTTCTGAAAATTGTAAAATTTTACAAAACTTTTATAAAAAAGATGATTTGACATTTACTCATAAAAATTTAAATATTAAATTACCAAATATAGGAATGTTTATTAACGGTAATAAAAAAATAACACAGTGTAATAAAAAAATCTCATTGCTTATACAACAATATAAAATGAACCTTATAATAACAAGAAAAAAAAATTCATTTATCATCCCTTACCCAGAATCAATGACCATATGTAATGTTTGCGATACATATTCTAAAATTTATCATGAAAATATTATACAAAATTTAGAATGTATATTTTGTAAAAATGAAACAAATCAACAAAGCGAAACAAATGAATTAATTACAAATCAACAAAGCGAAACAAATGAATTAATTACAAATCAACAAAGCGAAACAAATGAATTAATT
>Ga0214162_1000145_pt1 | contig 17036 bp, 18 predicted proteins | sample LakMenepilimnion_3_FD_153000 | JGI IMG/M metagenome (GOLD analysis project Ga0214162, IMG submission 153000) | Freshwater microbial communities from Lake Mendota, WI - Practice 20APR2010 epilimnion v5 | ecosystem: Environmental > Aquatic > Freshwater > Lake > Epilimnion/Euphotic zone | place...
TCATGTTCGGTTCCATCTGGCACTACATGCACTATTACGGGACTTGTGAACAACACTGCGTACTCATTTGCGGTTACCGCCACTAATGGCATCGGAGCCGGAGCAGCGTCAACTGCGATATCGGGTACGCCGACGGGTCCACCAAGTCCGGTTACCAGCCTTGTTGCTGCAACTCAGAAAAATGCACTTGATGTGTCTTGGGTTCAAGCTGACGGAGATGGTGCTGGCATTACGTACACCGCAACTGCATCACCAGGTGGCGGAACATGCACTTCAACTGAAACTGCAATGACATCGTGCACAATTACGGGACTCATTAACGGAACTCAGTACACAGTCTCCGTCGTTGGAACAAATACATTCGGCACGGGAACTGAAGCAACAGCAACAGGACTCGCCGATGGAACACCAGAGGTCCCAGTCACCTCAATGTCAGTGGTGGGAAGCAAGTCCGTCACCGTGGCATGGCCCGCCGTTACCTCGTCAATTGGCGTTACATATGTTGTGACCTCGACGCCTGGCAATTTGACGTGCACTACAACGGAGACATCATGTGTTGTTTCCGGACTCAAAAATGGTGTGAATTACACATTCGCTATCACTACGAAAACAGCGACTGGTCAGGTCGCTACAGCAGCATTACAACTGACAGCCCGTCCCGGTTTCACAGTAAAGAAATCAACAGTGAAGAAGAACTCGAATACGACGCTTACCTGGCTCATTTCGTCAGTATCAACAGGGAAGAAGACCTGGAGCGAATCTGGTCCATGCTCCATAGTCGGCACGAAACTGAAGGCCCCCAAGGCCGCCGCCTCGTGTGTGGTCACCCTAAAGGTTGCAAAAAAGGGTAAATACCCAGCCATGTCAACCAGACTGCGCGTCACGGTCAAGTAGCAAGAGTGGCTAAACTTCTGATACCCTAGGGGGTATGAGAAAGCCATCCTTCCTTATCGCGGCAGCATTGCTCGGATTCATTCCGGTCTTTTCTTCATGTTCGTCACCATCTCAAACGAAAGACACCACACCCGTAATGAGCCTCACTCCTGCACCAGTAGTAATCGATGTCCGTACAGCGGCGGAGTTTGCAGAAGGCCACGTTCAAGGGGCCATCAATTTTGATATCGAAAGCGGAGCATTTCAAGCGAAATTGTCTTCACTTGATAAATCAGTGGGGTACGCACTGTATTGTCGTAGTGGTCGTCGTTCGGCAATAGCAGCTGAACAAATGGCAACGGCCGGGTTTACTGAAGTGCGCGATCTTGGCGCACTTGAATCAGCTGCACAATCTTTGGGTTTACCCATCGTCACTCAATAACAACAGAACGGAAACACATCATGGCCACCATCACACTTACTGAAGAAACATTCGAAGCAACAGTGCTCGGTGAAGGAATCACCATCATTGATTTCTGGGCTGAATGGTGTGGTCCATGCAAGATGTTTGGTCCAGTTTTCGAAAAGGCTTCGGAAGGTCACCCAAACATTAAATTTGCAAAAGTAGACACCGAAGCAGAACAAGGATTAGCAGCTGCTTTGCACATTCAATCGATTCCAACACTCATGTTGTTTCGCGATGGAATCTTGTTGTTCAATCAAGCAGGAGCACTACCTGCGCACTCTTTAGAGCAAATACTCACTTCAGCAGAAGAATTAAACATGGATGAAGTTCGTGCTGAAATTGAGATGCTTGAAAAAGACAACTCAAAGTAATTAGGTTCCCCACATGGGGGCCTTCACTTATCAACATGCGGGTCGCTTCCGACGTACAGGTTCAATTGGAGCAATTTTCATAACCGCGTGCGCTTACTTAGCAGTGCCTTCCCCCGTGCGCGTTCGTGCAAATATCTCAATCTCCGCAATAGACCCAACAGGTCGTATTGCAGCAGGCGACAAACACACATGTGCCATTGCTGTCGATGACGTCATCTGGTGTTGGGGAGACAACACGTACAGCCAACTGGGGTCGTCTGCGTTTACAAATGAATTCTCTTGGACTCCAGTGAAAACAACTGCACTGCCCGGCTCGCGCATTGCGAAACGAATTGTTGCTGGTGCTAACCACACATGCGTACTAGCAACCGATGGCACCGTCTGGTGTTGGGGTTACAACGGCTATGGATCCGTCGGTGTAATTGGCAGTAACCAACCAGACCCTGTGCAAGTGACGTTAGGCGGCACTGCAACCATGATTGCTGCTGGCGGTTTCACAACATGTGCTGTGCTGTCGGAAAACAGCTTGCAGTGTTGGGGGCGCAACAACAAAGGGCAGCTTGGCAACGGCACATCGGGTTCTACAGGCGTAAGTACACCTGTGTATACATCGTCTGTACCGTCCACAGTTGCTCATATTGAAATCGGTGCTACGCACTCGTGTGCCATATCGGTAGCCGGTGCTGCATGGTGTTGGGGCGAATTCACCAATGGCCGGCTTGGTACTACCGCATCTTCAGACGCTGAGACTCCCACAGCCACTGCGTTTTTAGGGGGCCTGGCTTCAGAAATTTCTGCAGGTGGCGCGCACACCTGTGCACTGTTAACAAACGGCACCATCACGTGCTTTGGTAACAACAACACCGGGCAACTTGGCCAGGCAATTACTACGGCGTCAAGTTCCACACCAATAGTGGTGACACTAGTGGCAACAGCTACTCATGTTTCTGTAGGTAAACAATTTACGTGCGCATTGTTGTCAACCGCAGTAGTCCATTGCTTTGGTGATGACGCAAAAGGTCAATTGGGTTTTGGTACTTCAGGTTCATTTCGTGAAACACCAGCTGCAGTTACTGGGCTTACGGGCACAGTGGTTGATGTAGTGGCGGGCACTAGCCATGCATGTGCAGTGATGTCAACAGGGCAAGTTCGTTGTTGGGGACTCAACGATCAAGGTCAACTTGGTATTGGCTCACAGTCAAATGTTTCCACAGCTACTGCAATTTCAACTCTTAACGTTGTCCCAACGACGACTGTTGCGCCGACGACTGTGGCACCGACCACGGTCGCACCAACAACGGTTGCGCCTACGACTGTTCCGCCTACGACTGTGGCACCGACAACGGTTGCGCCTACGACGGTTGCGCCTACGACTGTTCCACCGACCACGGTTACATCAACTTTGACGACTACTTCGACTTCAGTTTCAATCTCGTCGACAACAACCAGCACTACTGAAGCGCCGGTTTCATTTGCACTGGTCAAGGCGGCTCCGAAAGTTGTGTTACTAATTCGCCCAATGGTGATGCGTCGAGGGTCAACTGTGAGTGCTGCGAAACTGGCGGCCTCTGTATCGATGGCCATCCCGAAGCGATCTGTGGGCACAATGCGAATCAGCATTACAAAGGGAAGTAAATACTGCGCCTTTGTCGGAACGAGCCTGAAAGCAGTGCGTCCTGGCAAGTGCACAGTCGTCGTCATCCTCTTGCCGAAGAGGGGCAAGTCAGTTGTGCGAAGCAATACACTGACAATTAAGGCCTAAGAAAAGTCAGGCTCGGAACGGCAGGTAGTTTGTCATGATGCATTCGCTCGGCACGCCCACTTCTCGCGAACGAATCAAGTCGGCTGCACGCCAAGAGTTGAACGACTCTGGCATCCTCGGATTGCGGATGGAAGTTGTGGCGGAAAAAGCCCAAGTATCGGTACCGCTGATTTACAAGTACTACAAGAATCGTGAAGGTTTGTTGACCGAAGTTCTCAGTGAACTGTATGACGGTGATAGTTACGAAAAATTTGCGGTATATGTCGAAATGTTTGAACAAATGGAATCACCGACTATCGATGACATTGCAATTATGTTTGCAACTGTTCAGCAGGGTTTCCGCTCCGTGTCGCGGTGGAAGAGATTGCAGATTTTGGCTGCATCGGCTGAAATTCCAGAACTACGAGCGCGCCTTGCCGATATTCATCTTGCCCAGCAACAACGTGTAGTTGATTTTCTTCAAGTTGCTATTCGTGCAGTGGCATCGAAATATCCTGGGATGAATGAGGAATCAATTTCTACTGCTGTAAATCTTGCTTCACCGTTAGCGTCGCTGATTATGACTCAATCATTTGGGTCTGTTTTAGACGATCTTGTTGATTACGAAGACAGAGAAGCTGCTGCTGAAGAAATGAAAGTTCTTCTTCGTCTCATCGTTAATGCGGTACTCACTGCTGGGCATAAGTCCCCGTAGACTCGTCGCATGGAAGTTGAAATGATTGTTGAGATTCCGCAAGGGTCTCGGAATAAGTACGAAATGGATCACGAGACCGGAGACATCTGGCTTGATCGCACATTGTTTACAGCGACGCAGTATCCGCTTGACTATGGTTTCTTTCCTGGCACTCACGGTGAAGACGGCGACCCACTTGATGCGTTGGTATGGCTGAGCCAGCCGACGTTCCCTGGTTGCCATGTGTGGGTGCGCCCTGTTGCGGTTTTCTGGATGACCGACGAAAAAGGACCCGACGCAAAAGTGTTGTGCGTGTCGTCGCATGACTCACGTATGAATCAATACGTCGACATTGGTGATTTGCCCGAGCACTTGCTCGACGAAGTCGGCAATTTCTTTGAGGTGTACAAACTTCTTGAGCCAAACAAAGACACCACCGTGAAGGGCTGGGAAGGCCGTCAGGCTGCCGAAACAGAAATCCTTGCTGCCATCGAGCGACTGGCCCATCTAGAGCACTAGCCAGCTGGTCACTGTGATGACTTTTTTGTGACGGCCGTCACGGCAAAGTGTTCACCTGTGGAAAAACACCTCGGGAAACCCTTATGGGTGTTGAAGCCTGTGGATATCCCCCAATCTTCACAAACACACCTTTAGGGTTCGCAATGCGGACCAAGTGCCGCAGAATTGGGGAAACCTTATGTACACACTCGGAGCCTTGCTCCTATCCGCCCTCCTACTTGGTGCCGTTATTTCGGTCATCGAGTCGGTATTGCAAGTTGTGGGCGCTCATGGCGCCATCAGCAAGTTGCCAATCATCGGAGCGCATCTTTCACTCATCATCGCCATCGGCATGGTGTGGTTGTTAGACATGAATCCGATCGCAGGTTGGGGAGTCTCATTCTCAGATGAATGGATGACCTACGTCGCCAATGGCGCCATAATTCTCGGAATGATTCCGTTGAAAGATGCAGTTATCAACATGGTGAACAAGGGTCTTCGCGCCTAAGTTCTCGCCAGATATTTCAGCTGCGGGCTGTCGGTTCATTCGGACCGGCGGCCCGTTTGCATTTCTGCGTTTAGGGCCGTGATGGGTTCTTGAAAATTCGCAGTAATCCGACACAACCGGCTGCACACACTGCGAACCCGATGATGCGTGCGCCGATTCCGATGGGTAGTGACATCAGCCAACCGCCAGCAAAAATTGAAGCGATGTGCATGGTGACAAAGAGTATTCGTGTACGGGAGGTTTTTGGTTTACGGAAAACTGCGACCAACGAGATGACACCTAACACGACAATCACCAGCATGATGACTGCGGCAAGAATTGCAAGGCTTTTCATAGCCGAAGAGTAGACCAGAAATGAGTTACTGGGCAGCGGAGTTGTCGATAAGCCAGAAGCTCACGAGCCCCGCTGGCTGGTCGTTCAAACTCACTGAGATATCAACTTGCCCGGCATGAGGGAAGCCGATGCCACGCAGAGGTAACGCGAATGGAAAGAACAAACCTTCGCCAGGGTGACGATCTGCATCAACGTTGAATTCAAAGTCAATGCGAGCGACTTCTTCTGCAGTGTCAGGAAAGCGAATGATGACTCGGCCGTGGTGGGCGGTACCAACTCGGTGAGGTTGAACGTACACAGACATTGCAATGTATGAATCAACTTCTGATGGAAACCCTGAATGCAGAGCGATGCGCGTAATGCCGCTACTGACAATGTTCAGCATTCCTTCACGAACATTGGCGTAGTCGCACAATGTCAATGTGGTGAGATCAAGTCCTGAGTCTGCAAGTGGGTCGGGATTCATGCCCCGTACGGTACCGACTAGTTGGCAGGGACAATCACGACAGGCACCTTGGCATGGCGTGAGACATAATCCGCAACGGAACCAAGCAGAAGTCCCATGACTGCACCGTGGCCGCGGGCGCCTACAACGATGAGGTCTGACTTCAAACCAAGTAGAGCATTGCGTGGGTCATTATTTTCGAAGTGCGTGTTGACAGTGATGTCGCGATCCGCTGCAGCTTTTGCAATGCGCTTGTTTTCGGTATCAAGAATGGTGCGTGCACCGGTGTCATCGAATGTGTATGACATTGCCATTTCGACAGGAACAATGACAGGACTCCACGCTGAAACAAGTGTGACGGTGTCGCCAGCATGTGCATATGCAACTGCCCAGTCGACTGCTTTTTCTGAGTTGGGCGAACCATCAACTCCGACAATGATCTGACGTTTTTGTGGTGTGTGATTACTCATACATTCATGTTAGGACACACTTCAACAGAAAATTACCGTTGAAAAAACTAGATGACGTTAGGCAAAACTAATGTTAGGTAGAACTAATACGAATTGTTTAATGATGTTCATGTTCATGTTCATGTGTGTGATGAGTAGCGTAGTGACACAACACGCATCTAGTGCGGTTGTGTAAAGCCGAAACACTCGCGCAGTGCTGCATCTGTAAGCGCGGTAGCAGGCGATCCTTGTGCCACTACGCGTTGCGCTAACAGCATCACCATGTCGGCGGGGTCGGCGTCTGACAATTCGTGTGTTGCCATCACAACAGCGACTCCACGTGCACGCTCTTGTGCAACTAGTTCGGCAACTGCTTGGCGACCCAAAAGGTCGAGCCCTGCAGTGGGTTCGTCAAGTAGCAGTACATCTGCTTGACGTGCCAACACTTGTGCCAAATGTGTGCGCTGTTGCTGGCCTCCTGAAAGATCTCGCAATGGTCGCGACCTATAGGCAATAGCGCCGGTGCGTTCCATTGACTCTTGCACAATGCGGTGATCTTCTGCACGTGCACGCCTGGTTAATCCCAAATGCGCATAACGGCCCATTGCGGCAACATCTTCCACGCGCAGTGGCAATGTATGTGATGACACTGGATGCTGTGGAAGGTAACCCACCAAAGAATGTTGTGTACCTGGTTCACCGCCGAGCACTTTGACTTCGCCGCTTTGAGTAGTCACCAGCCCGGCAAGTGTTTTCAACAGAGTCGATTTACCCGAGCCGTTCGTGCCAATAAGCACCAATAACTCACCAGGCTGAAGTGAAAAATTCAAGCCTTCAACAATGGGTCTATGTCCATACCCAACAGCAAGACCTGTTGCTTCTATGCGCGCACTCATGACACGTGTACATGCCCATGCATGTGAGGTTGGTCGTGGTCGTGATGAATGTCTTTGCGATGTGCTTGCCAACGTTGCACCTCAATCACGATGGCGCACACACCGAAGATGATAACCGATGAAAATACAATGCTTGCACCCGCCGCAAGATTTGCGTGGTAGCTAGCAAGTAGCCCGATGTATGTTGACGCGATTCCTACGCCAGCAGCAACCGACATCATGGTGCCAATCCGTCGAGCGAAGAGGGCGCCCGTTGCTGAAGGCGCAATGAGTAAGCCCAATACCAACAATGTTCCAACCGTTTGAAAACTCGCAACCACAGTGAGAGCAACCATCCCCAACATGATGTTGTGATACTTCTTCACAGAGAAACCCGAGGTTTCAGCAAGCCCATCATCAACTGACAACAAGAGAAATGGTCGCCGACACAGATAAGCAATAACGCATACTGCAACAAGTGCGATGAACTGCCACACAAGGTCGGAGTTGCTGACGCCTAAGACTTCTCCGAACAAAATATTGGTGAGATCACCGGCGAAAGAACTCGAACGTGACTGAATAATTACACCTAGTGCAAGCATGCCAACGAATAACAAGCCAATCGCGGTATCGCCTGATAGCCGGTAGCGACGTGTCACAACACTGACGCCTGACATCATGACGGCCGCACCAATTGCAGCTCCGAGTACTCCAGAAAAACCGATGAGTAGTGCAGCGGCGACGCCAGGCACAACCCCGTGGGCTAGAGCATCGCCAACAAAGGCAAGCCCACGCAAGACAACAAATGTTCCGGCTACTGCACAGATGAGCGCGACGAGCACGCCCGCGTAGAACGACTGTCGTAAGAATTCGTTGTCAGCGAATGGCTCGAAGAGTAAATGTCCCACACTGCTAGTTCAGCAGATTCACGAGAGTCCGTTGGCGATTGCCGTAGCGAGCTGAGTCATCATTTCGTCGTATCCGCCGTTTTCGGGCAATACATGAGTTGAAAGTTCCACCACTTCGACGCCAAGTTCTTTGGCAATTTGGGCCGTTACATCGCTAGGAGTTCCTAATTCGGTGAAAATTGCTTTGACATCATTCTTTTTGGCCAGGGCCCTGAGTTCTGCAAGTGAGCCGGCTGACGCCTCGGCCGCGGTTGAAAACCCAGGAATCACAGCACCCACCACAGTGCAGCTGTAACGCGCTGCAAAATATCCCAACGAATCGTGCCCAGTGACGAGGTTGCATTCGCTTACTGTTCCCATGATGTCTCGAACTTTTGCGCTGAGCGCAGTGAGTTCATTCACAACAGTTGCGGCCTCTTCTGCAAAATCTTTTCCAGTTGCCTTCGTGAGGGCGTCAGCAAGTGCAGGAATTGCTTGTGCCAGTGTTTCTGGGTCAAGCCATACATGCGGGTCTTCGGTGCCATGATCGTGATCTTCTTCTTCGTCATCATGTTCTTCTTTGGCTGCACTCTCTTTCTCGTCTCCGTTGGCAGCATCGAGAAGCGTGACGTGGTCGGTAATATGGAACACCGATACACCTGATTTCTCTACTTGGACCAAAGCATCTTCTAGACCCTCTTCGAGGTCAAGACCGTTTGAGACCACGAGTGTTGCATTATTCAATGTCTCCACGTCTTGTGCCGATGGCTCGAAATCATGCTGGTCTTGTCCGTTAGGAATCAATACCGTCACAGTGGCCGAGTCGCCCACAAGACGGGACACCACATCGCCAATTGCACTGTACGTAACCACCACGTTCGGCGAGGTTGAAGCAGTTGTGTCGCTTGCGCTATTCGACGTGTCGTTACTGGACGAGCAGGCCGATAGTGCAAACACAAGGCCAGTGGTTGAGGCGAAAAAAAAGAATTTACGAAAAGAAGGCATGCGTCTATCATAATGAGAATGATTCCTATTACCAACTTGGGCGCTGGAAAAACCAGCTAGCAGGGATGGTTCCCTGTTTCTTTCCGCATCTCGCTGGCACTAGTAACCTCTCCATAGATGGCGCAAGGTGTGTCGGCGAATTTCGCACCACATTTCGCACCATCTCCTCAGTAATAAGGTCAAGAACAACACAAGGGGAGACCATGGCAACTGGGGATGCAATTTTTCGGCGCGAAGACGACTGCGAGACCGAATCGTGGCCAGGGATTGTCGACTGGTGGACCCTCTTCAGCAGCGATCGCACAGACACCCACGGCCTCACCGTAGGAGTTGCTGAAATACCGGTTGGGGCGCCTGAACCAGAGCGTGGTCATATGCACGCACAATCAGAGGTGTACTACTTCTTGTCTGGCACTGGCCATGTAGTGGTGAACGGATCCCGTCGTGACGTGCGCACTGGCGATGCAGTATTTATCCCTGGGAATTCTGAACATGTTGCCGTGAATACGGGCACAGAGCCATTGCGATTGCTGTACTTCTTTGCCGCTGACTCATTCACCGACATCGAATACATCTTCCCCAAGTAACCTAGAAACACTCGTCCACGAGAGGAACCCCCAATGGCGAATGACTGGTTTGAAACAGTTGCAGAAGCACAACGCCGCGCAAAGGCGCGCTTGCCGAAGTCTGTCTATGGCGCACTTATTGCTGGTTCTGAAAAAGGACTTTCTACTTCAGACAACTTGACCTCGTTCGATCAACTCGGTTTTGCGCCCCACGTTGCAGGTAATTCAAATTCGCGCGACATGAGCACCACCGTTATGGGTCAGTCGTTGTCAATGCCGGTCATCATTTCTCCTACTGGCGTTCAGGCTGTGCACCCACAAGGTGAAGTAGCTATTGCACGTGCCGCCGCTAACCGTGGTATTCCGATGGGTCTTAGTTCATTTGCAAGTAAGTCGGTTGAAGACGTTGCAGCAGTGAATGATTCAACTCTGTTCCAGATGTATTGGTGTGGCGATAGGGCCACATTGGAACAACGCATGGAACGTGCTCGTGCTGCTGGTGCAAAAGGTCTCATCGTTACTCTTGACTGGTCATTTAGTAATGGACGTGACTGGGGTAGCCCATGGATTCCAGAAAAGATTGACCTGAAAGCCATCATCAAATTGGCTCCAGAAGTACTTCAGAAACCAGCATGGTTGTGGGCATTTGCAAAGACGGGTCGCATTCCAGATCTCAGCGCGCCGAACATGGCAAAGCCGGGCGAAAAGGCACCGACATTTTTTGGTGCGTATTACGAATGGATGCAGACACCTCTTCCTACATGGGAAGACATTGCATGGCTTCGTGAGCAATGGGGCGGCCCTTTCATGGTGAAGGGTGTTAGCCGTGTTGATGACGCAAAGCGAGTCGTTGACCTTGGCGCCACAACATTGTCTGTTTCAAACCATGGTGGAAACAACTTGGATGGAACTCCGGCACCTATTCGTGCATTGCCAGCAATCGCTGATGCCGTGGGAAGCAAGATTGAGATCGTTCTTGATGGCGGAGTACGTCGCGGAAGCGATGTGGTGAAGGCAGTTGCTCTTGGCGCTCGTGCAGTCATGATTGGCCGTGCGTACTTGTGGGGATTAGCTGCCAACGGTCAGGCCGGAGTGGAGAATGTGCTCGATGTATTGCGTGGCGGTATTGATTCCGCAATGTTGGGACTTGGAAAAGCAAACATCTCAGAGCTCACCCGCGATGACATTGTGATTCCGCCAGACTTCTTGCGTGCCCTCGGCACCAAATAAATCTGGGCGGTATTACCGCATGTATGCAAGTAAACGGTTGGCTATTTCAGGGCCATGCGTGTCTTGCAAGAAGTGACGAGCACCAACGATTTCTTCAAATGTTGAATGAGGAATCAGTGAGTGCCACTTCTTGCCCCAGTCCAATGTGAATACGTCGTCGTTTGTTGCCCACAAGAAATGGATGGGAATCTTCAACGCGTTAATGGTTGCGAAGTTCTTTTCCTGATTCTCTGCGTCTCCCGAAATGGGGTCATGCAATGGAATGCTGAGTGGGAAACGACGCGGACCATTTACGCCGCCGTCACCAAGTCCTATGAACGGTGCGTCGTACGCAGTTTTGACATCAAGTGCTTCACCTTCGTAGTTCGGTGTTCCGCCTTGAAGTGCAACAAACAGTGAATCGCGTGGTGAAATTCTGTCTGTAGCCATTGCCATCAAAGTGCCCCACAAAAACTTGTCGGGAACATTGTCGCGAAAAATGCCGCCTAGTGAATTCTGTTCAATCCATTGGCGAATGCCGGGGGAGTATTCGTACTCTGCATGGTGCAGCCATGTATTCATCATGCACACTCGAGAGAAACGCTCTGGCATGTGCGCAACTTGTGCAAGGCCAGTAGGGCCGCCCCAATCTTGCACCATGATGGTGATGTCAGTGAGGTCAAGGTGCTGAATGAGTGCAGCAGTGTTCGCTGTATGGCGTGCAATGTTGTACCACGCAGGGTCGACAACTTTGTCCGACTTTCCGAAACCAATGTGGTCTGGCGCAACACAGCGGTATCCGGCGGCCAACATGATGGGAATGATGTGGCGATACAGGTATGACCACGACGGCATGCCATGCATCATCAGAATGACTGGTGCGTCACGAGGGCCTTCATCGAGGTAATGCATACGCAGGCCATCAATGTCGAAATAATTAGGTGCGAATGGATAGTCAGCGAGGTCAGCGAAACTGCTGTCGGGACTGCGTACGAATTCTGGAGTTGACATATTTACTTACTGTGCAAAGTTGTGAATGATGGTTACTAGTTCTGCAGGCGCATCTTCTTGAATAAAGTGGTTAGCTCCTTCAATCACATGATGCGTAAGGCCAGCAGCGCCAGGAACACGATTTTGAAATGCAAGGTGAGCACCAGGCTTAAACGCAATTGGGTCTTCTGAACCATAGGCAGTGAGGAATGGCTTGGTCCATGTCTCAAGGAACTTCCACGTTTCTCTATTTTGTGGAACACCAGGGTTTTCTGGTTGAACAGGAATCAGGCTTGGGAATATCTTTGGGCTGGTTTGGTAACTGCCATCAGGGTATGGCGCGTTGTAGGCAGCAATCTCTGCAGCACTGAGTTTGCGAGTTGAGCCACCGTTCACCAGGCTTCCAACTGGAAGTTCAGGAACAGAACTGGAAAATTCAAGCCAGTCGCGCATTGCCTTATTGGCACCTTCGCCAACAGGTAATCCGGTATTTGATGCAATGACGCGATCAACTCTGTCTGCAATATGTGGCAACACGTTGAGGCCAATGAGGCCGCCCCAGTCCTGCATGTACATGGTGACGTTGGTGAGGTTCTCTGCCTCGAACCATTTCGTTACCCAGTCAACATGGCTGGCGAGTGAGTAGTACGACGCTTCGTTTGGTTTGTCTGATCGGCCAAGGCCCATGAGGTCAAGTGACAATACGCGATGTTCGAGCGCTACTAGCCCAGTGATCATGTGGCGATGCAAGTACGACCATGAAGGGTTTCCGTGCATCAACACAATTGGTGCTGCATCACGTGGGCCTTCATCTACAAAATGAAACCTAAGTGCAGTACCGTCTGCGGCGGTAATGGTTGTGTAATGGGGTGCAAAGTTGTAATCGGGGAGATTCTCAAAGCAACTATCGGGGGTGCGCATTACTTCCATCAGATTGGTCCGTGAGTAGTGAACGTATCGTTTCGTGGGCGGACAATCACTGTGTAGGTATCTGCGATTGCAGCAACACGGTGGTTGCCTTGTGCTTCAAGACGCTCTGGGTCTTGCACCACAGCCATGAATGAACGCATTGATGGATACGCAATGAAGCGGCATTCATCCCATTGGCGACCATCGCCCATGATTGTGCCTTCAACAGCAAATACTGCAGCAGCTCCACCACCGTGTTTCTGAGCAACAGTGAATGCCTTTGACTGGTATTCCTCCATGTCGCCTTGACGACCACCTTCGACAAACTTCAAAAGGTGAACGACCATGACGGGGCCGTCTTCTTCGGTAGGTGCATGTTCAATGCTGTCCCATGATTCTGGCTTCACGCGGAACTTGCTACCGAGTTCAACTGGTTGGCAACCGATGACGAATGTGAATTCCATTCCAGCTTCTTTGTGTTCATGCTTGTCGAGGAAATCCTTACGATTCTGCATGCCAAGAAATGCTGCGCGTGTTGGGTATTTCACAACACCAACTCGGTCCCACTTGTAATCTTTTCCAGCAAGTTGCAACACAACGTCACCAAAGAACGGAACTTCTGCGCCTAATTCGGTGAGAATTTCAGTCGGGGCGTACTTGTCGTCAGCTTCTTGACCCGTAATACCTCGTGAGCCATCTGCATACGTGGCTTCTTCTTTGTACTTCATGAAGTTCACCATCCAGACAGGACCGTCTTCTTCTGGAGGAGTAGTGAACATGCGCATTCCGTATTCACGATCGACTTGTCCGTATGTTGGCTTGTTTGGTGACATGGTGATGTTCCTTTTGGTAGTGGTTAGATAGAAAGAATGTGTCCGGCTTCGGGGCGCACGCGCCCTTCTACAAGTTGCATGTAGACATCAGATAATGCATCTGCGCCGTGTGAATGTTGAATAGTCAACCAGCGCGTTGAATCATCAAGAAACAAAGACAAGGCGGTGTAAATGCGCTCATTGAATACGTCGCGTCCCCACTCTTTGCCTCGCTTGGCCATTTGGCTCGGTGCAAAGAAGAACTCTGGCCGTGGTCCAGGAATGCCCTTTGTTGAACCTGACTGATCCCAGTGTGTTCCACCAATGCGGCATGAATACTTCAGTGCATCGTTGAAGTGGTTATGCACGCGCGAGATAACGCTGGCGTTACCCGCCATGTCAACGATGACGGTTGGAATAGATGGGTCAAGGGTTTCAATGTCGTCATATGTGATGACTTGGTGATACAGGTCAACGCCGTAGGTGAAATCCACATTGGCAGCCGAAGTGAGTGCGATGACTCTGATGTTTGAATTCTCACGAAGAGAATGCGCTAATGCGATTGAAGTCTTGCTGGATGCACTGGTAACAAGAACCTGTGTTGCACCAAAGAAATCTGCTTCGCGCAGGAAGTCTTCCGCCAAGAACGATGTAATGAAGAGACCGCGCAGTACAAGAGTTGCATTGTCTTTTTCGGTCTCAGTTGGAGACACTCTGTCGAAACCGCGGTATGCCATGGCATGAGATTCGCGGTGAGGTGATGCGTCAACAAATCCAGAACTGATTGCTTCTGCTTGCACCACATGGTGGTCGCCGGCTGGGTAGAAACCAAAGAACCGTTCGCCAACATTTACCCCAGCAACGCCAGATGAGGTGACAACACCAAAGCCCATAGTGGGCAAGCGACCCCAACCATCTTCTGTGGGAAAGAAACCCCAGTAATCAAGTGCGTCGCCCGACATGACATAGCTGATGTTGTTTGCAGTGAGCGCAAACCGCTCAAGTTTCAGGACAACGGAACCTTCGGGCGCGCTGGTGGGCGCTGCAGTTGTGACAATGCGGTGATTGCGAAGGTTGGATCGATCGATCTCGAGGTGCATGGGGTCTCCTTGTTCGTACTGAACTTATGGGTTGTAAGGGGTCCATTGATAATCCCACAGGAACAGCATCTATTCTGATTCGACACCCCATAAAGGGTCAGGCGCCAGCAAAGATGGTGTCTCGTAAGTGATAGGGGAGACCATGGCTGAGAACTACGGATTTGAAGGAAAAATTGGACGCACATTGGCGGAGTCAGAGCCGTGGTTCGCGACTCCAGCACACCCTGGCGCCGATGCCCCAAACGTCATCCTTGTGCTTCTTGATGACACCGGCTTTGCGCAAATGGGCTGCTTCGGTTCTGACATTGATACGCCGAACATCGATGCCCTTGCGGCCAATGGTTTGCAGTTCACCAACTTCCACGTAACACCACTGTGCTCACCGACACGTGCGGCCCTTATAAGTGGTCGTTCAAACCATGCAGTTGGTATGCGCACTGTGTCGAACTTCATCACAGGTTTTCCAAACCAGCTTGGTCACATCTCAAACCATGCTGCAACAGTTGCCGAAGTTCTTGGCGATGAAGGCTACGGAACGTTTGCAGTTGGTAAATGGCACCTTGCACCAATGGAGCAATGCTCGGCTGCAGGCCCGTTTGATCAGTGGCCACTAGCACGCGGCTTCAACCGCTTCTACGGATTTCTTGATGGTGAAACAGATCAGTTCCACCCTGAACTTGTTGCAGACAATCACCCTGTTGATGCCCCTCGCACAGCAGAAGAGGGCTACCACCTTTCAGAAGATCTTGTTGATCAAGCACTACACATTATTTCTGACTTTAAAGGTGTGCGACCAGACAGACCATTCCTTGGTTACATTGCATTTGGTGCAACACACGCCCCTCACCAAGCACCTGCTTCGTACATGGCGAAATATCGTGGCAAGTACGACGAAGGTTGGGACATCATTCGCGAGCGTTGGTTCAAGAAGCAAATTGCAACTGGCGTTATTCCGGCTGACACCGTGTTGTCGCCACGTAACCCTGGCGTACAGCCGTGGGAAAATTTGTCGGATAACGAAAAGCGTCTTGCTGCACGATTGCAAGAAGCATTCGCAGCATTCCTTGATCACACTGATGATCAAATTGGTCGTTTGGTTGAAGGTCTGCGCAAGCTCGGACAACTCGACAACACAGTTCTTGTGATTCATGCTGATAACGGTGCGTCACAAGAGGGTGGCCCATACGGAGTCATGCACGAGATGAAGTTTTTCAACGGCATTTTCGAAACACCTGACCAAGCAATCAAAGACATTGACGACATTGGTGGTCCAAACAGCCACAACAACTACCCATGGGGTTGGGCACAAGTAGGTAACACGCCTTACCGCTGGTACAAGCAGAACACGCACGAAGGCGGTGTGCACGTGCCAATGGTGATGCATTGGCCAAACGGCATTTCGAAAGACCAGCGGGGAACCAAGCGCGACCAGTTCGTGTTCGTTGCCGACATCGTGCCAACTATGTACGACATCATTGGTGTCACGCCGCCAAAGGTTCGCAAGGGTCTTGAACAAATGCCTGTTACCGGACATTCCTTTAAGTCATTCCTCAATGATCCGAAGGCTCCTGCCACAAACACTGTTCAACATTTTGAAAATGGTGGCAGTTTGGCAGTTGTTGTTGGCGAATGGAAAGCCGTCTTGAAGCACACCGCTGGTCAGCCATACAGCAATGAAAAGTGGGAGCTGTATCACCTGTCGATAGATCGTTCAGAGTGCAATGATCTTGCCGATAGTGAACCAGCGAAGCTTGAAGAGATGATTGCTCATTGGTGGGAACAAGCAGAGATTCATGGCGTCTTGCCACTTGATGACCGAGGTGTGGAACTCTTCGGTTCACGCTTCCGCAAGAACTCACCACATCCTGAAGATCGTCGTTACGTGTACCGTCCGCCAATGTCGCCAATGCCGCCACAAGCATCGGGTGGTGTCGGCGGTCGCAATGTTGACATCGTTGCCAAAGTCACCTACAAAAAGGGGGACGAAGGTGTGTTGTATGCATCAGGCACGCAGAACTCCGGAGTTTCAGTGTTTATACAGAACGGTCGACTGCTTCTTGACTACAACGCATTTGGTGATCACACAATTATCGAGTCATCCGCACTAGTGCCAGAAGGTGATCACGAACTTCGTGCGGTCCTTCGCCGTGGTGACGGAATGTCTGGCTATTTGGAAGTCACGATTGACGGAGTCTCAGGTGGTTCAGCTGAAGTGTCGTTGTACATGCGCATGATTTCGTCAGTGGGGCCAAGCGTCGGATTCGACCATGGTTCTCCGGTGTCAACTCGATACAGTGCGCCGTA
>Ga0214162_1000146_pt1 | contig 17030 bp, 14 predicted proteins | sample LakMenepilimnion_3_FD_153000 | JGI IMG/M metagenome (GOLD analysis project Ga0214162, IMG submission 153000) | Freshwater microbial communities from Lake Mendota, WI - Practice 20APR2010 epilimnion v5 | ecosystem: Environmental > Aquatic > Freshwater > Lake > Epilimnion/Euphotic zone | place...
ATAGGACAATTCTTTTTTCCGGCCGTATTCATTAATGATACGGAAGAAAACATCCAGAAAATCGAACGTTTAATCAAGGAACACCACATTGGTGGACTGACTTTTTTTCATAGTCGAGCCAGTGCCGCAACTAATTATGAGACCAAGAAAAAAGTAGTTTTCAACGACAATAGTTACGAACGTCTAAAAGAACTCGTGGTTCGATTTCAAAAATGTGCCACTACCCCACTTTTGATGAGTATCGATGCGGAGTGGGGATTGGCGATGCGGGTGGAAAAAACCCCGCAATATCCTTATGCCATAACGTTGGGCGCTTTGCCAAGCAGTTCCAAAAAATTGGTTTACCAAGTCGGAAAACAAATTGGATTAGACCTGAAATCGGCGGGAATTCATTACAATTTGGCGCCCTTGGCAGACATCAACAACAACCCAAACAATCCTGTGATTGGCTATCGTTCCTTTGGGCAAAACAAGGAAAAAGTGGCTCGTTTTGCGATTGAGTATTTACGTGGAATGAATGATGTGGGCGTTTTGGGCTGCCTGAAACATTTTCCCGGTCATGGCAACACCAATGTCGATTCACATTTGGGATTACCGATTTTGGAAGAAACCCTGGACCAACTGATGGAAAATGAATTGTTTCCTTTCATCAAAGGAATCGAAAATGATGTCGATTCCATTATGATAGGCCATTTAGCCGTTCCAGCCTTGAACGATGGAAAAAATACTTCTGCAACTTTGTCGAAACCCATCATTGAAGAACTTTTGCGCAAGCAGTTGGGTTTTGACGGCTTGGTGATTTCCGATGCCTTGAACATGCACAGCGTTTCGAAATTGTATGATACGAAAGGACAACTAGAATGGGAAGCCTTCAACGCCGGAAATGACATTTTGTGTTTTGCCGAAAACGTGGCCGAAGGAATCCAGAAAATCCTCAACAATGCTAGCCCGGAAAGAATCGAAGCCAGCTTTAACCGTTTATGGAAATGCAAACAAAAAGTGGGAATTATAGAAGGAAACACTGCGCCTCAAGGCCATTTAGATTTTGAAGCCGCATCATTTCTAAATCATAAAATTGCGGATAATTGTCTTACTAAAATAAAAGACAACCATAATAGTTTGACACTTTTTGAAGCCAAAAACAATGACAAACTCGCCAAAATAAGCCTTTATAAAAATACCGACAACGTCTTTTTCAAAACCTTGTCCACTGCGCTTCCATCTCCTGAATTTGCATTGGAAACAGCGGATGAAAATACTATTGGCAAACTGGAAAAAAAATTGGCTGATTTTGACGTTATTTTAGTTTCTCTTTTTGTGCCAAAAGCAAAACCCTTGAATCATTTTGATATGGATGATGCCGTTTTGGCGTTTTTAGAACATTTATTTTCAACCAAAAAATGTATTTTGTACGTCTTTGGCAATCCATACGCTTTACAAGTGATTCAAAATTTAGATGCTACTTTGGGAATAATCCAAGCTTATCAAGACTTCTCTGAATTCCAGGAAAGTGCAGCACATCAATTACTTGAAAACACGAAATGCAATGGAACTTTACCGGTAATTATGCATAAACTGAACTAAATCCATCCTAAAAAAATAGTCCGAGCTTATGGCTCCTATAAATGTATGTCAAATTTGAAGGATCGATACTTATTATAGCAGCGAATTTTAATCTGTTGCATTTAGAAACGATGTGTAGCATAATAATAAAAAACAGTAAAGCAACTATTTTTTACAAATTCATTCCGATAACACCCCTTTCTGAAACCTTTTATAATTGCAAAACGAATACTAATCAGCTATTTAAGTCTAACTTCTTCTTCATTATAATCAATAACTATTAATACATAAGCATTTATAATAAAAACGTGTTGTTTGAACCTTGTTGTACGAACTACTTTTGCAAAAAATTAAAACAACAACTTTAAATCATAAAAAATGTCATTAGTAGGAAAAAAATTCCCAAGTATTGCAGTAGACGCCATCTCTGAAATGGGCGACAATTTAAAAATCAACATTTTCGAAGAAGCAGTAAACAACAACAAGAAAGTGTTGCTTTTCTGGTATCCAAAAGATTTTACTTTCGTTTGTCCAACTGAATTGCATGCTTTTCAAGCTGCTTTGCCAGAATTCAAAAAAAGAAACACCATTGTAATTGGCGCTTCTTGCGACACAAACGAAGTGCATTTCGCTTGGTTAAACACGGCAAAAGACAACGGAGGAATCGAAGGAGTGACTTATCCTATTCTTGCCGATACCAACCGTAATTTGTCTAACATTCTTGGAATTCTTGACATAGAATCTACCAGCTACAGCGACGAAACTGATTCTATCATCGTTGAAGGTTCCAATGTGACTTACAGAGCAACATATTTAATTGACGAAGAGGGAAAAATTTTCCACGAAAGTGTAAATGATATGCCATTAGGAAGAAACGTAAGTGAATACCTTCGTATGGTGGATGCTTACACACACATTCAAGAAAAAGGCGAAGTTTGTCCGGCAAACTGGGAAATTGGAAAAGAAGCGATGACCGCTGACAGAAAAAGTACTGCCGAATACTTGAGTTTAAACTAACCCTTCAATGGCAATTTCAATGGCAATTTCAATTTTCAATATTGATATTGCCATTGAATTTTGATATTGACATTAAATTAAAAAAATATGTTAATCGAATTAAACGAAGATAGCTTACAGGATTTAGTTTCCAAAAACGAAAAAGTAGTCGTTCAATTTTCGGCTTCATGGTGTGGAAATTGCAGAATCATCAAACCAAAATTCAAAAAAATGGCTTCAGAAAATGAAAACATGACTTTTGTTTTGGTGGATGCCGAGAATTCTCCGGAATCAAGAAAATTGGCTAATGTGAGCAATTTACCTACTTTTGCCACTTTCGTAAATGGGATATTGGTAAACGAAACCCAAACCAACAAAGCAGAAGTTTTAGCTGAATTGGTAAACGAAATCAAATAATTATGAAATTACCCGTAATCAAACATTTGTCTCAATTTATTGAAGAAAATGACCAGGATTATATCACTGAAACCATTGAAGTGTTGGAAGCCTTAACCGAAGTTTCTTCCTTAAAAGACGAGGAATTGGACGTAATAGGCGAATTGATTTCCAATATGTACGGTGCCCTCGAAGTTCAAAAAATGATCAAGGGAGGCATGGATAAAAAAGAAGCGTTAAATTCGTTTATGAAACGTGTACTTGGTTCCATAGACAAATAAGTTTAAGTTTCATTTAACGAATTGGTACAAAACAGCATACTAAAATACCCAAGAAACGCTTTCAGCAATGAGAGCGTTTTTTTTATCTTATTTACAAATCCTAAATCCAAAACAGTAAATCCTAAATAAATTTTCATACTTTTGAACCTCATTAAAAAACAAACAGTATGGCATCAATAACATTAGGAGGAAATCCAATACACACTTCAGGTGAATTACCAAAAGTTGGCACAAAACTAGCCGATTTTAAATTAGTGAAAAACGACCTTTCCATCGCTTCTTTAGGCGATTTTGCAGGAAGTAAATTAGTTTTAAATATATTTCCAAGTATTGATACCGGAACTTGTGCTACATCGGTTCGGAAATTTAACGAAAGTGCGAGCCAATTAGAAAACACCAAAGTAATGTGTATTTCAAGAGATTTGCCTTTTGCGCAAAAACGTTTTTGTGGAGCCGAAGGATTGGAAAACGTGGTCAACTTGTCTGATTTTAAAGACGGAAGTTTTGGAAAAGCCAATGGATTGGAAATTGTTGACGGTGTATTGGCCGGTTTGCATTCCAGAGCCATCATAGTGGTTGACGAAAAAGGAACAGTTGTATATACGGAACAAGTTCCTGAAATTGCAAATGAGCCTAACTATGAAGCTGCATTAGCTTCGCTTTAAAATCCATTTGATGGAATTTCAGAAAGATAATTCGCTCTTTGGCGGAAGGCTAAAAAGCGTTAGCTATGCTTTTAACGGAGCCGTAAAACTAATCACGACCGAACATAGCATTATGGTGCAATTTGCAATTGCCCTTTTGATGACAGTCGCTGGTTTTTACATGAATATCACCGCAACCGAATGGCTATTTCAAACCATGGCAATTGGTTTAGTGGTGAGCGTGGAAGGACTAAATACCGCTGTTGAAAAAATGGCCGATTTTATTCATCCCAATTATCACGAAAGCATTGGATTCATTAAAGACATTTCGGCTGGGGCAGTATTTTTTGCTGCCATAACAGCGATTGTAATTGGATTAATTATTTATGTACCTAAATTTTTATAGCAAATAGTTCAATCAAGAATGGCAAAAACAATAAAAAAGGAATCTCTAGACAAGAAAACCGATTCAAAATTTCTGACAAAAAAACCTTGGATAATGTCTAAACAATACAAAATTGTTTTAGGTTCTCTTTTGGTATTGTTTTCAATTGCCTTATTGCTTGCGTTTATCTCCTTTTACATTTACGGACAAGTAGATCAAAGCGCCGTGAACCAATTGACGGATCGAAACGAAGTGGTTCAAAACTGGTTGGGAAAGTTTGGTGCTTTTCTGGCCGATGTCCTAATTTATAAAGGTTTTGGGATTGCTTCTTTTCTATTTGTGCGATTATTTTTTCTGACCGGACTTTTTTTAATCCTTGATATTTCTTTGCGAAAACTGAAGAATATTTGGTTTTGGGACTTGTTCGTGATTATTATTCTCTCGGTTTTGTTTGGATCTTTTGCCACTTCCCTACCCGAATTGGGTGGAACCATTGGTTATGAATTGAATTTGTTTTCACAAGATTACATCGGAAAAACAGGAACTTTATTGTTGTTACTTTTTGGACTCATTATCTATTTGATTTTTAAAATTAAGGTATCTCCTGAAAAAATAAAAACCTTTTTCGAAAACACTAAGAAAGAAATCAAAGCTGACTTTGGTTCGAAAGCCCCAAATGTGGTTTCAAGTGCTTATAATCTTGAAGAATATGCCGTTGAAGACACTGAAGACGAATTGGATGGGATTCATTTAAAAACAGCGGGGTCCCAATTTGAACTCAACAAAGAAGCTTTAAAACCCACCATTAATAATCCTTCGGAAATTAGTTTGAAGACGGTTCCAATGGAAATAACGCCTCCACCATTTGTTGCTCCTGAAATTATTCATACCGACGACGACAATTTTGTAATCGAAAAAGCGCCCGAAGAGGATATTATTGAAGAAAACTTGGCTTCAAAACTTGTGGCCGATTTTGGTTTGTTTGATCCCACTTTGGATTTATCCAATTACAAATACCCGACGATTGATTTGTTAAAAGAATACTCCACCGGAGGAATTACCATCAATCAAGAGGAATTAGAAGAAAACAAAAATAAAATTGTGGAAACCCTTCGCAATTACAAGATAGAAATTGCACAAATAAAAGCCACCGTTGGTCCATCGGTGACACTATATGAAATCGTGCCAGAAGCCGGAATCCGTATTTCAAAAATCAAGAGCTTGGAAGACGATATTGCCTTGTCTCTTTCGGCATTGGGAATTCGTATCATTGCCCCAATTCCCGGAAAAGGAACTATCGGAATCGAGGTTCCCAACAAGAATCCTACGATGGTTTCGATGAAAAGCGTCATTGGTTCCGCAAAATTTCAGGAAGCCGAAATGGAATTACCCGTTGCTTTGGGAAAAACCATTTCGAATGAAACCTTTGTAGTCGATTTAGCCAAAATGCCCCACTTGTTGATGGCCGGAGCCACAGGACAGGGAAAATCGGTAGGTTTGAATGCAGTGATTACTTCTTTGTTGTACAAAAAACATCCTGCTGAAATCAAATTCGTTTTGGTCGACCCAAAGAAAGTGGAACTCACGCTTTTTAACAAAATTGAAAGACATTATTTGGCCAAATTACCTGATACTGACGATGCCATTATTACGGATAATGCCAAAGTAATCAACACCTTGAATTCGCTTTGCGTGGAAATGGATAATCGCTATTCGCTGTTGAAAGACGCGATGGTTCGAAATATCAAGGAATACAACGACAAATTCAAGTCCAGAAAATTGAATCCAGAAAATGGACACCGCTTTTTGCCTTACATCATATTGGTTGTCGATGAGTTTGCCGATTTAATCATGACCGCCGGAAAAGAAGTGGAAACGCCCATTGCGAGATTGGCACAATTGGCCAGAGCCATTGGAATCCACTTGATTATAGCCACGCAAAGACCTTCGGTAAATGTAATCACGGGTTTAATCAAAGCGAATTTTCCCGCCAGAATTGCCTTTAGGGTTACTTCCAAAATAGATTCCAGAACCATTCTTGACAGCCAAGGCGCTGATCAATTAATAGGTCGTGGAGATATGCTTTATACCAATGGAAATGATATGGTTCGCGTACAATGTGCGTTCATCGACACACCAGAAGTAGAAAAAATAACGGAATTTATTGGTTCCCAGAAAGCATACCCAACGGCTTACTTACTTCCGGAATTCATTGGAGAAGAAAGTGGCATTAATCTTGATATGGATGCTTCCGAAAGAGACACTTTGTTTAGGGAAGCCGCCGAAGTTATTGTAAATGCACAACAAGGTTCAGCTTCATTACTGCAAAGAAAACTAAAACTGGGTTACAACAGGGCAGGAAGATTGATTGATCAATTGGAAGCCGCCGGAATTGTAGGACCGTTTGAAGGTAGCAAAGCCCGAAATGTAAACATTTCCGATATGAGTGCTCTTGATCAATTTTTCAACAATGAACAAAATTAAATGAAATAATGAAACAGTTTTTTCAAATTGCCGCCTTACTTCTTATTAGCTTTTCAACTCAAGCACAAGACAAGAAAGCAAAAGATCTTTTGAACCAAGTAACAGCTATTGTAAAAAGCTATGACAACATTGTAATTGACTTTAAATATTCTTTACACAACTCCAAAGAAAACATTCATCAAGACAGCAAAGGAAACGTGACCATGAAAGGCAATCAATATGTATTGAATTTTATGGGAGTGACCAAAATATTCGACGGAAAAAAGAGCTATACCATAGTTCCTGAAGACGAAGAAGTCACCATTTCTTCTGTCAACGAAAATGATGAAAATGCCATAACTCCATCCAAAATGTTGACTTTTTTTAATTCTGGTTACAAGTACAACATGGATGATTTGCAAGATGTACGAGGTCGAAAAATTCAATACATAAAGCTTATTCCGCTAAATGCCAAAGACCAAAGAAAAGAAATATTGCTAGGCATTGACGTTCAAACGAAACACATCTACAATTTGATTGAAACCGGCAAAAAAGGAACAAAAACCACTTTGACCGTTAATTCTTTTAAAACCAACCAACCTTTATCAAAAAATCAATTTACCTTTGTTGCCAGTAAATATGCAAATTACTACATCAATAAATTAGATTAGCCTTAGGTGAAAATTCTCGATAAATATTTATTAAAAACCTTCCTGACTACATTTACCATGGTATTTGTAATCCTTTTTTTCATATTCATACTGCAATCAGTATGGTTATTCATAGCGGAATTAGCGGGCAAGGATTTAGATTTAGCTATGGTTCTCAAGTTCTTGCTGTTTGCGATGCCAAGAATAATTCCACTAGTACTTCCCTTATCTGTTTTGTTGGCCTCGATCATGACTTTCGGGAATTTTGCAGAAAACTACGAATTTGCCGCAATGAAATCGGCAGGAATTTCACTTCAAAGAGCCATGAAAAGCTTGATTATCTTCATATCCATATTGAGTATCGTCGCTTTCTTGTTTGCCAATAATGTTATTCCTTATGCCGAATACAAATTTATCAATTTTAGAAGAAACATTGCCCAATTAAAACCTGCCATGGCCATTGCCGAAGGGCAGTTCAGTGATGTTGGCTTATTTTCCATCAAGGTTAACAAAAAATCGGGTGTAGACGGAAACACGCTGACCGGGATAACCATTCACAAGAAATCTCCAATGGGTGATGGGAGCAAAACGGTTATCAGGGCCAAAAACGGAGAATTAATCAGCAGCGAGAAATCAAGTACCCTGCAATTGGTCTTGAATGATGGCTACTATTATGAAGATGTCGTTCCGAAAAAATATGAAGACCGAAAAAAAGTTCCTTTTGCGAAGAGTTCCTTCAAAAAGTATATCATCAATATCGATTTATCCAAATTGAATACTGTAAACGTGGATGAATCCAGTATAAGCAATACCAATACGATGCTCAATTTAAATGAGCTGACCTATACCCTGGATTCCCTTCATAAAAGTAGGAATACCGAAATTTTGTCCTTTTCGGAAAATATCAATCAACGGATTGGAATTCCTAGAAATCTGATCAATACTGCGGCTCTCCCAAAAAACAAGCCCACAAAGCCACTGCCCAACGATATATTGTCTTTGTATAAAACAGACGAGAAATTGACTATATTGAAATTTGCTGCCAGTACCGTTGAAAGCACATTGTTAACAATAGAAGGAACAAATGTTGAGTTAAACAACAAACAGAAAAATATCAACGGTCATCTTTTGGCTTTTTATGACAAATTTGTAATTGCTTTTGCCTGTTTCCTGATGTTTTTTATTGGTGCACCGTTAGGAGCTATCATCAGAAAAGGAGGTCTTGGACTACCCATTGTCTTTGCCGTTTTGATATTCATATCCTTCCATTTCATCAATACTTTTGGCAAAAGAGTTTCACAAGAAGACCAACTAAACCCTATTCTAGGTGCTTGGATGTCATCTTTAATTTTGTCACCATTGGCCGTTTTATTGACTTATAGGGCTACGAACGATATTGGATTAATCAACCTAGATGTCTTTATGGTTCCTTTTCAAAAAATATTTCAAAGAGTATTTCCACCTTCAAAATAAAAGACCGTCATGACTAAAACAAAAATACAACTCAATACCATTGTAGAAGCCATAGAAGCCATTCGTCAAGGTAAAATAATAATTGTTGTTGATGATGAAGGCAGGGAAAATGAAGGCGATTTTCTGGCTGCTGCCGAGAAGGTAACACCCGAAATGATTAATTTTATGGCCACACACGGCCGTGGATTGATTTGCGCCCCATTAACAGAAAGTCGTTGCAAGGAGTTGGGATTAGCCGCCATGGTCAACAACAACACCGATCCCATGGAAACTGCTTTTACGGTTTCGGTAGATTTAAGAGGTAATGGCGTAACTACCGGAATTTCTGCAGCCGACAGGGCAAGAACCATCTTGTCTTTGGTAGATCCCAAGACCAAACCTCACGAACTGGCCAGACCAGGCCATATATTTCCTTTAATTGCCAAGCAAGGAGGCGTTTTAAGGCGCACCGGACATACGGAAGCCGCAATTGATTTTGCTCGATTGGCAGGCTTCAAACCGGCGGGCGTGATTGTCGAAATCATGAATGAGGACGGTTCGATGGCACGATTGCCCGAATTGGTGAAAGTCGCTAAGAAGTTCGACTTGAAATTGGTTTCCATTGAAGACTTGGTTGCCTACCGAATGCAACACGACAGTTTAATCATCAAGAAAGAAGATTTTGAGATTGAGACGCGTTTTGGCAACTTTAGACTCAGAGCTTACTTGCAAACAACCAACAATCGCATCCACATTGCCTTGACCAAAGGAACTTGGAATATTGGCGAGGCCGTGTTGACCCGAATCAATGCGACTTTAATCAACAACGACATTTTAGGGACGCTCACCAATGATGCCAACAAGAAATTATGCGACCTTTTTGATTTGATCAATATCGAAGGCAAAGGTGCTGTTTTGTTTATCAATCAAGATACGCAATCGGTAGATCTGTTGAACCGCATCATCGAATTGAAGGAATTGCAAACCAAAGGCGTTTTCAGGGCACCCCAAATCAAGATGGACAATAGGGATTTTGGGATTGGCGCCCAAATTTTGCACGACATCGACATCTCTAGAATCCGTTTATTGTCGAATACCGAGCAGACAAAACGCGTGGGCATGATTGGATACGGACTAGAAATTGAAGAATACGTGCAATATTAGAACTCTTTATCGCTTTTATACGGATCAGATTTTTGATTAACATTAAGGAAATGAAACGATTAAAAAGCAGCTTGTGAAAAGGACATTATTTTTATAAAAATAGTTTTTGTAAAACAAAAAAAGGTTCATATATTTGCAACCGAATTGAGAAATTGAGTGCGACTTATTGGAGAAATGGCAGAGCGGTCGAATGCGGCAGTCTTGAAAACTGTTGACTGTAACAGGTCCGGGGGTTCGAATCCCTCTTTCTCCGCTGAATTAAAACCCTAACCACTGTTAATCAGTAAGTTAGGGTTTTTTATTTTAATATTTTCCCAGCATCTTCCCAACAATGAAATTAAAATTTGTTTACAATAGAATACAATCCTTTTGAGCTGTTTTTAGCTTGTAAATTCAATTCTTGATACATTGGAAGCATTTCACAGAATACATCGTTATAGGGCTTTGCATAGCCTTCTTTTATCATAATTTCGTTTAATATCCTACCATCATTTAAAATTAAATAACCTAAATGCCTTCCGTACTTATCAACTAAATTATTTTGTTCTTGTACTAATGTGCATAAATCACCTAAATTAACTTGATCCTTTAAAAAGTTAAACGACATAAAACCTAACTTTATTAATAATGCAGCTGGAAGTTGTAGTTCTATTTCGTCTTTTTTTATCTTATTGCAATAATTTAGCTCTGGTGCGTCTATTCCATAAAATCGTACTTCAAATTCTTCTTTTGAAATAATATCTTTTAAAATAATTCCATCACCATCAACAAATTTTACGATTTCCAGAAGGTTTTTTTTAAGTGTAGTTTCTTTAGCATTGTATTGCTTCATATTGCATTATTTAAGTCATTGATTATCAGTTAATTATTTCTTAAATTTACAATAATTTTTAATAACAACACACAAATTTTTTAAGTTATGGCTAAACAAAAAGGACATATTAAATATGTCGGTACATTGGGTGAAGTGAGACACTTCAAAATTAAAGGTAACGAAGGTTACTTTGCAGGTCTAAAAGGTGGTCCAACTGCGGATCAAGTAAAAACGGCACCAGGCTTTGTTCGTACTCGTGAGAATATGAGTGAATTTGCTGCTTGTGCAAATGCGGGTAAATCGCTAAGAGTTGGTTTGTCGGCATTGATGAAACAAATGTCAGATAGTCAACTAACAGGACGACTTACTGCCATTATGAAGAAAATAAATATTGAGGATGGTTCCGAAGCGAGAGGTCAAAGAGCTGTTTTGGTTTCACAACAACCACAATATTTAAAAGGGTTAGACTTTAATCGTAACATCTCTTTTAATGGTGTTTTCAGAGCTCCTTTTACATTAAGTGCTTCGGTTGACAGAAACGAGAGTACATTAAGCATTCCGGCTTTTAATCCTCTAAATTTTTTAAACATTCCATCGGGTGCAACGCACTTTAGAATTATCAATGCGATATCTGTTGTTTCAGATACCGTTTATAATCCTACTACTGGAGCTTATGAACCTGCCGAGCCTGTTTTAAACGAAATGTCCAACATTGCTTATTCTGATCATACTCCAGTGGATACTGTAACCGGATTAATTGATGTTACTGCTACCTTGCCAGATGCTCCGACAATGACAATAAATGTGGCAGTTTTGGGTTGTATCGGAATTGAGTTTTATCAAATGGTAGGCTCCAATTATTACCTTTTCAATGCTGGTAATGCTTTAAAAATACAAGATACTTTTTAAAAAACCATCAGTTTGCAAGACTGCAAAGTTTGCAATGTTGCAAAGTAAGCCCTTTCGAAAGAGAGGGCTTTTTTATTTTGCACTCATTTGTCTATAATGTGGGCTTATATGTAAGATATGGTGCAAACAAGTACGGAATAAAGATGAATCATATGCAAGATTACAATTTGTAGTAATTATGTAAAATCGCTCTTCTCAATTCATTTATTAAAGTCAAGTTCTTTTGAAAATGTTGCTCCTTTTGTTCTAATAGCCTCAATGTGGTTACTCGTTTTTGATGCAGCTCAAAATCCAAAATCATTTCAGAAACCCTAGGATTAAAGTTTTTCTTGAATTCGGGAAGGCGTAAAAATGGAATTACAGAACCACATAGTGACTGATGCCAGAATTTAGCTTTCCAAAGGCTATATGCTAACCAATAAACTGCTTCGGCATCTTCTTCGTTTTGAAAAATAATTACAAAACTATTTGTAAATGGCTCTTTCTGTGGCTTTCCACTATTCAATCCTTTGTTGAGAATGTAAATTTGATTTCCAGGGTAAACAACCTCTTTTCTGTGAGTTTTGATGATAAATTTTGGCATAGTTTCGGATTTAAAATGATGCTGTCGCTACGCTCCGCACCATATAATTTTTAAAAGAAAAAAAAAAAGAAAGTCGTCGTATCAGTGGAGGTTTCAAAAGAAGTCAAGTTTTTTTGAAAAAATACTACCCGATATATCATCGGAAATGGGGGCGTGAAAACGGAATTGAATGTTGTTGCGAAATGGTAAGGGTGGAGATTTTTTCAAAAACCCGTAGGGCTTGAACTTTACTTTTTGAAACCGGAACTTAAATTTACTTTCTTTTTTATTTTTTTTGTAGCAGGATGTTTCTTGATTAGTTTTCTTTGGGATGTTTCTGTTGAAATCGGCAATCAAACACCCCCAAGCACCGCAAGGAATGAAGCTAAATGTAGCGATAGCGGAATTTTAGCGTAATGGATGAGGAGCGAAGTTGGCGGTGTTGCGGCAATCGAACAGCCACGCTAGACCGAGAATGAAACGTAGTCCCGCCTTTTGCGGGACGAAGTGTAATGTAGGGATAGCAGCGTGTAACGGCGGGGAAAAAATATAAGTCAGCCGTAGGCGTTCCTTGATTTAGGGCAAAGAGAAGTTTTTACGAACGGAGCCAACCCCGATGGCTGTGCGAAGGAGCAACCGCTGAAAACACTGAGGGCGGCAGACATAATACGGCTGGAATGTAGAGAAAGGAAAGAGAGAGCTTTTAGCGAAATGAAATGGAGCGTTAAGCGAACGAATGACTGTAACGAAATGAAGCGGTATTGTGGATGCATAAGCCCGACCGAACGCAGGAAGAGACCGTGTGAAGATGAGGAACGAAACAGCGGAAAAAATATAGCTGCTTATTTTCAAGCTGCTGTATTTTTTTGTGCTGTGAAGTGCCTGTGGAACGGAAGGAGGCACGACTGACTGGAACAGCCGAACGGAACAAAGGGAACGACCGAAGAGAGACCGCTTGATTGCCCGTGTTATTAGTAACGTAAATGTTGTTTTAATGTAATACTTGAACTAGGAGCGATTTTTGTGCAGATGAATGAGGTAATAAAAACCTCATTTGCATAAGGCTTAGTATAATTATACTTTTTATCTTCAATTAAAATAATGTTTTCTACCATATTCATCGATGTATACTCTAGCAGGAGGACCTTCGGATTGATAGAGTAATTCTTCGCTAAAAAGAGCAAAAAGTTGTTTGATAATTAGTTGATCTTTTTCATATTCTTTATAAAATTTAGTGAATATTTCACTGTTAAAAATATAATCCATTACTCCCGACGGTATATTTTCAAATAAAGGCAAACCTCTTGTTGCTAATTCTTTATCTATTAAAGGTCTTACTTCATTGACTGCACCAGACAACTCACCGTTACTAAGGGCATAATCAAACACTCTAATATCAAGAGTTGTAATATAAGGGAAAATATTGCTGTCTTGACCAGAATAGTCTTCAGGGATTTTCTCTACTCTTATATGATATAAACTATGTTCAGATACTATCCCATTTTCATTTGTGATAGTGTATTTGTCATCAATTATTAAACTGTGTATCATTATTCTTATTCATTAAAATTATCTAAACTTAGCAATTAACAAATCAAAATTGATGGTTCTTGATATTTCGTTGTGTGGCACAAGTATATATTTCCAAGGTTTACCATTGTTTTGAGAAGTGAATTCTGTTGCATATTTACAATATTTTATAGCAGCTTCTTTTTTGGCTAAAACATCTGCGTCAAGCATATTTGCTGATGATTTTGGTTCAACCATATAAATTGTATCTACTGTTTCTACAATAAAATCAGGCTCGTATCTTTTAGAATTATTATCCCAATAAATACGGAATTGATTAGCTGCTGGTCGTAACCATTTTAAAACTTTCTTATCGTTCTCAAGTACAAAAGCTAAATCTTGTTCTGATTTACTATCAAATTTATATTCAAAATGGCAGGCTTTCTCAAAACCTCTAAAAACGTATTTAGGAACCATTATTGTTGGATTAACCACTTCTCTGTAATCTTTATAACCTGAATTTACTAAAGCAGAGAAATTCCATTGTTCTATTTTGGTAAATGGATATACTCGTGGTGCAACATAATCTGGTGTTGAAAGTGAAAAATTAGCTTTCATTTGCAAATATATCTTATCCGCTATTGCTGACTTGAATTGGAATATTGCTTGTAAAATATTTTCTTCTTTATCAATATTGTCTTTTATAGTATTGTATGCTTGGTTCGCTAAATGATATAATAAATCGGCATTATCATCATAATCGATTTCTGGATAATCTATTAATTCTGCAATAATCATCTTTACAGGATTTCCATAAGAACCACTTGATTTTGCTTTGAGTGTTTCTACTGATTTATCTACTAACCCCATTCTAATAATCTCTTGTTCTAAAGCTTGATAATTAAAATTAGCGGTATCTAAATCAAAATGATTAAATGTTGCTGTTACTTCGCCTAAAACTAAGTCCATTCTAGGAATTTCAATTATATTCTCTTTATAAGATGCTACAATCTTTTCATAGGTTTCTTCGGCTTCCTTGAGAATATCCGCTGCAAAAATATTTACTTGTCCTTCGTTTAATTTCTTTTCGATTTGGCGAATAACTTTTCTTTTTACTTCTGCTTTATTTAAATCCTCTACTCTGCGAACTTCGGGCAATGTATTGAAATCAGGTAAAGAAATAATAATTGCTTTTTTAGCATCAAGCGTGTTTTGTGCTTTTTGTTGGGTTACTTTATTTTCAATTTTGTTAACCGCAACTTGTTCTATTTCTAGTTTTTGTTCTATAACTGGTTTTGAGGTAACAACTTCTGTTTTAGCAGTAAAATCTTCTTCAGGAATTTCTATGAAATTCATTTTATTTAATACTGAATTTGGATCTTTAGCAGCGCTTAAAACAGCTTCAAAATTATCGTGAGCTATAACCGTAAGTTTATCTATTTTATCAACACCTGTTCTTTTTCCATCAAAAGGTAGACGAAGACCACGGCCAATAGTTTGTTCAATTAAAATGGCTGCATTAGCGGCACGAAGAGGAACTATTGTATAAAGATTGGTAACGTCCCATCCTTCTTTTAGCATATTAACGTGGATTACAATTTCTATATCATTGTCTGGGCTTTCTAATGACAAAAATTGTTTTTCAATTTCTTCTTCTTTCTTGGTGGAACTATCAATTTGTAACACTTTACCTTTGTATTCTCCTTCATAAAAATCATCTGTATTAATTAAATCATAGACTTCTCTTGCGTGGCTAATGTCTTTACAAACTACTAGAATAAAAGGTTTTACTAATTTTACCCCATTATTTTTAGAATAGATTTCAAGTTCCGTTTTAGTGTCTTGATGAACGCTAATGGCATCTTCTATTTTAATAAGTTCAATTTCCTTTTCAGACAAATCGCCCCTTTTAAAATTCATTCTAGTTGCAATAGTTGGATTTTTCACATATTTACCTTCTATTAATGCTTTGGCTAATGAATATTCATAAACCACGTTTTGAAAAGGTTTTTGTTTTTCGTCAAATGGCGTTGCTGTTAATTCTAATCCTAAAATTGGTTTTAATTCATTGATTGCATTTTTAGAAGCATCTGCGTGATAACGATGCGCTTCATCCATAAGAATAACCAAATCTTGAATACCTGATAGATATTCCCAATAGGATTGCCCTAAATATTCAGATAGTCTTTTGATTTTTGGCGCTAATGAAACACCATCTTTCTTTTGACCTTTGTTATCGGAATTGAATTTAGAAATATTGAAAATGTTTATTCTTATTTCTCCTTCTTTGAAAAGGTTTCCTTGTTGGTTGTAATTATCTCCCGTAATGATTACTGGTCGATTATGTACGAATTCAGAAATACCATTAAAAACGTATTTATGATACGCAGGGTTTCCGAAATCTTCAATTAGCTTATCGTAAATGGTTAAGTTAGGTGCTAGTATAAAAAAGTTCTTAATGCCTTTCTGTAAATACAAATAAGCAATACAAGCTCCCATTAAACGTGTTTTACCTACTCCTGTTGCAATAGAAAAAGCTACAGATGGAAAATCTCGTTGAAAGCTGGTACAGGTCGTAAAACTGTTTTTTACTTTATCTAATTCTGATTTCAGAAATACTAAAGCTTCTTCATCATTATCTGGTAACTTATTTAAAGTTAAATCATCAGATAATTGAGCAACAATATCTAAAGCTTCTTGCAATGGTTCGCGAAGTGAAAGGCGATTTTTGATGCGTTGTAATTGTTCTTCGTTATTCATAGCCTAAAATAAAGTTTGTTGATCGTCAGTATTTTTTTTGTCACTTAACTCTTGAATGGTTATTTCTTCAATATTTTCCTCTTCTTCAAGTACTGTATCGTCTTTTGGCATATTTACAATATTTAAACTGTAATCGTCTTTACCAAACTCGCAACGGTCTAATAGCATTTGAGGTATTTTCTTTAAACTAATATTTGGATATTTACTTTTACACTCTTTTTGGAATGCTTTGCAACATATTAGTATTTTTTCACCTTCCTGCATATCATCGTGAATGCTGTCTAAAGTTTCAACGGTTAAGAATTGTGTAGTTGTAAAAATAAAATCATTCTCACTAGAATTACCCTGTTTCCAAAACTTTTCTTCGTGAGGCAAATAATTAAACCCTTCTTGTTTTGCCATTGCTGCTGCTAACATATCTGGATTGTATTCTGAGCTAATAACCCAATTGCCAAATTTGTCTTGTTTTAATAAACTTGGTG
>Ga0214162_1000148_pt1 | contig 17012 bp, 14 predicted proteins | sample LakMenepilimnion_3_FD_153000 | JGI IMG/M metagenome (GOLD analysis project Ga0214162, IMG submission 153000) | Freshwater microbial communities from Lake Mendota, WI - Practice 20APR2010 epilimnion v5 | ecosystem: Environmental > Aquatic > Freshwater > Lake > Epilimnion/Euphotic zone | place...
ACCCCGCCATATCAAAAATATCTTGCTCGTCTTTTTCTTTATTTATAACAGTTTTTCCAAGCATAAAGGAACTAATGTGGGACAAATGCGACACATAAGCGATGTGCTTGTCGTGTGATTTCGGATCCATATAACGGATTCTCATTCCCATACTTTTGAACAAATGCAATGCTTTTTCCTGCAATTTGAAAGTCGTTTTTTCTACTTCGCAAATGATATTGGTTTTTCCCTGAAACAATCCCTTTATTGCTGCTGAAGGTCCTGAGAATTCAGTTCCGGCTATTGGATGTGTGGCAATATAATTTCTTCTTCGTGGGTGATTCGAAACTGCTTCACAAATAGGCGTTTTTGTAGAACCTACTTCAAAAACAATAGTGTTTTCTCCAATGGCATCCAAAACTTTGGGCAAAACCGTAAGTGCAACATCAACAGGAACAGAAACAATGACAAAGTCAGCATCAATTAAATCTTCAAAAGTAGCCCCAGCATCAACCACACCCAAAGCAATGGCTTCCGCCAAATGACTTTCGTTACTGTCAATTCCATAAATAGTCGCTTCCGGATGCAGTGATTTGATGTCCAATACCATCGAACCACCTATTAATCCTATTCCTACTACATGTACTTTCATTTATTTTGTTTTTGGCTTGGCTATTGGCTGTTGGCTTTTGGCTGTTGGCTTTTGGCTATTGGCTTTTTACTGTTGGCTTTTTACTGTTGGCTTTTTACTGTTGGCTTTTTACTGTTGGCTTTTAGCTGTGGATTCAATTCCAACGGCTAAAAACTAAAGGCCACTAGCTATTCTATCTATCGCTTCTTGCACTTTTTCCTCTTTCACACATAATGCAAATCGGATGTATCCTTCTCCATTGCTGCCGAAAATAGTTCCCGGCGTGATAAAAATTGATTTCTCGTATAATATTGTATCAATAAAATCCTCTGCCGATTTGATTCCGTCCGGCAATTTCGCCCAAACAAATAATCCAACGCCTTCTTTGTATACTTCACAACCTAGTTTTTCGGCTAATTGTTCGGTTAAAACTCTTCTTTTCTTGTAAACGGCATTCATAGAATCAAACCAGGATTTGTCGCTTTTCAAAGCTTCAATCGCTCCTTTTTGGATTCCGAAGAACATACCGCTATCCATATTACTTTTTACTTTCAAAACCGAATCGATACAAGCTGCATTCCCTAAAACCATTCCAACGCGCCAACCCGCCATATTAAAGGTTTTTGATAAAGAATTCAGTTCCAATGCTACTTCTTTTGCGCCTTCGACTTGCAGCAAACTCATTGGATTATCATTCAAGACAAAACTATACGGATTGTCATTTATTAACAATATGTTGTGCTTTTTGGCGAAAGCCACTAATCTTTCGAACAATTGCAAACTTCCTCTTGCTCCTGTTGGCATGTGTGGATAACCCAACCACATCAATTTCACTTTGGATAAATCCAACTTTTCCAAAGCTTCAAAATCAGGTTCCCAATTATTTTTTTCTTTTAAATCATAATAAACCGGCACCGCTCCAACTAAATTCGTCACCGAAGAATACGTTGGATAACCTGGATTTGGAATCAAAACTTGGTCGCCTTCATTCAAAAAAGCCAGTGAAATATGCATAATTCCTTCCTTGGAACCCATCAAAGGCAAAATCTCCGTGTTGAAATTTAAGGCAACGCCATAGTTGTTCTGATAAAAATCGGCCATTCCTTTTCTCAATTCCGGCAACCCTTGATAACTTTGATATTGATGCGCATTTTCTTCCTGCATTGCCAAAGTAACGGCATCGATTACCGTTTGTGAAGGACGTAAATCCGGGCTGCCAATTCCCATATTGATAATTGGTTTTCCTTCGGAAGCCAGTTGTCTTACTTCACGAAGTTTCGAAGAAAAATAATATTCTTCAACTATATCTAGACGTTTAGCTGTTTGTATCACGGTTTTGTATTTTTATATTCGCCCAATACTTTGAAGTATTCTGCCATAATTTGCAATAAAGATTTTGCTTTGGCGTAATCTTCGTATTTATCGAAAGTAACATCCACGAAAAACGAATATTTCCAAGGCGTCTCTATTTTTGGCAAGGATTGAATTTTGGTTAAATTCAACTTGCAATCGCTCATTACATTCAAAACTGCCGCCAAACTCCCACGTTTGTGATCCAATTCGAATTTGATGGAAGCTCTGTTAATTTCATTTTTATCAACAAAATTTTCTTCTTTATTGATAATGACAAAACGGGTCATATTGTTGTTAATCGTTTGGATTTCAGGAGCCAAAATTTCTAAATCATACATTTCAGAAGCTGTTTTACTGGCAATGGCAGCAATCCCTTTCAATTGGTTTTCGTGAATTCGTCTGGCTGTTTCGGCGGTATCTTTGTCCTCAACCAATTTAATTTTCGGGTGTTTTTTTAAGAACTCCATACATTGCAACAACGCCATTGGATGCGAATGCACTTCGAGAATATCCTCGATTTCTTGACCTTTCAAAGCCATTAAATTTTGGTGAATGTCTAAATAATGTTCGCCAACGATTTTCAAATTGTTCTTGTCAATCAAAGCATAATTCGGAATAATGGGCCCTGCAATAGAATTCTCGATTGCCATAACTGCCTGATCTGATTTTCCGGACAATAGGCTGTCAACCAATTCCTCAAAGGACAAACATTCGTCTACTTCCACATTTTGATAGAAATAATATTGTGCCACTTGATGATGGAAAGAGCCTTTTATACCTTGTATTGCAATCCTCTCCCCAACCCTCTTCAAAGGAGAGGGAGAAATTGGAGAAATTCTTTGTTCATTTTTCATTTACATTCAAAAAAAAATCCTGATTTTCATCAGGATTGTATATTAGTTTTATTTGTTTCTTACTCTTTCAAATAACCATAGACAATCCTTACTTCCTAAAGAAGAAATAGTAAGAGTTGCTAAAATAAAAACGATTATTAGACATTTTGCCTTTACTTTTTGTTAAAATTCTTTGCGAATGTATAACTAATTTTCTCCCAACACAAAAAAAAGACCGATTTTATTGAACAAAAAAAGAATTCTCAAAATAAATTGCTTTTAATTAAAAAATAGTTAAAAATCAAGCCTGAAAATTACAATTAAGCAACAATGCTTGTAGTGTCATTGGCTTTAAACTTTTTATTTGAATCCAAAGCCTTCGAAAGCCATTTCTTGCCTTCGGAAATTCGGGAAACCATCATTGCTGAAACCAAGTCGCCATTGGCATTCAACAAAGTCGCCATTGGATCGACTAAAGTCCCAACAATCATTGCTGCCGGCAAGGCTTGTTCCATTGGAAAACCGTAAACCGTTATGGCCAAAACTTCTCCAATGTAGCCCCCGTTTGGAATTCCGCCTTCCACTACCGAAACAACAACCGTAATTGCCAATGCCAAAAGTAAAGTACTGGGTTCCGTAAAATCTTTGCCAAATATGGCAAAAATAACAGCGATTTTTATAATTGATGACATGCTTGAACCATCTTTGTGCAAAGGTGCACCCAGAGGAATCACGATGTTACTAATGTGATTCGGAATTTTCATTTCCTCGGCAGCTTTCAGATTTGCAGGAATTGTGGCAATACTACTGCAGGTTCCCAGGGCAGTTAATGAAGGCGTGATATTGTTTTTCCAAAAAATGACAAGTCCTTTTTTTCCTCCCGCCATAAAGGCATACAGACTGAAAAATACTAAAAAGTAAAAAGCGCAAACCGCATAATAAAGCCCTAACGGCTTAGCATAAGCACCAAATAATTGCGGCCCAAATATCCCGACCTGATAGGCAAAATAGGCTCCTAAACCTATGGGAGCCGTTTTCATGATCAAATGCAATAATTGCTTCATCACTTCATCACCTGATTTCAGGAAACTCTTGAAGGTTTGCCCTTTTTCGCCAGATTGCAAAGTGGCGAATCCAATTAAAAAGGAGAATAGTATCAAAGCCAACATGCTTTTTCTGGACAACAATTCTGAGAAATCATTGGCGGTAAGTAACTGCGTAATTTGTGAACCGGGAGTTCCGGATGGAATATTTTCTAATGGAATTTTCGAAATGATGATGTCTTGCTGAATAGGAAACAACAAAACCCCAATTATCATCAGAATAGCAGAAATAAGAACGGTTCCCAAAAAAACGCCTATCATTATGCTAAATAATTTTCCCAATTTATCTGACTTTTCCAAAGTAGCAATCGAAGATGAAATCGTGAAGAAAATCAACGGGATGATGGCCGTGAATAACAAATTAAGAAAAATATCACCCAAGGGTTTTATCACTTCTACTCCTTTCCCGAAGACCAATCCTAAAATGCTTCCCAACAAGATTCCTCCCAAAAGCGATAAAATACTTTTGTAATTTTTTAAAAAACTTACTGATGATGTGTTTTGTATTGCCATTATTTATAAAGTTTACGGTAAATATAGAAATCTAAATGAAATTGACATTGATCTTTGTTAAAGTTTTGGACTTTTACAAAGATTCTAAAAAAACAATAAATCAATATTTTTTCTGTTTACTTTTGCTACAAATAAAATACAATGTCAATAGAAGTAAATAACATTTCGAAAAGTTACGGTGCGCAAAAAGCATTGGACAACATTTCGTTTGCTGTCAAAAAAGGAGAAATAGTGGGTTTTCTGGGTCCAAATGGTGCCGGAAAATCGACTTTGATGAAAATATTAACCACTTATATTGCTGCCGATGAAGGTTCAGCTGCTGTAAATGGATTTGATGTTAACTCGCAAGCAAAAGCCGTGCAACAATCTATTGGCTATTTGCCGGAGCATAATCCTTTGTATTTGGATTTATATGTGAGAGAATATTTGGCTTTCAATGCCGATGTTTATAAAATAGCTAAATCCAGAATCGAAGAAGTGATTCAATTGACTGGTTTATCTAATGAAAGTCACAAAAAAATAGGACAACTATCCAAAGGTTTTCGCCAACGTGTAGGGCTTGCCAATGCTTTGTTGCACAATCCCGATGTTTTGATTCTGGATGAACCAACAACTGGACTAGACCCAAACCAATTGGTCGAAATTAGAAACGTGATTAAAAACGTGGGCAAAGATAAAACCGTTTTCCTGTCAACGCATATTATGCAGGAAGTGGAAGCTATTTGTGACCGTGTTATCATCATTAACAACGGGCAACTTGTCGCCGACAAGAAACTAGACAACTTAATTTCAGCCGAAAAAGAACAGGTGATAGAAGTTGAATTTGACTATAAAATCGAAGAACAATTGATTGCTAAAATCGAAAATCTAACTTCTTTCAAAAACACGCACGATATGATTTGGGAATTGACTTTTAACGCTGATAAAGATATGCGCCCCACTGTTTTTGATTTTGCTAATGCTAATGGTTTGAAAACTTTACAATTGAATCAAAAAAATAAAAATCTAGAAACGGTTTTCAGGGAAATGACTAAGTAAGTCGAAAAATTTCAGATAGCAGTCAAAGTCTACAAACAAAAAAACTACACACTTATTTTTAAATGACGTTATAAATAATTCAAAATAAAGAATATATTTACAAAAAAAAATAACCCTTTTAAAAACCCCTTAAAATGAAAAACTTTTTATTACTAGTAGTTTTGTTTTTTTCAATACAATTAGGCTACGGACAAGAAAAAACAATACACCCTAATCAGAATTCTATTTATAATACGGCTGGAATAGACGTAAAACCAGAATTCCCTGGAGGTCAAAAAGAATTCGACAAATACATTAGAAAAAACTACAACGTCCCTCCTGAAGCAAAACAAATAAAAGGAAAAGTATTTGTAACTTTTGTCATTGAAATAGATGGAAGTCTTTCCGATATAAAAGTTTTACGAGATTTAGGCTTTGGCACAGGAAAAGAGGCTATTCGTGTTTTAGAACAAAGTCCAAAATGGATTCCAGGACAACAAAAAGGGATGATAGTAAGAACAACTTATAGTTTACCGATTGCCATTAATTAAGACAGAATAATTTTCAAAATTAGAAAAAAAAGCCAACGATTAGAAAAAAAACCCGATGTTTTGATTTTGGACGAACCAACCACAGGTTTAGACCCAAATCAATTGGTCGAAATACGAAACGTGATTAAAAATGTAGGGAAAGACAAAACCGTTTTTCTCTCGACACACATTATGCAGGAAGTAGAAGCGATTTGCGACCGAGTAATTATTATTGATAAAGGGAAAATTGTAGCCGACAAGAAACTAGACAACCTAATTTCAGCAGAAAAAGAACAGGTGATAGAAGTTGAATTTGACTATAAAATTGAAGAACAATTGATTGCCAAAATCGAAAATCTAACTTCCTATAAGAACACTCACGACATGATTTGGGAATTGATTTTCAAGACCGATAAAGATATGCGACCAGCTGTTTTTGATTTTGCTAATGCTAATGGTTTGAAAACATTACAATTGAATCAGAAGAATAAAAATCTGGAAGCGGTTTTTAGGGAAATTACAAAATAGTTTTAGTTTTTATTAATTCGATTTCAACACTTTATTTGTTGTTTTAATCCAGTCTTCTAATGCTGTCGAATCGGTTTGAATGGCAACACTGTTGGCATTGTAAGGCTGGTATTTTTCTAAATTAGTAACTGAAAATAGTCCAATTGTTGGGATTTGGGCAGCACTTGCTAAATGCATCATTCCGCTATCGGCTCCTATAAAGAGAGCAGTATTTGAAAAAAAAGCGGCAATTTCACGAATGTCTACGCTGTAAAAAGTAGGTGCTTTGAACCCGATTTGGGACACATTTTCGATTGGTAAAACTTCCAAAAGATTATAATCTTCAAACTCGATTTTCAACCTTTCATAGAAATCTGCCCACCATTCTACCGAATAACATTTGGCACCTGTGGCAAAAGTAAACAGGCAAATTGTCTTTTTCTTGGAACTTACTAGTTGATCTAAGATATCTTTCGCTGCACTTTTTTCGGCATCGCTCAATTTGATTAGTAAAGACGGGACTGGGTTTTCATTTTTAGAAATCCCGAGTTGTGCCAGATAACTTCTTAAATTATAAACGGGATACTTGGCTATATGATTATAATCGTCATATTTAGACTGCACATCTTCATCAACTTCTCCAAAAAACTTGTAGGTTGCATTTGCCAACTGGACTGACAATCTACCAGAAGAAGAATCCCTGTCTACATTAATCGCAAGATCATAGTGGTTTTTTTTTATTGAAATCCATGCATTTAAATAACCGGACAATTCTTTGAAATGCTTCTTTGGAAGTTTAATTATTTGTCCGATATTTACATAATTTTCAAAAACAATGGGAGCCAAATTTCCTTTGACAAACAAATCGATTTTACATTGCGGGAAAGTTCGGGACACTTCTTGGACAAGCGGAGTGATTAAGAGCAAATTCCCCAATCTGTGGTTTGGTCTTGAAATTAACACCCTTTTTATTTGGTTCGGATCTATTGAATCTAATTTTTGATTTTGATTCGATTTACCAATATTCCCCGTAAGGCTTCGCATCAAAGATCTTCTGAATTGGTTAATTTTTAGTATTAATTTCATTTGTTTTTTTAAAGTAAATACTTGTATTGGCTAAAAACATAAATTACAACCCCATGGTTCCTTAAAAACAGCTAAATTACTATATTCTAACCATTTTTTATAATCCAAGCAGTTTTTGATTTTGCCAATGTCGAGTTTGAAAATCCTGATATTTGATGAGAAAAAAAGAATTTGGAACTGTATTTTGGAAAATAACGAAGGAGTTTGGATATAAAAGAAGATCTCACTAGTTGTAAAAACCTATGATATCTGATTGCAATAGAACTATTTTAAATCTAAAAAACTTTACTAGCTATTTGTCTAATGTTTTCTGATTTTCCCATGGAATAATAATGCAAAACTGGAACGCCGGCTGCTTTCAATTCTAATGATTGTTGGATTGCCCACTCCACGCCCACTTGTCTTACATCGGCTAGAGTTTTACATTTTTCAACTGCATTTATTAGATCTTCCGGCAAGTCGATTCTGAAAATTTGTGGCAAAATTTGTAAATGTCGTTGCACTGCAATAGGCTTAATTCCCGGAATAATTGGAACAGTGATTCCTATTTCACGGGCTTTGGCAACAAATTCGAAGTATTTGGCATTGTCAAAAAACATTTGGGTCACCACATAATCCGCTCCGGCATCTACTTTTTCTTTCAGTCTCTTCAAGTCAGAAATCAAGGAAGGAGATTCCAAGTGTTTCTCTGGATAACCCGCTACACCTATACAAAAATCTGCTTTGTTGTCAATGTTTATTACATCGTGCAAATACTTTCCCGCATTCAATTGGCTAATTTGGGACACCAAATCAACCGCATAATTATTTCCGCCCTCTTTTGGCACAAAAGATTGCTCGTCTTTCATTGCATCTCCACGCAAAGCCATTACATTATTGATTCCTAGATAATGACAATCTACCAATAAATACTCGGTTTCCTCTTTTGTGAAACCTCCGCAAAGCACGTGAGGAACTGTGTCAACAGCATATTTATGTTTTATGGAAGCGCAAATTCCCAAAGTTCCAGGACGCATTCTGGTCAATTTTTTGTCCAATAATCCGTTGCCTTTATCCACGTAAATATATTCTTCGCGCGATGTCGTCACATCTATAAAAGGTGGTTTGAACTCCATCAGCGGATCAATATTGTCATATAATTCCTGGATACTTTTGCCTTTTTGTGGCGGAATAATTTCGAAAGAAAATAATGTTTTCCCTTGTGCGTCTTCGATATGTTCTGTTACTTTCATTTTATTAAAGTTGATGGTTGATGGTTGATGGTTGATGGTTCTAATTCTAAAACCAACAGCTATTAGCCATTAACTAAATTTTATTTTTATAATAATTTATAAACCCATTTATCAATTTTTTACAAATTTGAATCTGTTCAAAAGCAATATTAAAATTATTAACATCAATATATTTTTGATCCAAAGCTAAATAATATTGAGTTTCTAATTCATATAATGAACCTCTTGAAATATGTAAAAAATGCAATGTGTCTTTAGATGTATGACGACCACAGCCTTCAGCAATGTTCGAAGGTATAGAAACAACAGCTCTTCGCATTTGATTTGTCAAACCAAACAATTCCTCTTTTGGAAATAATTTGGATGAATCGTACAATAAATTGACTAGTTTTCTAGCTTCTATCCAAACTTCTAATTTATTATACTCCATAATTTATTCCCTTTCCAATTATTGTAGATGTTGATTCCAATTTTAAACTGACAACCATCAACGACCAACTAAAACCTAGTCTGCTATATTCGGGTTCAACCATTTCATTGCCTTTTCGGTTGAAATATTTCTTCTTTTGGCGTAATCTACAACTTGGTCTTCTTTTATTTTTCCAAGTCCAAAATACTTGCTTTCCGGGTTTCCAAAATAATATCCAGACACCGAAGATGCAGGCCACATTGCCATACTTTCGGTCAAAGTTACGCCAATTGCTGCCTCGACATTCAACAATTTCCAAATCGTGGGTTTTTCTAAATGGTCGGGACAAGCGGGATAACCGGGTGCTGGTCGAATTCCCTCGTAAATTTCCTCAATCATTGCTTCGGTGCTTAGGTTTTCGTGTGCTGCATAACCCCAAATTTCCTTACGGATTTTTTCGTGCAAATATTCGGCGAATGCTTCTGCAAATCGATCTGCCAATGCTTTGACCATGATCGAATTGTAATCGTCCAAATCCTTTTCGAATTCCGCCGCCCATTCATCAACACCAAAACCGGTCGTTACACAAAAAGCGCCCATATAATCCACTACTCCATTATCTTTCGGCGCAATAAAATCGGCCAAAGCGATATTTGGAGCTCCTTTTGTTTTTTGTGCTTGCTGACGTAAGGTCAAAAATGTCTGCAATGGTTTTCCGTTTTCGTCTGTCAATTCAATATCGTCATCGTTGATTTGATTTGCAGGGTAAATTCCGTAAATTCCTTTGGCTTGTAATTTCTTTTCTCTCAAAATCACTTCCAACATCGCTTGTGCATCTGCAAAAACAGAAGTGGCTTGTTCGCCAACCACCTCATCGGTTAAAATTGCCGGATATTTCCCAAACAATTCCCAAGTTCTGAAAAACGGCGTCCAATCAATATAAGGAACCAAAACATCCAAATCCACTTCGATAACTTGTTCTCCAATAACATTTGGTTTTACAGGAGTGAAATTCGCCCAATCCAATTTTAATTTATTTTTACGGGCATCTTCAATGCTTAGGAAATTCTTGTCACGTGAACGATTCAAAAACGATTCTCTAAAAGCATCGTAATCGGCTCGAATATCGCTGGTGTATTTTTGGCTATTATCGTCTAATAAATTCCCCGCTACCGTAACAGCTCTCGAAGCATCGTTAACGTGAATGACGGTTTCTTTATATTGAGGTGCGATTTTTACAGCAGTATGCGCCCGAGAAGTTGTGGCTCCACCAATCATTATTGGAATTTTCATCCCTCTTTTATCCAATTCTTTGGCGAGATAGACCATTTCATCCAAAGATGGCGTGATTAATCCGCTAAGACCAATAATGTCTACTTCGTGCTCAATAGCCGCTGCAATAATTTTCTCTGGCGGAACCATTACACCAAGGTCAATGATTTCGTAATTGTTACAAGCCAAAACTACTGAAACTATGTTTTTTCCAATATCATGCACATCGCCTTTTACGGTTGCCATAAGGATTTTTCCCGCCCCCCCCGCCCCCGAAGGGGGAGCTGTCAATGTTAATACGATTTTATCCAACACTTTGTCTAGTCCAAACAAAACTTCATTATTTGTAAAGCGAATTACTTGAAACCCTTCACTATTTAACCATTTAGTTCTTTCTTCATCATTCGTTTTATTTTCAGGTAATTGATGAAAAAGACCATCAATTTCTATTATCAGATTTTCTTTTAAACAAATAAAATCTGCTATATAATTCCCAATAATATGCTGTCTCCTGAATTTATATCCCTCTAATTTTTTCCCGCTCAAAGCCTCCCACAAAAACCTTTCTGCATCGGTTGGCTTATTTCGCATATCAAATGCAAATTGTTTCAGCAGTCCATAATTCATTGGATTAGCAGTCTCCCAATGTTGAGTAGTTTTAATTCCCCCTTTGGGGGCTAGGGGGCGTTTGCTTGCTTCGATATACGGCAACAAATAAGCCACGGCTTTTTTCATTACCCTAGCCGATTTTACCACTTGTGGCAAAAACATTTTCCCCGAACCAAACAAATCCCCAACGACATTCATTCCTGCCATTAAGTTGATTTCGATTACTTCAATAGGTTTTGTAGCTGCCAATCGGGCTTCTTCAACATCTAGTTCTATAAAGGCATCCACACCTTTTACAAGTGAATGTGTAATTCGTTCCTGAACCGTTCCCGAACGCCATTCCGCCTCTCCCCCAGCCCCTCTCCGAAGGAGAGGGGAGTCGGAACCTTTTACATTTTCGGCAAAATCCAACAGTCTTTCGGTGGCATCATCACGACGGTTTAGAATTACGTCTTCCACGTGTTCCAATAAATCTTTTGGGATTTCATCGTAAATGGAAAGCATTTCCGGGTTTACAATTCCCATCGTCATTCCATTTTTGATGGCGTGGTACAAGAAAACCGAGTGCATCGCTTCACGAACGGTGTCATTTCCTCTAAACGAAAACGAAACGTTACTTACACCTCCGCTAATATGGGCGTGTGGCAAATTTTCCCTAACCCATTTGGTTCCTCTAAAGAAATCCAAAGCATTCAGGCGGTGTTCTTCCATGCCCGTTGCCACAGGAAATATATTCAAATCGAAAATAATATCCTGTGGAGAAAAGTTTACTTTATTAACTAAAATATCATACGAACGTTGGCAAATTTCTATTCTACGTTCGTAATTATCGGCTTGACCCACTTCATCAAATGCCATAACAATTAGAGCAGCTCCGTATCGCTTTATTAATTTGGCGTGATGAATGAATTGTTCTTCTCCTTCTTTCAATGAAATCGAGTTTACGACACATTTTCCTTGAACGACTTTCAAACCTGCTTCAATGATGTCCCATTTTGAGCTGTCAATCATAATCGGCACACGAGAAATATCGGGTTCGGCGGCGATTAAATTCAGGAATTTTGTCATCGCATATTCGCCATCTAGCATTCCCTCATCCATATTAATATCGATGATTTGTGCGCCACCTTCTACTTGCTCTTTGGCAATACTTAATGCTTCATCGTATTTTTCTTCCTTGATTAATCGAAGAAATTTTCTCGAACCTGTTACGTTGGTTCTTTCCCCAATGTTAACAAATACGCTGTCTGGCGTAATGATTAAGGGTTCTAATCCCGATAATACTAGGTTTCTTCTGTCTTTATTGTGTGCCATTTTTTATTTTTTAATCCTGCAAGGTTTTTGAGCCCTTGTAGGTTTAGCTTTTTATTTTTTATTATTTTGGGCGTGACCCAAAAGGGTCGGGCTATCCGCTATATCTTTTATTCCGTTAACACTTCATAAAAGGATGCCGCTTCTATCCCTCACGCAAATCACTCATTTCTATATCAGCTTCTTTCCATTACAACAATCCTTTCAACATTTCCGTATCTGGCAGAATATTTTTGTAAGCCTCTGGCAAATCATTATAGGTTTTATAGGTTATTACTCCCATAGGTTTTGAGGTGTCCCTGAATGCAAATTCTACTATTTTATTATTTTTTTCTTTGCAAAGAATTATTCCAATAGACGGATTCTCGTGCGGCTGTTTGACCATTTCGTCCAATGCCGAAAGATACAAATTCATTTTACCCACATATTCAGCTTTGAACTTTCCTTTCTTCAATTCGATAGCGACTAGACTTTGAATTTTCCGATTAAAAAACAACAAATCTATAAAATACTCTTCGTCTTCTATAATCAATCGGTGTTGATTTCCGATAAAACTAAATTCAGATCCCAAAGCCATTATGAATTTTTTAATATTCTGTACAATGGCGTTTTCCAAAACACGTTCGTCTGGTTCTTCATCGGCATCTTCAATATTGATAAAATCCAAAAGCATTTCGTCTTTAAAGGCCATCAACGCTTTTTGTCTAAAACTATTTTCCGATAAAGTCGTTTGAAAATTATGTGTCAATTTGCCTTGTCGTTGGTACAAATTCGACTTTAAATGATGTTTTAAAGTTGTATTATTCCAAAATTCAGTGGCTGTTTTTTGGATATAAAACATACGTTCTTCTATGTTTTTAGCATAACTTAATATTGTACAGTGATGAGTGAAACCGTTTTTTAAAAACATAGTAACAAACTCACTTTCTAATTCGCCAGTTGGTAACTGGCGAATTAGAAATCCATCATTCAAATCGTCAGTTGGCAACTGACGATTTGCTTTTTTCAATTCGGCAGATGGTATCTGCCGATTTAACTCTTCCTCCGAAAATTGAAAAAGAGGTGCTTTTTCTTCTATCAAAAAAGGCTGCATAAATTCCCATTCTTCATAAAAAACACGCATATTTTTTATGTTAGAAGCCGAAAAACCTCTCAATCCGTGAAGTTCTTGTTGCAACAAACTCGAAATACTATCAATAGCTCCTTTTCCCCAATTTTTGTTTCGGCTATGAAACGATACATATTGACCAATGCCGAAATACAATTTCAATAATTCTTTATTGGCAAGCACAGCAACTTCGTAACGACTTCGTAAAATTGCTGTTTTTATTTGCTGTACTGCCTGTAAATAATTGTTATCTTTTTGTATTTCCATATTTTTTAATTTTCAACAACGGAATAAATTCCGTTGCTACAAAATGTGTCGTTCCTATGGAACTTGTTCATTTATTTGTCATTGTGAGGAACCAAGCAATCTCATTAGTTGCTCACTTTTGTTGCTCTCGTTATGTGATTTCTCCTTTGTCGAAATGACAAAACCAGACTTTATTTTTTGCTAGCACGTATTGCAAATCTCATCTGCAAGAATTATTCATAATAAATATTTGACTCCGGTAATTCTATTATCTCTTTCTTTTTATATAAAATATCCCAAATCATTTCATACAATTCCAAAAAAGGTTTTGCTTTTTTATCATTTAAATCATTTGTATAACCAGTATTATAACTTACCCATTTCTTTTTACCATTTGCATAAACCACTATGCTTTCCGTAAAATTTGGATCCTTAACTATAATAATCCCTGCTTTTGGCTGAAACTTAACTGGCATTTTGAAAAAATTACTTTTCACAATAAATGAATATATCTTTTCTTTTTCACCCTTTGTTAATTCCACTTTTATCGTCTTATTTTCATTTAAATATTTACGATAAAAACTGTTATATTCGGAATTGTAACTATCATTCCCTCCGCTATCAATTGTAAAATTAAAATCAGGTGGTACTTCTTGCTGGATCATTAATGACTTTTTTTCATCATTAAACCCAAATAAGCACAAAAGCACAAAAACTGATATTATTATTTTCAATCGTCTCATTTCTCAAAAAAAATAATCACATCACCGCCGTCGAAACTCTCGGTTTATAATCCATAGCGATATCAGCAATCAACTTGATGTGATTTGGGGTTGTTCCGCAACAACCGCCTATGATATTTACTAGATTATCTTCGAGATAGCTTCGAATTTGGGCTTGCATTTGCTCTGGCGTTTCGTCGTATTCTCCAAAGGCGTTTGGCAATCCTGCATTAGGATGCGCAGAAACATTGAACGACGTATTGTGCGACAAAGTTTGCAAATACGGTTTCAATAAATCCGCACCAAGGGCACAATTGAAACCTACGCTCAATAACGGAATATGCGAAACCGAAATCAAAAAAGCTTCCACCGTTTGTCCCGAAAGCGTTCTTCCTGAAGCATCCGTTATAGTTCCTGAAACCATTATTGGAATATCTATATTACGTTCCTCTTTTACTTCTTCGATGGCGAAAAGTGCCGCTTTGGCATTTAGCGTATCAAAAATAGTTTCTACCAAAAGTAAATCGCAACCTCCGTCCATTAAGGCTTCGACTTGTTGTTTATAAGCAATACGCAAATCATCAAAAGTAACTGCACGGTAACCTGGATCATTAACGTCTGGTGACATACTTGCCGTTCTGTTTGTTGGTCCGATGGAACCGGCAACAAAACGAGGTTTGTCAGGATTTTTGGCTGTAAATTCATCGGCTACTTCACAGGCAATTTTAGCCGATTCGTAGTTGAGTTGGTAGACATATTCTTCGAGATGATAATCCGCCATTCCTATTGTGGTTCCCGAAAAAGTATTGGTCTCGACAATATCGGCTCCTGCTTCGAAATAAGCTTCGTGCACTTCTTTAATCGCTTTTGGTTGTGTCAAGGACAATAAATCGTTGTTCCCTTTGAGCGAATGTGGAAAATCTTTGAACTGTTCTCCTCGGAAATCTTCTTCAGAAAAATTATAGCGTTGCAACATCGTTCCCATTGCTCCGTCGAGCACGAGAATTCGTTTTTTGATTTCTTCTTGAATGTTTGGCATATTTTTTATTTTACCGCTAAGACGCTAAGGCGCAAAGTTATTTTTTAAACTTGTACTCTATGTTATTCCTGTTTCTTTAGCCCTGATGGAAGTGGAAATCCTTTTGTTTTTTTTCTTAAAAAAACAAAAGATTGCAACGTACAGCAGGAAATAGCTCCAAAAAAAACTTGTGTTTCAAAAAATTATAAATGTTATCGTGGAAAGGGAGAAATTTTCTCTTGGTTATCTTTTCCGCGTTGACGGATAGAATGTAGCACCTTTTTCGCTGAAAATGAATAGGTTGCTAAGCTTTCGTTGGGTCTATTCCCTCTGGCTTTCGTGATAACTATTAATAATTTTATAGGCGCAACAAAGGTAATACTAAAAATTAAAATATAAAATAATATCTAATTTGCTTTGAGTCTTTGCTTTGAGTAGCATATAGTTGTGTTGTACTGCGGAATTAGAGTCATCAGCTTTTCAAAAGAATGAAAAATTCAGTCTAAACTGAGAGGTGCATCTCGCTTTTGAGGCTTATGATTCTGGTGCGAGTGCAATCTCTAATCCTTCTAAAGCATTGGTTATGTAAATTTGACATCCCAATCGACTGTTGGATTTTACATTAAAGGCTTCTGAGAGCATGGCTTCTTCATCGTCGTTCCTTTCTGGCAAAGGCACTTGGTTCAACACATAACATTGGCAAGAAGCACACATAGCCATTCCGCCACAAATCCCAATGGTTCCTTCTGGAGCCAATTCATAGGCACTGACGAGTTCCATGACATTCATGTTCATGTCTGTAGGGGCTTGTACTTCGTGAATTATTCCTTGTCTGTCGGTAATTTTTATAGTTACGTCTTGTGTCATATCTCTTTTTTTGTGAATAATGATACCTTGAATTGTATCGAAATGGTATTAATCTATTGCCTTTATAACAGCTTTAGGCGCTTCTTTACGAGTTCCGTCGAATCCATCGATTCCTGAAACGGTGGTATATTTCATTATGTATTTCTTTCCGGGATTGATAATTTGGTATGCCGCCTGACACATTAAAGTCGCTTCGTGAAATCCGCAAAGAATCAATTTCAGCTTTCCTGGATAAGTATTGACATCGCCTATCGCAAAAATTCCCGGAATATTGGTTTGATAATCTAAGGCATTGTTCACTTTGATGGCGTTTTTCTCGATTTCCAATCCCCAATTTGCGATAGGCCCCAATTTTGGCGTTAATCCAAAAAGTGGAATAAAATAATCGGTTGGAATGGTTCGATGTGCACCGTTTTCTTCAATTACAATCGATTCTAGATGTTCAGCCCCATTTAAACCAATAACTTCGGCAGGTGTAATTAATTTGATTTTTCCTGTATTTTTAAGTTCCTGAACTTTTTCTACTGAATCTAATGCACCCCTAAATTCATTTCTGCGATGAATTAAAGTCACTTCAGAAGCCACGTTCGACAAGAAAACACTCCAATCTAAAGCTGAATCTCCTCCGCCGGCGATAACTACTCTTTTATTTCTAAATTTTTCGGG
>Ga0214162_1000151_pt1 | contig 16968 bp, 15 predicted proteins | sample LakMenepilimnion_3_FD_153000 | JGI IMG/M metagenome (GOLD analysis project Ga0214162, IMG submission 153000) | Freshwater microbial communities from Lake Mendota, WI - Practice 20APR2010 epilimnion v5 | ecosystem: Environmental > Aquatic > Freshwater > Lake > Epilimnion/Euphotic zone | place...
GGTGACGGCACAGCGCATGGCAGCAGCAAGTGATGAATGGGCAGCAGACCCCACAAAGCACGAGGTGATTCCTGGTGCCCGCGGTGGAGTTGGCCCAGGCGGCATTCACGTACATGGCGTTCGTATGGTTGGCATGACTGCGTCACAAGAAGTGATCTTGGGTACCGCCGGCCAAACCTTGGTGATACGCCACGATTCAAATGACCGTGTCAGTTTTATGCCAGGAGTTGTCTTGGCGTGTCGCAAAGTCGGAGACCTGAAAGGTCTCACGATGGGAATTGATTCGCTGTTGTAGTTACTTCAGCGATGCAATTGCTGCATCGTAATTTGGTTCGTTCGCGATGTCGGAAACAAGTTCTGTGTGAAGAACTTTTCCGTTTTCATCTACAACGACAACGGCGCGAGCAAGAAGTCCGGCAAATGCGCCTTCGTTGAGGCCAACGCCAAACACTGAACCAAAGTCCGTGCGGAATGACGATGCGTTTTGTACGTTGCTGAGACCTTCTGAACCGCAGAAGCGACCTTGAGCGAATGGCAAGTCTGCAGATACGCAATACACGACTGTGTTGTCAAGAGATGACGCAAGTGCGTTGAATGTACGAACACTGGTTGCACATGTTGGTGTATCGACGCTTGGGAAGATGTTGAAAACAACGCGCTTGCCAGCAAGTGAGTCATTGCTGAACTCTTGCAAGTTTCCAGCTGTCAATGTGAATGTGGGAAGTGATTTTCCTGCAACAGGAAGATCGCCAACGGTGTTGACGGGCGTGCCGCCGAATGATGTCTGAGCCATGTAGGAGAGCCTAACCAGCAGGCAGGCTTACGACTCAGGTGCGCCAGGGGACTTTCGACGTGATGTTTGAATGAACGTGAGAGCAAAAAGTCCACCGACAATCCACCACTGGTACTGGTCAATCCAGTCGAGAGCAGATCGGATCTGACTTTCAAATGCCTTACCCCCGTACCAAAGGACGATGAGGCGAAAGATAATGCCCGAGGAGACAGCAGCTATGAATTTGCGAGGGTCGAGCCGGAGATGGCCAAGGAGAAGACACGCAATGTTTGAACCCGGCAGAAAGAATGCTGCGACCCATCCGCCCCGAATTGCCATGCGCTCGGTCCATCGGTAAATGCGGGGCATTTCCCCAACCTGAGACTCGGTCCAGCGCAACGCACGTTCTCCGAACAGCCGACCGACATAAAACAGGGCGATAGCGGCAACCAGTAGTCGAACGAATCCAATCAGAAAATACGGCAGTGGGTCGATGAAAGGTACGGCACCAAAGAGATTTCGGCTACGAGAACTGAGCGCAAGGATGAGAAGCGGATGGTCATCCACCAAGGCAGGGCCGATATTGGTGCCAATGGTGCCAGCGGCAAACAGCACGGAGGTAAAAGCAATGAGTAGTTTGCGCATTCGGGCAACCGTAGTGCCTGTGGGCTTTCATCATGCGTCACAGCATTGCTACGGTTCACTATGTCGTGGCGCAGGCCACTGAAACACAGGGGGACACTATGAAGGGTTTAATGCAGCCGACACAATTGTCGATTAGCTACCTATTTGATCGCGCGGAAAAGTACCACCGCAATAAGCAGATCATCACTGCCACGGCAACAGGGCGTGAGCGCATTACGTACGGCGAATGGGCTGACCGCACGCGTCGGCTTGGTGGGGTGCTCGACACATTGGGTATCTCGCAACTCGGACGAGTGGCAACATTTGCGTGGAACACTGCTCGTCACCTTGAGTTGTATTTCGCAGCGCCGTGTTCAGGCCGCGTGTTGCACACCTTGAACATTCGTTTGTTCCCCGAGCAGATTACGTACATCGTCAACCATGCCGAAGATGAAGTCATCTTTATTGACACCTCCATTTACCCGTTGATCGAACCACTGCTTTCTACATTCACAACCGTGAAGCATTTGGTTTTCATGTACGACGGCAAAGGTGAAGTGCCAACATCTGTTCCTGGTTTTCAAGTGCACGAATACGAAGCACTCTTGGCCGCTGCATCGCCAGTGCAGTGGGCTGCAGTAGACGAGAATCAAGCAGCAAGCATGTGTTACACCAGTGGAACAACTGGTAATCCGAAAGGCGTTGTGTACAGCCATCGCAGTACATACCTTCACACCATGGGCGCAATGATGGCCGACTCGCTCGGTGTCAGTGAATCAGATGTCATTCTTCCTGTGGTGCCAATGTTCCATGCAAACTCATGGGGTCTTGCACATGCAGGTGTTGCAAGCGGTGCAACATTGGTGATGCCTGGTCCAGATTTGTCCGGTCCTGCAATTGCCAATCTGATAGTGGAAGAAAAAGTCACGGTGCCAGCGGGAGTGCCAACTATCTGGATGGCAGTGCTTCCTGAACTCAAGGGACGAGACACGTCAAACATTCGTGCGATCCCATGTGGTGGTTCAGCAGTGCCGAAAGCGCTCAGTGAGGCATATCGCGAGCAAACTGGCAAGCCCATCTTGCAGGCATGGGGCATGACAGAGACAAGCCCCATTGCAGCAGTGTGCACTTTGTCATCAGAAGACTTGTTGTTGTCTGATGCTGAACAAGCAGAACTGCGCACAACTGTGGGCCTCATTAGTTTCGGCGTTGAAATGCGCGTTGTAGAACCAGGCACAACAACACCGTTGCCATGGGATGGTGAATCTCAGGGTGAATTGCAGTGTGCAGGCGCATGGATTGCTTCTGACTATTACAACGATCCTCGTTCGCGCGAAAGTTTCACGCCTGATGGCTGGCTGCGCACCGGTGACGTTGCGGTAGTTGATGCGAAGGGTCGTATTCGCCTAGTTGACCGCACCAAAGACCTCATTAAGTCTGGTGGCGAATGGATTTCATCAGTAGATGTTGAAAACGAACTGATGTCGCATCCGAAGATTGCGGAAGCTGCTGTAATCGGCGTTCCTCACCCCAAGTGGAGCGAGCGTCCGCTTGCATGCGTCGTTATCAAGCCAGGCGAGACTTTGACCGAAGCAGAAGTAATTGAGCATCTGATTCCACGTTTGGCTAAGTGGCAATTGCCTGATGCCGTGGTTTTCATTCCAGAGGTGCCAAAGACTTCAGTTGGCAAGTTCTCAAAAAAGACGTTGCGCGATCAGTTCGCTGATTACGTATTGCCAGACGCCTAAAGGCGGCCGGCGCGAATAATGCGCTCGAGAAATTGTTGAGCACGCTCTGATGTGGGTGCACTAAAGACCTGACTTGGGGCACCTTGTTCAATGATGTGTCCGCCATCAAGAACACACACCAGATCACTGATGTCACGTGCAAAACCCATTTCGTGAGTCGCCAGAACCAATGTCATGCCCGATGTCTTTAGCTCGCGCACAACATCAAGAACTTCGCCAACTAACTCTGGGTCTAGCGAGCTTGTAATTTCATCGAGCAACAAAACCTCTGGCTCGATAGCAAGGGCCCGAACTATGGCGACTCGTTGCTGTTGTCCGCCTGATAGTTGATCTGGGAAGGCGTTGTACTTGTCTGCTAGCCCAAATCGCTCGAGAAGTTCCGAGGCCCTTGCGCGAGCAACTGTTTTGTTGACTCCGAGCGTGCGAATGGGAGACAAGGTGATGTTGTCTTGCACTGACATGTGCGGGAACAGGTTGAAATTCTGAAACACCATTCCGATTCTTCGGCGAACTGGGTTTGCATCAAAGCCAGGTATTGAAATATCGATGTCATCGAGGAAAATCTCGCCATCGTCAATCGGTTCCAAAAGATTGATGCATCGCAACAGCGTGCTCTTGCCAGACCCACTTGGTCCGATGAGGGAAACAACAGTCCCTTCGGCAATATCCAGATCAATTCCGTTCAAAACGGAATTAGCGCCAAATGACTTGTGCACTCCGCGCAGCGAGATCTTTGCGGCACTCATGAGATACGTGTCCCTGTAGTGCGACGGCGTTCACGTTCAATCAACCAGTCAGTTGTCCGCGTCAGAGGAATAGTGATTGAAAGGAAAATTACAGCTGCCGCAATGTACGGCGTGAAGTTTGCAAACTTCGACTTATCAATTCCGGCTTGGCGCAAGATTTCAATAGGCCCGATAAGGCTCACCAGGGCAACGTCTTTCTGCAGACTCACCATGTCATTCATCAGTGGCGGGATAACACGTCGAATCGCCTGAGGCAGCACGACATGTCGCATTGTTTGCCAACTTGATAATCCGAGTGACCTCGCTGCTGCACGTTGTGATTCATGAATGCTCTCAATGCCTGCACGAAAGACTTCAGCTATGTAGGCCGCATATGTCAGCACGAGCGCCACGGAACCCCAAATCAGAGGGCTGTTCCAGGGCCTATCAATGCCAAGGCCGGGTACACCAAAACCAATCAGGTAGATCCACAAGATAATTGGGACGCCACGCATGATGTCCGTGAACGCAATAGTGAGTATGCGTAATGGGAATAATGCGGCAGAGCGCGAGTTGCGTGTGATTGCAATTAGTAATGCCAGAGCAACAATTGCCGGCATCGACCAAGCAAAGATCTTGATGTCGAGAACGAAAGCGTCGAGAAGACGGGGGAGAGAATCGGCAAATCGTTCACCATTGAAGAACGATTCATGCACTCGATCCCACCGAGGCATCTTGGGAACTAAAACAACAATCGCAGTCACTACCGCCAGCGAACTGACGGTAGCAACTACGGTGCTGCGGCGTTTGCGTGCGCGTTCATACGCAGCGCGACGGCCTGTAATGGTTCCCATTAGTTATGGGTATGAACTGTTTAGGACGCCGCGATGACAGGTGCGTTGGTCTTGTCGGCCAACCATGTCTTTTCGATTTCAGCAAGTGTGCCGTTGTCCTTGAGTGATGCAAGTGCTGCATCAACACAAGTAACAAGTGGGTTGTCAAGGTCAAAGACCAAGCCGAAGTTGTCTGGTGACGTACTTGCGCTTGCAGGGAACTGACCAACAACTGATGCTCCGGTGAGTTCAACCGCTGCGATGTAGAAAGCAGTTGGAAGGTCAACAACAATTGCGTCAATTTGCTTGGCTTCAAGGGCGGCTTTTGCACCGGCATTGTCGTCGTATGCAAATGGCTCTGCAGTTGGCTTGATCACGTTTGCGATGAAATCAAGGCTTGTTGTTCCGGCTTGTGCGCCGAACTTTACGCCTGCCAAATCAGCAATAGTTGTTGCACCAATTGCTGGTGAGCCTGCAAGGGCTACCACTGCTTGGTTTGTTGAGTAGTACGACGCACTGAAAGAAACAGTCTTCTTGCGCTCGTCATTGATAGAGAACTGTTGCAGGTTGAAGTCAAAGTTCTTCTTGCCTGGTTGGATTGCTTCGTCAAAGCCAGTGCGCACCCAAGTAACTGCTGCATCACTGAAACCAAGTTCAGTTGCTACTGCGTATGCAACTGCGGCCTCAAAGCCTTCCTTGGATTCAGGCTTGTCGTTCTCAACCCATGGTGAGTAGGCAGGGTTGCCTGTTCCGATGGTCAATGTGTCAGCAGTAAGCGTCTTGCCACTGGTGCATTCGTTACCAGTGCCGGAGCTTGCAGCAGCTGTGGTGTCTGACGATGAGCTACTGCCACCGCACGCGGCGAGCAGAAGAGTGCCAGTGATGGCGACTGAGATGGTTAGTTTGCGCATGATGGTTCCTTTCACGGAATTTCGTTGGGGCGCTACGACTCTACAAGTTGTGAATACCCGACCCAACTAGTCGGGATTGAAAAGAACCCCTTGACATTGAGACAGTTTCTGTCTTAGTGTCTCATCGTGACATCCGACACAGTTGCCCAGCCTCGCGATATTGAAGCCGCCATTTTTTCTGCGGTTGATTCCTGCGTCACGCAATGGGGTTGGGACAAAGTCACCATGGACGACATCTGTGTCACGGCGGGGGTTTCACGGGCCACTGTGTATCGGTTGTTTCCAGGCGGTCGTGACGTGTTATTCGAAGCAGTGCGCCTCGGCAAGTTAGAAGATTTCTTCACTGCGATGCGCGCAAATGTTGAGGGCTCTGAATCATTGGAAGATTTGTTGGTGCGTTGCATTGTTGTTGCATCAAGTGAATTGCAGCACGACGAGCACTTGGCCATGATGCTTGCAACAGTTCCAGGTGAAACCCTTGGTGACCTCACGGTTAGCGGTCTTGGCCGCATTGTGCGCGTCGCAACGGCATTCATCACGCCGCTTACTGATGAGTTCATCCCAGCCGATGAAGCTGCCCACATTGTTGACGTGATGTGCCGACTAGTGATCTCGTATTACTTGTCGCCGTCACCCACACTTGATTTTGCGAACGAAGATGCCACACGCACCTTTGTTCGCACGTTTCTTCTGCCGAGCACATCGTCAGTTGTTGTAACCCACTAAACCAAAAGAGAGAATCATGAGCATTATTGATAAATCAAATGAAGAACTGATCGGCCGCGCCGAACTGAATGACATTGAGGCAATTCTTGCCATCACTAATACAGACGTGGATGAAGTTGAGCACATTGTTAAGAACAATGCAGACAGCATTTTCACTTGGGACTATTCGTTGGCACGTCCTCAGTTGCGCAAGTTATATGAAAAGGCCAAAACAGGGCAGTGGAACGGCACAACTGACCTTGACTGGAGTATCGGTGTTGATATTGAAAAGACCATCATCGAAGATTCCTTGATACTTGGTAGCGGAATGGAGCGTGACCGGTATGCCGATACCAAGATTGGTAAGTGGGGTGACAAGGAATGGCTTGAGTTTGGTATCGAAGGTCGCCGTTGGCAGCTCAGTCAATTCCTTCATGGCGAACAAGGTGCATTGATTTGCACTTCGAAAATTGTTGAAACTGTGCCCTGGTACGACGCAAAGTTGTATGCAAGTACTCAGGTGGTTGACGAAGCGCGCCACGTTGAAGTGTTTGCTCGTTATCTCGACGAAAAACTAGAAGGCGGATATCAGGTCAATACACACCTTCGCCTCTTGCTCGACGACATCATCAATGACAGCCGCTGGGACATGACATACCTCGGTATGCAGATCATGGTGGAAGGTTTGGCGCTTGCTGCGTTCGGTTTCCTGCATGCCACAACGAACGAGCCGCTATTGAAGAAGTTGTTGCGCTACGTCATGAGTGACGAAGCGCGTCACGTTGCATTCGGTGTTCTTAGCCTGAAAGAGGTCTATGACGGCATGTCAGATGCTGAAATAAAGGACCGCCAGGAATTTGCCTACGAAGCAAGCGTTCGGATGCGTGACCGTTTCTTACAGCAAGAAGTGTGGGATCGCCTCGGTGTCAGCACCAAAGAACTTGCTCCCATCATGCTGCAAGACCCTGAGCGTCAACTGTTTCAGCAGATGCTGTTCGCAAAGATCGTGCCGAACTGCAAGAAGCTTGGCCTTCTTGACCGTAACGACAAGTGGCTGCGCCATAAGTTCGAAGAAATGGGTGTTATCCAGTTCGAGGATTGGCAAGACACCACAGACGAAGTTGATGATTTTGAAATCGGTAAGGAACTTCGCCCAATCGGAGAATGATTCGGGGCGGTGTCGCCGCCTCTCATCAGCCATAATGGTGCATGGCCATTTTCGGACAAGTTCTCACGGCGATGATTACGCCCTTCGATGCATCGGGTGCGCTCGACCTCAATGAGGCCGTCCGCCTCGCGAAATGGCTTCAAGACAACGGCAACGACGGTCTTGTCGTTTCCGGAACAACAGGTGAGTCCTCAACTCTGACCGATGCTGAGAAGTTGGCATTGTGGGAGGCAGTAATTAATGCTGTCACCATTCCTGTGATTGCTGGATCTGGTTCTAACGACACCGCGCATTCAGTTCATCTCACAAAAGAAGTGACGAAGATGGGTGCCGCCGGAATTTTGGCAGTTGGTCCGTATTACAACCGTCCACCGCAAAGTGGACTTGAAGGCCACATCACTGCCATGGCAAACGCAACCACGCTTCCTGTTGTTGTTTACGACATTCCTGTGCGCACTGGCCGAAAAATCTCAACTCACACTTTGGCCAAGTTGGCAAACACTGTGCCCAACATCAAGGCACTCAAAGACGCTGCAGGTGCGCCAGCAGAAACTGCAAACCTCATGGCGCAGGTGCCAAAAGATTTCGAACTGTATTCCGGAGATGATGTCCTAACACTTGCGTTCCTCGCATATGGCGGCAGTGGAGTCATTGGTGTTGCAACACACTGGAGCGCTCCAGAGCATCAAGCCATGATTACTGCCTTTAAGAACGGTGATGTTGCTTTGGCACGCAAGTACAACGACATTCTGCTTGAGAGCTACGCATTCGAAACTGGTGATGACAACCCGAACCCAATTCCGAGCAAGGTCATGATGAATCACCTCGGATTCAAAGTAGGCGAATGTCGCTTGCCCATGGGTCCACCACCTGCAGGTCTTGCTGATCGTGCTGCAGTAGTGCATGCCAATTTGCAAAAAGCGCGCGAAGCGCTGAGCAAGTAACTCATGGCGCAACCAGTACGAATTTACTTCCTCGGCGGTCTCGGCGAAATCGGGCGCAACTGTATGGTGCTCGAGCAGGACGACAAGTTGATGCTTCTCGACTGTGGTCTGATGTTTCCCGATGCAGACATGCACGGCATTGACCTAGTTCTTCCTGACTTCACGTTTCTACGCGAGAATGCTGATCGCATTGTTGGCTGTGTAGCAACGCACGGCCATGAAGATCATGTTGGTGGTCTGCAATTCCTTTTGCGGGAACTGTCTTTCCCTATTTATGGCTCGATGGTGACATTGGGTCTTGCCCGCAATCGCATTGAAGAAGCAGGGCTACTGAAAAAGACAGAACTCATTACGGTGCGTGACGGTGAACGAATCAATATTGGCCCGTTCGATGTTGAGTTCTTGCCAGTTACTCACTCGGTTCCTCACGCACATGCCGTAATCATTCACACGCCTCAGGGTGTCATTGTGCATTCAGGTGACTTCAAGCTTGACCTCACACCAGTTGATGACCGCAGAACTGACCTCGCGCGATTGGGTGAGCTGTCAAAGACTGTTGGTATTCGCTTATTGATGTGTGACTCAACAAACGCTGAAGAACATGGTCACGCTCCAAGTGAGAAGAGCGTCGGCGCCGTATTGCATCAGTTGTTTCACGAGCATCGCGATCGTCGAATCATTACAGCTAGTTTCGCGAGCCATATTCACCGCGTTCAGCAAATCATCGAAGCTGCAATTGATAATGGTCGCAAAGTCTGCCTCATGGGCCGATCCATGCAAAAGAACATCGGGCTTGCGATTGATTTAAAGCTCATCAACGTGCCAGCAAGTGTTTTCGTTGATGTTGAAAAAGTTGATGACTTCGCACCAGAAGATATCTGCATTATCTCCACTGGGTCTCAAGGTGAACCAATGGCTGCATTGTCATTGTTGTCACGCGGAGAAAGTCGCTGGTTCAAAGTGGGCGAGCGCGACACCATTATTTTGTCTAGCCATGCAATCCCCGGCAATGAAGGCAATGTCAATCGGGTCATCGATGGTCTTGTTCGTGCCGGCGCCAAAGTTGTGCACTCAGGCATCGCTGATGTACACGCAACAGGTCACGCCCAAGCTGACGAGCTAAAGACGTATCACTCCATCTTGCAGCCCGAGTGGTTTGTGCCCGTTCACGGTGAGTATCGCCACATGCGCGCACACGCTGAATTGGCAATCGTGATGGGTACCGCACCTGATCATGTTCTACAAGCAACTGATGGTGATGTGTTGGAATTGTCTGACGACGGACTTGCATTCCACAGCACAGTGCCAGCGAGCTATTTGTTTGTTGATGGAATTGTCGGCGACGTCGGGCACGGCGTATTGCGTGACCGCAAGGTGCTGGCGGAAGAGGGCGTCGTTGTCATCGTGGCAACAGTTGACAGTTCATCGCACAAGGTGATTAACGGACCTGAAGTCATTACGCGCGGCTGGGTGTACGCACCGGAAGCCGATGCATTGCTAGACGAAGCTGAGGCACACATTGAAAAGGCTCTTGTGAAGGCGCTCGACGATGGAATCAGTGATATCGACGGACTGGAGCGTGTGGTGCGTAAGGCCGCAGGCAAATTTGTGAGTGATCGCACCAAACGACGGCCAATGATTGTGCCCGTCGTCATGACCACGTAGAAAGCCAGTTTTCGCTGGCCAGTATTGGCCTATGGAGTATCCCGTAGGCAGGAACACCTCATTGGTACCCTTTTTTCATGTCTGCCAAGGGTTCTCGTCCATCGTCTCGGGGCACCAAGGCGCCTGCGGGTAGCCGTGCTGGGGTCAAAACCCCGCCAAAGGGCAGCAAGCGCCCACCCGTCAAGCCTGATTCAGCCGCCCGCGAAGTAGTGCGGGGTCGCGAAGTTGAGTTCTGGGGAGTCGGATGCATCAGCCTCGGCATCGTCCTCGTGTTGTCGATGTACCTCCATATGGCAGGCCCACTTGGTCGTGCCATCGATACCACCTTTGGTTGGTTGCTCGGACTAGGTCGCTTTGCATTGCCGATGGTGGTCACCGGAATCGGTGTTGCCATGGTGCGACGTCGCAGCATTCAGCATCGTCTGCGTCTCACGATGGGCTGGACCATCGTGGTGTTGGCAATTCTTGGTTTCCTGCATCTCGTAAACGGTGCAGACAAAATTGTTGCCAGTGTTGACGCCATGTCTCAGGCCGGCGGATGGTTCGGTGCCATCATGGCCGAGCCGTTGCGTTCTTCAATTAGTTGGGCTGGCGCTTTAGTCGTTCTGTTTGCAATCGCTGTCGGCGGAACAATGTTGATTACCGATACAACGATCCCTGAATTGATTACCGCTATTCGTACATGGACTGCAAAGCAATCAGGTTCAGCCGCAACCATGGCTCGCGGAGTCTCATCGCGCGACGGATCATCACAGCCGTACGACGAATTCAGCAACGATGATTCAGATTTTGCCCCGGCGCCTTCTGTGCGCGAACGTCCGCAATCTATTTACGATGCTGATTCAGACCCAGATCTAGTTCAGAAGAAAGAGCGTGCGAAGCGTCGCCCGGAACCAGGCCGAATTGAGCCAGTTACTCCTGAATTCGTAGGTAAGCCAGGCACCAAACGTGCCGGAAGTTCGTCTGAAGAATCAGCAGTTGGTGCACCTGCAGTGCCGGGCGTGTGGGTATTGCCATCGACAGACTTGCTCGGACTGACAGAAGTACAAGAAGTCAATAAGGCACGTGTTGCTGAACGCGGTCGTCTCTTGGAAGAATCTCTTGCATCGCACGGTGTTGAAACTCGACTTGTCGGAATGACAGTTGGTCCAACCGTTACTCGCTTCGAACTTGAACTTGGATCCGGTGTCAAAGTTGCAAAGGTCACCAGCTTGAACCGCGACATCGCGTATTCAATGGCCGCAACCGACGTTCGTATCTTGGCTCCAATTCCCGGAAAGTCAGCTGTTGGTGTTGAAGTGCCGAACGAAGTTCGTCAACTGGTTTCTCTGGGCGACCTCATCTCGTCACCTGAAGCTCGTGCAGCAACTCATCCTCTTGACGTAGCAGTTGGTAAAGACATTGCAGGTCGTGCTGTTTTCTTGAACCTTGCAGCAACACCCCACATGCTTATTGCTGGTGCTACTGGTGCTGGTAAATCAAGTGGTATCAACTCAATCTTGACGTCGTTGCTCATGCGCAGCACACCAGATGAAGTGCGCCTGATTCTTATTGACCCAAAGCAAGTGGAAATGGGCCAGTACGCCCGCCTTCCTCATTTGCTTACTGCTCCCGTTACTAACCCAAAGAAAGCAGCTAACGCTTTGGGTTGGGCAGTGAAAGAAATGGAACGTCGCTATGACCTTCTGGTTGAAGTGGGCTTTCGTGACATCGGTGGATACAACGCAGCGTTTGACAAGGGTGAAGTAAACGACAACACCGACGAGAACGCAAAGAAATACGAACGCTTGCCATTCATTGTTGTAGTTGTCGACGAGTTGAACGACCTCATGATGGTTGCAGCACGTGACGTTGAAGAATCAATCACTCGTATTGCACAGAAAGCGCGTGCCGTTGGTATTCACCTCATCGTTGCAACGCAGCGACCATCAGTAAACGTCATCACCGGTGTAATCAAGGCCAACATTCCAGCACGTATGGCATTTGCAGTGAGCAGCCTCACAGACAGCCGAGTCATTCTTGATCAGCCTGGTGCTGAAAAACTTGTGGGTAAGGGCGACATGTTGTTGATGCCCGGAAACACAAACGTTCCAAACCGTATTCAGGGTTCATGGGTTGATGAAGACGAAGTGCGCAAGATTGTTGCGCACTGGCGTCGCCAATCTCCCGAAGTGGTCTACGTCTCTGGCATCGAAGGTGAAGAATCTGGCGGCAGTGGTGCTGGCGGTCTCTTCGGAGGCGGCAGTGGCGGCGTAGATGATGAACTCATCAAGGCAGCTATCGAAATCGTTGTTCGCTCAGGGCTTGGTTCTACCTCGCTATTGCAGCGCAAACTGAAGGTGGGCTTTGCACGCGCTGGCCGACTGATGGACGAACTCGAAGAGCGTGGCATAGTAGGGCCAAGCGAAGGTTCTAAAGCGCGCGCCGTCATGATGAGCGTTGAAGAACTCGAATCAATGGGGGAGTAACACGATGGCCGACACGGCATTCACCGAAATCACTACTGGGCTTCAGTTTCCAGAAGGGCCGGTGGCGATGCCAGACGGCAGTGTCATACTCACCGAATTATTTGCCTCGCGTCTCACACGAGTTGCGCCAGATGGCACCAAAACAACTGTTGCTGAAATCAATGGTTCACCCAATGGTTTAGCCGTTGGTCCTGATGGTGCTTTGTACTTGTGCAACAACGGCAACGCATTCACGCCACTCAATATGGGCGGCTTGTTGTACCCAGGTCCGTTTGACGAATCAAAGTACATTGGCGGACGAATTCAACGAGTTGATATTGCAACCGGAACGGTGACTGATCTGTATACACACTGCGGTGACACACAGTTGCGCGCTCCAAATGACATCGTGTTTGACAAACACGGTGGCTTCTACTTCACAGATCACGGAACTCGATCAGAACGAAGCGCAGACCGCACAGGTATTTATTATGCAAAGCCTGATGGTTCATTCATCGAGGAAGTCGCGTTCCCAACAGACGGCCCGAATGGCATCGGATTATCACCAGATGAGAAAACTGTGTATTGGGCAGAGACTCACACAGGACGTGTGTATCAACGCGCAATAACGTCTCCTGGAAAATTGGCACCACCTGATGCGTCCACCGTGTTGTGCGGATTGCCCGGATACCAACTGTTGGACTCGCTTGCAGTTGATGGCGATGGCAACATCTGTGTCGCAACGATTGTCAATGGCGGTATCACCGTTATTTCTCCACAGGGCGAGGTGCTGCAACACATCGCTGTTGATGACCGCATTACGACGAATATCTGCTTTGGTGGGCCTGATTATCAAACTGCGTACATCACGGCGTCGTCTACAGGCCGTTTGTTAGCTATGAAGTGGCCATACAAAGGACTCAAACTGAACTACTAGTAGGCTCTGACGGATGGTTCAGCGCTACTACATCGAGACTTTGGGGTGCCCGAAGAACCAGGTCGACTCAGACAAAATTGCTGGCAAACTCATCGCTGACGGACTTGTTGCCACCGAAGATGCATCGAAGGCCGACGTTGTTGTTGTCAATACGTGTGCCTTCATTGAAGAGGCACGCAAAGAAAGCATCGACACGATGTTGTCGCTTGATGACACCCGCAAACGTTCGTCACGGCTCATAGTCACTGGTTGCATGGCCGAGCGCTACGGCGACGAACTTGCCGAAGCATTGCCAGAAGCAGACCAGGTCGCAGGTTTCGGTGTTCCGCTACAACTCACTCGCAAGCCGATTGCTGTCACGGGTGAAATACCAAAGTTTGACCTACTGAACTTGCCCCGTCCGAAATCAACATCTCCGTGGGCATACGTAAAGATCGCAGAAGGTTGTGACCGCAGTTGTGGCTTCTGTGCCATCCCAAGTTTCCGTGGCCCGCAACGCAGTCGTGATGTTGCTTCAATCCTCACCGAAGTTGAACAACTTGAAGTTCGTGAAGTCGTGCTGATCGCACAAGACCTTGCAAGTTACGGCAAGGACCGCCCCGATGAATTGGGTGCAGGCTCCATCGTTCAATTGGTGCGCGATGTTGCAGCAATGGCCGACTGGGTTCGCCTGTTGTATCTGTACCCCAGTGACTTGTCTGACGAATTGATTGACGCAATCTTGGACACTGGTGTTCCGTATTTCGACCTATCGCTGCAACATGCAAGTAAAGAGCATCTTCGCCGCATGAAGCGTTGGGGAGACGGCCCACGATTCCTTGAACGCATCGCCCGCATTCGCACCTTGTCTCCTGATGCTGCCTTTCGTAGCAACTTCATTGTTGGCTACCCCGGAGAAACTGAAGAAGATCACGATCAATTGTTGTCGTTCGTTCGTGACGCGCAACTCGACTGGTGCGGCTTCTTTGCCTTCAGCCCAGAAGACGGCACTCACGCACTCACTCTTGCGAACCGAGTGGAAGAAGGCCTCATGAATGAGCGCCTCGCCGAATTGCGTGAACTGCAAGACAACATCTCTGCCGAACGTCGCGACCTCTTGCTTGGCGAGACCATTGAAGTTCTTGTTGACGAGCCTGGTATTGCTCGTTCATTCCGTGAAGCACCTGAAATTGACGGAGTAGTTCAAGTTCCTGAACATCTTGAAGTGGGTCGCTTTCACACCGTGGTCGTTGATCAAGTATTCGGCCCAGACCTCATCGCAACTGAAGCACCAGGGAAGTAACACATGGCTTTTGACGAAACAGCAATTGTCACCTGGGCAAACATGGTCACCGTTGGGCGTGTTCTTGCATCGCCTTTCCTGTTCATGCTCATTCCTGATGATGGACGCGGTTCGTATGTTGCTCTCGTTGTATGGATTGTGTTGTGCAGCAGCGATGGCTTCGACGGTTATCTAGCCCGTAAGCATGGCATTACCCGTAGCGGTGCATTCCTTGATCCGTTAGCCGACAAAATTCTGGTCCTTGGCGCAATGTTCACCCTTGTCAGTCGTGATGTGTTCTGGGTAGTGCCTGTTCTCATCATCGCAGCTCGTGAAATCGGCGTCAGTTTGTATCGAGTCTTTGTGGGTTCAAAAGGTGTCTCAATGCCTGCCAGTAAGACCGCAAAGGTAAAGACCGTTAGCCAACAGCTTGCAGTTGGTTTCGCCCTTGCCCCATTTGCAGTGGTTGATCAAACATGGACCTTCACTATTTTCATGTGGATCGCCGTTGCGCTCACGCTCCTCAGTGCTGCTCAATATGCGGTGAAAGCCGTGCGTTAGTGACGCTCACGGCTCTCAGCCCGCAAGAACGCGCGGTACTTCAAAAGCGCACGCTGAACACCTTGATGGTGGGCCAAATCATCGGCGCAGCAGCCCTTGCTTCTGCAGTCACGGTTGGTGCCTACGTTGTACAAGACATTCTTGGAGACACAACTCCGTGGGGTGGCATTGCAACTGCAACCGCAACCATGGGCACTGCAGTCATGGCTCAAGTCTTGTCGCGCATCATGATGCGTCGCGGTCGTCGTCCCGGATTGCAATTGGGGTACGCACTTGCAACTGTCGGCGCAATTCTCGCCGCTTTCGGTGCACAACACCGATCGCTTGCACTTTTCATGGTTGGCCTGTTTCTCTTCGGTAATGGTCAAGCATCAAACTTGCTGGCACGATACGCCGCAACTGACTTAGCGGAACCACATAATCGGGCTAGCTCAATGAGCCGCATCGTGTTTGCTTCAACATTCGGCGCAGTCTTCGGGCCGCTACTCATCAGTCCTGCACAAATTGCTGGTCAGGATTGGTTCGGTTGGGCCAAGTACACAGGCCCTTGGGTTTTTTCCAGCATCGTGTTGTTTGGCGCATTTCTCAACACCACTATTCGTTTACGCCCTGACCCACTGGTCATCGCCGGCGGCATCAGCCCTAAGAGCACGGTGAAGCTTCCCAGCATTACGGAAGCTCTCACGATCGTTGTCGATACTCAAAAGGGCCGGCTTGCTCTTGCCTCGATGGTTATCTCGCAAGTCACCATGGTTGCCGTTATGACAATGACCCCAGTGCACATGAAACTGCACGGTCATGAATCACTCAGTCAGTTTGTTGTGTCGCTGCATGTCGCGGGCATGTTTGCATTTAGTCCTCTAGTGGGGCGATATGCAGACAAGAAGGGCACGCATCACGCCGTGCTCGCTGGTTCTTCCATTTTGGTATTGGCAACTGTCATGTCAGCCATCAGTGGCGAGTCGTCTCTCATACTGTTTCCGGCATTGTGGTTCCTCGGAATCGGCTGGAACTTTGGACTCATTGGCGGTTCTGCCATGTTGCTGGAATCAGTTCCCGACGACAAGCGCGTCACGGTGCAAGGTTCAGCAGACTTGATGATGAGTTTCTGCGGCGGACTGGCCGGACTGTCGTCTGGCTTTATCCGCAAAGCATTCGGATATCACTTACTGTCCGCCTCTGCGGCACTAGCGGCTGGTGTTCTCCTCGTATGGGCTTACTATGCGTTTCGGCGCATGCAGTTGCAGTCCTCTGTGGCAGGCTGAAAGCCATGAAGTGCAATGTTGTTGCCGTCGGTACAGAGTTATTGCTCGGCCAAATAGTTGATACCAACTCTTCATACATTGGCGAACAACTAGCAGCCGTTGGTATTGGGTCTCATCTGCAACTCAAAGTTGGCGACAATTTGGCGCGAGTTGTCGCAGCTATTCGCCTGGCACTTGAAGATGCTGATGCAGTCATTATCTGTGGCGGCCTCGGCCCTACGCATGATGATCTCACCCGCGACGCACTTGCTGAAATCATGGGTGTTCCACTTGAGCACAACGACCACATCGCGCAATTGATTACAAACCTGTTCGCACAACGCAACCGTTACATGGCGCCGAATAATTTGAATCAAGCCCAAGTACCACGCGGAGCAACAATCATCGAACAAACGCGCGGTA
>Ga0214162_1000152_pt1 | contig 16946 bp, 17 predicted proteins | sample LakMenepilimnion_3_FD_153000 | JGI IMG/M metagenome (GOLD analysis project Ga0214162, IMG submission 153000) | Freshwater microbial communities from Lake Mendota, WI - Practice 20APR2010 epilimnion v5 | ecosystem: Environmental > Aquatic > Freshwater > Lake > Epilimnion/Euphotic zone | place...
GCCGCCAATTGCTGCCAAGGAATCAAATTAGCGTGGTGTTCCATCTCCGTAACAACGATTTTGTCCTTTGAAGTCAGTGCAAAACGAGTTCCGGGTTCAGCGTTTCCCATGGCATAAGCAACAAGGTTAAGAGATTCGGTTGCACCCTTAGTAAAAACTATTTGTTCTTCTCGGGCACCTATGAAATTAGCGACCTTTAGGCGCGCTCCTTCGTAGGCATCTGTTGCTTCCTCTGCCAATTGATGAGCCCCACGGTGAACAGCAGCATTGTGAAACTTATAGAAGTCGCTCTCAGCATCTATGACTGACAGAGGTTTTTGACTTGTTGCGCCACTGTCTAGATAGACAAGCTTTTTTCCGTCGCGAATAGTGCGTTCAAAGATTGGGAAATCTTGACGCACCTTCGCAACGTTAAATGCCATAACTTTCTTATTTGCTCACATAATCTGCATAGCCATTTGCTTCTAGCTTGTCGGCTAGCTCTGGTCCACCTTGCTCAACAACGCGGCCATTAGCAAATACATGTACGAAGTCTGGTTTGATGTATTGCAAAATACGTGTGTAGTGCGTAATCAAAAGAACACCTAGGTTATTTGCTGCCTTTGCGCGGTTGACTCCTTCAGAAACGATGCGCAGTGCATCAACATCTAAACCTGAATCTGTTTCATCAAGAATCGCCATCTTTGGCTTCAAAAGTTCTAACTGCATGATTTCGTGGCGCTTCTTTTCTCCACCTGAAAAACCCTCATTAACATTACGAGCGGCAAAGGATGGATCCATGTTGAGTGCTTCCATGGCATCCTTTACTTCGCCTACCCACGTACGAAGCTTTGGTGCTTCTCCACGGAGTGCAGTTGCTGCAGTACGCAAGAAGTTTGACACTGAAACTCCTGGAACTTCTACTGGGTATTGCATTGCTAAAAACAAGCCAGCCTTTGCGCGCTCATCAACTGTCATTTCAAGTACATCTGCGCCGTCTAAAGTTACGGAGCCGCCTGTGATTGTGTACTTTGGGTGACCTGCAATTGAGTAAGCAAGAGTTGATTTACCTGAACCGTTTGGGCCCATGATGGCGTGAGTCTCGCCTGACTTAATTGTTAAATCGACACCTTTTAGGATATCGACTGTGCCGTTATCTGTATCTACCGATACCTGGAGGCCGCGGATCTCTAATGTGCTCATTTTTTCTCTCTTCTCTCGTTACTAAATCTCTACCGTGACGGCATTTCCGTCGATTGATACTGCATAGGTCTTCAAAGGGATATTGGCCGGAAGGGTTAATGCCTCTCCGGTGCGAAGGTCAAACTCTGCGCCATGTAGCCAGCATTCAATTTTGAAACCAGTCACATCACCTTCTGACAAAGATGCATCTGAATGAGAGCAAGTGTCATCAACTGCAAAGACCTCATCCCCCACTCGTGCAACGCAAATGGACTTGCCATTTTTCTCAATGAGAACTGGCTTACCTTCGCTGAGTTGATCTAGGGATATATCAGCCATTATTAGCAGCTTTCTCTAGTTCATTATCAATGCGATCCATGATCCGATCTTGAACAGTTTCATTACCGATCTCTAAGACGATCTCATTGAAGAAACCACGGACCACTAAGCGGCGGGCATCAGACATAGCTATTCCGCGTGACATCAAATAGAACAACTGCTCATCATCAAATCGACCAGTGGTACTTGCGTGTCCTGCACCAATGATTTCGCCAGTTTCGATTTCAAGATTTGGAACAGAATCTGCTCGCGCTCCATCACTTAGTAGCAAGTTACGGTTGAGTTCGTACGTATCTGTACCTTCGGCGGCCGCACGAATTAGAACATCTCCAATCCAGACCGTGTGCGCTCCTTGTCCAGCAAGTGCGCCTTTGAAATTCACATTTGATTTTGCGTGAGGAACAGCGTGATCAACATGCATACGATGCTCAAAGAATTGACCAGCAGTTGCAAAGTAAACCCCGAGAAGATCAACAGAGCCTCCTGGTGCTATGAATTCAACTGTTGGCAAAATGCGAACTACATCCCCGCCCACAGTGACCGTAACTGACTTGAACGTTGCATCCCTATCGATCACCGCATGATGACGTGCCGTGTAAACAGACTGGGATTCAAACTCCTGCAACGTCACAAACTTCAGATTTGAACCTGGAGCCAATGAAATTTCTAGATCCTCAGCCAAGATCGTGTCAGTCGTGTTCTCGACAATCACAGTTGCAACCGCGTGGGTTCCAAGTGAGATACGAACACGTGAGAATTCAGCAGAATCTAAAGCGCCAGCTGTGCGACCCAAAAAGATTGGCTCTGAAACCTCGGTATTTGCTGAAATTGAAAGGTGTGCAACTGATGGGGAAAAAGAACGAACTCTTTCAATGATGACATCATCGCTCACAGCAAGTGGCTCTAGATTTTCACGGGTAAAAGTCACGCCGGTAGGAAGTGCGTCCTTAGCGATCAATGTTGATCGATCAGACTGCACCGAGCTGCCATCATGCAGACCACGAAGACGCTTAAGCGGTGTGAATCGCCACGCTTCCTCGCGCCCTGTAGGCGTTAAGTAATTAGTTGCTAAAACAGTCATTAGCCCACAGCGCCTTCCATCTGAAGTTCGATGAGGCGATTGAGCTCAAGTGCGTACTCCATAGGAAGTTCGCGCGCAATAGGTTCAATAAATCCACGAACAATCATGGCCATCGCTTCATCTTCATTCAAACCACGTGACATCAGATAGAACAATTGATCATCACTGATCTTTGAAACTGTAGCTTCGTGACCCATAGAGACATCATCTTCACGAATATCAACATAAGGATATGTGTCTGAACGAGAAATCGTATCTACCAAAAGTGCATCGCACTTCACTGTACTCGCAGAGTGGTGTGCACCTTCTTGAACCTGAACAAGCCCACGGTATGAGGTGCGACCACCGTTACGTGCAACAGATTTAGAAATAACAGAAGATGATGTGTATGGAGCAGCATGAACCATCTTTGCACCAGAATCTTGGTGTTGTCCTTCGCCGGCAAATGCAAGTGACAAAGTCTCACCCTTTGCGTGTGGACCCATCAAGAAAATCGCTGGGTACTTCATGGTTACCTTTGAACCGATGTTTCCATCGACCCACTCCATGGTTGCACCTTCAGCACATGTTGCGCGCTTGGTTACCAAGTTATACACATTGTTGGACCAGTTCTGAATCGTGGTGTAACGAACGCGCGCACCTTTCTTCACAATGATTTCAACAACTGCAGAGTGCAAAGAATCTGACTTGTAGATTGGTGCTGTGCAACCTTCTACGTAGTGAATGTATGAATCTTCATCCGCGATGATTAATGTGCGCTCGAACTGACCCATGTTTTCTGTATTAATACGGAAGTAAGCCTGCAATGGAATATCAACATGGACACCCTTTGGCACATAGATAAATGAGCCACCAGACCACACCGCAGTATTAAGTGCTGCAAACTTGTTATCTCCCACTGGGATAACAGTCCCGAAATACTCTTTGAATAACTCTGGGTGCTGCTTTAGCGCACTGTCTGTATCCAAGAAAATTACGCCTTGGGCTTCTAGATCCTCACGGATTGAGTGATAGACAACTTCAGATTCATACTGTGCGGCAACACCTGACACAAGGCGTTGCTTTTCAGCCTCAGGAATTCCGAGGCGGTCGTATGTGTTCTTAATGTCATCAGGCAAGTCATCCCATGTGGTTGCTTGCTTTTCTGTTGAACGAACAAAGTACTTAATGGTGTCAAAGAAGATTCCTGAAAGATCTGATCCCCAATTAGGCATTGGCTTCTTACCGAATAGGTCTAAACCCTTGAGACGTAAATCAAGCATCCACTGTGGTTCAGATTTCTTTGATGAGATGTCGCGGACGACCTCTTCACTGAGCCCGCGCTTAGCGTTATCGCCAGCCGTGCTCTTATCTGACCAACCGTATTCGTAGTTGCCGAGTCCGTCGAGTTCTGGATGTGCTGTTGTCATGCACGTACCTTTCGGGTTGTTGTTGTTTGTGTCTTTGGTATAAAAGTTGTGCACACGCCATCGCCATGTGCGATCGTTGCAAGGCGTTGAACGTGTGTTCCCAATAGTTTTGAAAGTGCTTCTGTTTCTGCCTCACACAGTTGTGGAAATTCAGATGCAACGTGGGCAATTGGGCAATGGTGTTGGCAAAGCTCCTGACCCATTGGCTTGTCATGAACACTTGCTGCATAACCTTGATCAGTCAGAAACTCTGCAAGTGCATCAACTTTGCCTGCACGCTTTGAAATAAACTTTTGCGCCTGTCGTTCAATATCATCGGCGCGAGACTGCGCGAAACCATCTACAAGATGAGCGCCAGATTGAGCTGACATGAACTTCAATGCCGCAACTGCTAAGTCATCATAGGAATGTTCGAACTTTTCACGGCCTTCATCTGACATCACGAAAACTTTTGAAGGTCGACCGCGTCCACGGATGGAAGAAGAGCGTGGTTCACGTGCCTCGACAACGCCATCTGCCACCAAAAGATCTAGGTGACGCCTAATTCCTGCCGCGGTAAGGCCAAGACGCTCCCCCAAAACCGCCGCGGTGGATGGCCCATTTTCTAGAATTGACCGGGCCACAAGGTCGCGGGTACGAGCATCTTCCCCAGCAGGATTGGCTCCGGTCATTTTCACAACGTTATTGTGTCGTAATTCGACACAGAGAGCCACTCGAGGGCCCAGCGTGGCTTAAGGGTCATAGGCTTAGGCCATGCCCAAAGCCGAAAATCTAGCCTCTCGATTTTTGGCACCAGCCACAGGATTGCTTCTTTTCCTTCAATCAGCCCTAGTTGTCACTGGCGGTGCAGTCCGCCTGACTGGTTCTGGATTGGGTTGCCCCACTTGGCCTGAATGCACAGAGGGTTCCTACACCCCCGTTGCTCATCAAGCAGAGCCTCAACTCAATGTTTGGATCGAATTTGGAAATCGATTGCTAACTTTTGTTTTAGTTGTTGCATCTGTCGCGGTTGTTATTGCAGTCATTAGAAGCAATCGAAAAGATTTGCGCGGATTAGCTATGGGTCAATTTCTTGGCATTTTCGGGCAAGGAATTCTTGGCGGAATTACCGTTCTGACTGACTTGAATCCAATTCCTGTAGCTGGACATTTATTGCTCTCAATTATCCTCATTGCGGGTGCTGCCTCGTTGTATTCCCGAAGATACGAACCTGCCATTTTTGTAAAAGCATCCCCTTTAACAAACAAGTTAGCTCTGGCCCACACTGCAATTTCATTTTCAGTAATCGTGCTTGGAACTATTGTTACTGGATCTGGACCACATGCTGGCGATGCGCAAGCAAAACGATTTGGCTTTGACATTCGAACAGTTGCTTGGATGCACGCCGATGCAGTCATATTTCTTTTGGGTCTTACGCTCGCATTTTATGTTGCAATAGGAACGAGTGTCAGGACCAAGAAAGCAATCAAGATGTTTACAGTGATCGCACTAGCTCAAGGTGCTATTGGTTACATTCAATACTTCACTGGAATTCCTGAAATTTTAGTTGCCGCTCATTTACTGGGAGCGACATTGGTATGGATCGCAGCGTGGCGGATCCGACTGTCGGTAATCACACAGAATGGATAAAGAATGAGTGCACTAACAGGTTGGACTGAACTCGATGATAAAGCCGTAGCCTACGCACGCGCCCTTGCAGCTGATGCGGTACAAAAGGTTGGCAATGGTCACCCAGGAACAGCGATGTCTCTAGCACCTGTTGCATACTCACTATTCCAACGACACTTGGTGCACGATCCTTCAGATCCACAATGGTTAGGCAGAGATCGATTTATTCTTTCTTGCGGCCACTCATCGCTGACTCTTTATATTCAACTCTTCTTAAGTGGTTATGGCCTTGAGATGAAAGACCTTGAAAGCTTTAGAACATGGGGTTCATTAACGCCAGGCCATCCTGAATACGGTCACACTGCAGGCGTAGAAATGACGACCGGACCTTTAGGTCAAGGTGTAGCAACAGCGGTCGGCATGGCAATGGCTGCGCGTTATGAACGCGGGTTACTAGATCCCGAAGCACCAGCTAATACTTCTATTTTCGATCATTCTATTTGGGTTATTTGTTCTGATGGTGATCTACAAGAAGGAGTTAGCGCAGAGGCTCACTCACTTGCCGGAACTCAAGAACTTGGAAATCTCAATCTTATTTATGATGACAATAGAATTTCCATTGAAGGCGATACACATAACGCATTTACGGAAGATGTGTCAGCCCGTTATCGCGCTTATGGCTGGCATGTGATTGAAGTTAGTGCTGCCAAAGATGGCAACGTAGATCTTGTCGCACTTGATGCCGCGATGGTGGCAGCAAAGAAGGAAAGTAAGAAACCAACTCTTATCCGCATGAGTTCTGTAATTGCATGGCCAGCGCCAAAAGCACAAGGGACCGCAGCCTCTCATGGCTCAGCACTGGGTGAAGAAGAGGTCAAGGCAACAAAGATCGCACTCGGGTTGAATCCCGATGAACATTTTGCAATGCCTGCAGAAGTTTTGGCACATGCTCGTCTAGTTAAAGAGCGCGGTGCACAATTGCGAAAAGATTGGGATCTAAAGTTTTCAAATTGGAAATCAAGCAATCCTGAAAAAGCTTCACTCCTTGAAAGATTACGTAGCAAAGCACTGCCTGCGGGTTGGGATTCTGACATTCCAGTCTTTGCACCAGGCAAAGATGTTGCAACTCGCGCAGCGTCAGGTGAAGTGATTAATGCACTAGCCAAAAAACTTCCAGAGTTTTGGGGAGGTTCCTCTGACTTAGCTGGCTCCAACAACACAAGCATTAAGGGCGGTGGTTCTTTTCTTCCATCTTCTTCTGCAATTGAAGGGGCGAACCCTTATGGTCGAATTATTCACTTTGGTATTCGCGAGCACGCAATGGGATCTATTCTCAATGGAATAACTCTGCATGGGTTGACAAGATCATTCGGTGGAACATTTGCTGTGTTTAGCGATTACATGCGCCCAGCTGTACGCCTGGCTGCCCTCATGAATATTGGTTCAATCTATGTGTGGACCCATGATTCGATTGGCGTTGGCGAAGATGGCCCCACCCATCAACCGATTGAACACTTCGCAGCCTTGCGAGCTATTCCTGGCCTAGATGTTGTCCGTCCGGGAGATGCTAACGAGGTCGCACAAGCATGGAAAAAGATCTTGATGCGAGGCAGAGCCACAGGAATCCTTTTATCTCGCCAAAATCTGCCGGTGTTTGATCGAAGTGACTGCGCTCCAGCAAGTGGAACGGCAAAGGGTGCTTACATTTTGAAAGATGCAGAAAACCCGCGAGCCATTTTGATCGCTACCGGGTCAGAAGTATCACTGGCCATTGAGGCACAAACAGCACTTGCCACAGAAGGAATCAATGTGCGAGTTGTGAGCGCACCTTGTCTTGAATGGTTTGCTGAACAAGACCAGGCATATAAAAACTCAGTCCTGTCTCCTGGCGTTGTTAAGGTGAGCATAGAAGTTGGAATTGCACAGGGATGGCGCGAGTTAATTGGTGATAGCGGTGTTGCCATTTCCCTTGAACATTACGGAGCCTCAGCAGATGCAAAGCGTTTGTTCAAAGAGTTTGGTTTCTCAGTAGAGAATATCGTTGCCCAAGTAAAGAAGGCGATCTAATGAGTGTTCATGATGTAGCAAGTGCCGGAACCTCTATTTGGCTCGATGATCTATCACGAGCCAAGATCACGGGCACAGACCCCCAATCACTTCCCTCCAGAATCGCAAAGAGTGGCGTCGTTGGCGTAACAACTAATCCCAGCATCTTTAGTGGAGCCATTAGCGGGGCAGCTGAATACAGCGCAGATATTGCCGCGATGAAAGCTGCAGCAGTTGATGATGTTGTAAAGAAACTAACAACAGATGATGTTCGTCAGGCATGCGATCTATTTGCACCAGTGTTTTCCAGTAGCAAAGGTTTTGATGGTCGAGTAAGTATTGAAGTTGACCCTCGTCTTGCGCGAGACACTGCAGGAACTATCGCCGCTGGCCAAGAACTCTGGTCAATCGTGGATCGACCAAATGTGATGATAAAAGTTCCAGCAACGATCGAAGGATTACCGGCGATTACAGCGCTCATTGCAGCTGGAATAAGTGTAAATGTAACGCTCATTTTTTCTGTTAAGCGTTACGGTCAAGTAATTGACGCTTTCATGAAGGGCTTGGAACAGTGCGACAATCCATCACAAGTACATTCAGTTGCATCCTTTTTTGTCAGTCGTATTGATTCCACAGTAGATGCCCTTCTTAAAAAGAATGGATCTCCTGAGGCGTTAGCACTGCTAGGTAAGGCGGCTATCGCAAATGCTCACTTGGCCTATCAATTATTTGAGGAGAAATTCTCTTCCGATCGTTGGTCTGGCCTCTCAAATAGGGGTGCCAATAAGCAACGTCCATTGTGGGCTTCAACCGGAGTAAAAGATCCGGCTTATCCAGACACTCAGTATGTAGTCGAGTTAATCGCACCTGAGACTGTAAACACGATGCCACAATCCACATTAGATGCGTTAATTGACCATGGCATAGTGCGCGGAAATACAATTTCAGGTAACTACCCTGCAGCAGTAGAGGTATTCAAATCCTTGTCTTCCTTAGGTATCTCCTTAGATGAAATAACTACTGAGCTAGAAATAGATGGAGTTAAAAAGTTTTCCCAAGCGTGGGATGAATTACTCGAGAATGTAAAGGCTGCCCAACAATCATGATTTCAATTAAAGGTAATGCTCTCTCTAAAATAGATCGCGCATCGACTCAATACAAGGCGTTACAAGCTTTCCATGAGCGGTTAAAAGTTAAGGACGCAACAATTTGGGGACCAGAAGCCCAAGCTGAAGCATCCATTCGCCTTAACTGGATCGACCTGCCGGAATCATCACGTGAGTTACTACCTCAATTCGATGCCATGGCAGCAAAGTTCCGGGATAAGCCCAATGTTGTTTTGTGCGGCATGGGTGGTTCATCACTTGGTCCCGAGGTCATTGCTCAAACGTTTTCCAAGAAGCTATTCGTACTGGATTCAACAGATCCACATTACGTTTCCCATGCTTTAAATACTGACTTAGCCAAGACAGTTGTTGTTGTGAGTTCAAAATCTGGCTCAACAATTGAAACAGCCTCACAGCGAGCACTCTTTGAAGGAGCTTTCAAAGATGCTGGTCTCAATCCAGTAGACCATATGGTCTTTGTTACAGATCCAGGTTCTCCCCTAGATACCCAAGTGCGCGCAGGTGGATACTCTGTAATCAATGCCGACCCTCATGTTGGAGGACGCTTTAGTGTGTTGAGTCCTTTTGGTTTATTGCCTTCTGCGCTCATCGGAGTTGATGTTTCAGTCCTTCTTGATAATGCCAGTGATACTAAAACCTCTTTTTATGCTGATTCTCAAATGATGTGCGACATCGCATATCTCTTAACATATGTATCTGATCAATATGTTGCCTTTACCGATCAAGGCTCTGGAATGCCGGGCCTGAGTGATTGGATTGAGCAATTAGTTGCCGAATCAACTGGAAAGAACCAAGTTGGCCGACTTCCGGTAGTTGCTGAATCAGCATCTCTAGGTTTGGAGGGAGCTGCTTTCACAGTTGCATTTACAGGAAATGCTGACCTGGTTGTTGAAGGTGACCTAGCCTCTCAATTCATTGTGTGGGAATGGGTAACTGCCCTTATAGGCGCAGCACTTGCAATAGATCCTTTCAATCAGCCAAATGTGACTGAAGCAAAGGAGCAAACCTCCGCGCTTCTTCAAGAGTGGCAGGGAGTTTTGCCAAGCTTTATCGGCGATGCAACAGTTGGTGCTATCGAAATTTTTGGCGCTGGGAGCAATGCAACAACGGCCATTTCACAGTTGATTTCTCAGATTCCCGCAGACGGATATATGGCCATCATGGCTTATTTGGATCGCAAGGATGATGTTGCAATCGCAGAACTTCGTGAAATCCTTGCTCAGAAATCTGGACGTCCCGTAACTTTTGGTTGGGGTCCACGCTTCCTGCATTCAACTGGCCAGTTCCATAAAGGTGGTCAGCAAAATGGAGTCTTCTTGCAGATAACTGGAGATGTTAAAAAAGATATTGCTATCCCTGGTCAAAGTTACGGCTTTAAAACTTTGGTAGCAGCCCAAGCGTTAGGTGACGGCAAGGCGCTTGCCTCAAGAAAATACCCACTGCTTCGATTTAATCTTACAGATCGCGCAATGGGTATCTCTGAATTACTAGAAGCTGCTAAAGCTCTTTAAATCTTTATTCTTCGTCATCTCCACGAAGTTTGCGTAAGGCATCTTCAAGAAGCTTTTCGCCTTCAGCATCTGTGCGACGCTCTTTCACATAGGCGAGGTGGGTCTTGTAAGGCACATTTACTTCTGGGCTAGGTGGATTGTTGCGATCACGGCCTGCTGGGTAACCACACTTTGGGCAATCCCACTCTGCTGGAATAACTACAGTTTCTTCGACTGCAAATGATGGACGAACTTCATGTCCATTTGCACACCAGTAAGAAACATATGCACGAGCGATTGAATCTCCGCGCTCTGCCTCACCCATTGGGCCAGCGCCAACACGACTTCCGCGAATTGCACTTGCCATACGTATCCCCTTGTTTTACTTGACGAAAATCGGACTGAAAACTTTTTTACTTAAGAACAAGCGACAGCGCAACAACCAAAGCAAACCACAATCCGCCAATGACGATAGTGATGCGATCAAGGTTCTTCTCAACTACCGATGAGCCGCCATAGTTTGAAGAGACGCCTCCACCGAATAGGTCAGAGAGTCCACTTCCTTTGCCTTTGTGAAGCAGCACCAAAAGGATCATGAGAACGCTGACGATAACGAGTGCGATTGAAAGACCTAGTTTCACTTTTCTTAAACTCCTAGTTCGTAGGGGGTAAGGATACCCGCCCTGTGGGGGTAATGCTTACTCGCTCACCGCGTGGAATTTGACGATCTTGGCTAGTTCCTCAGGATCTAGGCTCGCACCGCCAATTAAGGCGCCATCAACATCAGCCTTTTTCATGATTTCCACGATGTTAGAAGATTTCACGGAACCTCCATAAAGGATACGCATATTTGCCGCGATTTCCGGTGAACCAATGTTTTCAATCTCTTCACGAATTGCCGCACACACTTCTTGTGCATCTTCAGGAGTTGCAGTCTTTCCGGTGCCGATAGCCCAGACTGGTTCATATGCAATAACAATCTTTTTGAGCTCTGGCTTTGTAAATCCATCAAGTCCTGCACGAACCTGACGAATCACATGACTCACATGTGTTCCAGCTTCGCGAATAGCCAATTCTTCGCCCACACAAAAAATCGGAGTCATTTCATTTGCCAGTGCTGCCTTAATCTTTCGATTAATCAATGCATCTGATTCTTGATGAATCGCACGTCGTTCAGAGTGACCGATAACTACGAAAGTGCAGCCTAGTTTTGCCAACATTGACCCTGAAATGTCACCTGTAAAGGCACCACTTGCATCAGGTGAAAGATCCTGCGCGCCGTACTGAAGTCGCAAACGATCGCCATCAACTAATGTCTGAATAGATCTGATGTCAGTAAAGGGAGGAATGATTGCAACATCAACAGCGTCGTAATCTTTGTCATCTAGTCCGTAGACCAACTTTTGAGCAACTGCGATTGCCTCAAGGTGATTGAGGTTCATCTTCCAGTTTCCAGCCATTAATGGTTTACGCATTACTACCCCCCTAGCTATTGATTCTTAACTAAATTAATTCTAATGCTTTTAAGCCAGGAAGTTCCTTGCCCTCAAGATATTCAAGAGATGCTCCACCGCCAGTTGAGATATATCCAAACTGTGAATCAGCAAAACCAAGTGCCCGAACCGCCGCTGCAGAGTCTCCCCCGCCTACTACCGAGATTCCTGAAACTTCAGTGAGTGCTTGTGCAACTACTTTTGTGCCGGCGGCAAAGTTAGGGAATTCAAAAACACCCATTGGACCATTCCAGAACACGGTCTTGCACTTAACAATTTCAGCAGCAAATGCTGCTGCAGATACCGATCCAATATCTAATCCCATTTGATCTGCAGGAATTGCATCTGCTGAAACCAAGGTTGGTGTTGCATCAGCAGCAAAGGCTGGAGCGACAACAATGTCAGTAGGAAGAACCAGCTTTACGCCGTTCTTCTCAGCAGTAGCAATGAGCCCCTTAACAACGTCTAGCATCTCTGTTTCAACTAGAGAGGTTCCGATCTCTTTTCCTTGCGCCTTAAGGAATGTGAAAACCATTCCTCCACCAATTGCTAGCACATCTACTTTGCCAAGTAAGTTTTCTATTACTCCAAGTTTGTCTGAAACTTTTGCGCCACCCAAAACAACTCCATACGGTCGTTCAGGGTTTTGGGTTAGTTTTTTCAGAACTTCTACTTCAGCAGAAACTAAGGTGCCTGCAGCATGCGGAAGCAACTTTGGAAGATCGAAAACAGATGCATGCTTGCGATGGACTGCGCCGAAACCATCACCGACATAGAAATCAGCAAGTTGTGCCAGATCGGCGGCAAATGCTGCCCGCTCTGACTCTTCTTTACTTGTCTCTGCTGCATTGAAGCGAATATTTTCTAGCAAGAGCACTTCTCCAGCTTTGAGTGATTCTGCTGCAGTCGTAACGGCTGAGCCTGTTACCTCACCAGTGAACTTAACTTCGCGGCCAAGTAGCTCAGACAAACGCTGTGCTACTGGTGCTAAGGAAAGTTCTGGCTTAGCTTCACCCTTTGGTCGACCCAAGTGGGCTGCAATAACAAGTGATGCCCCTTTTTCAAGAAGTAACTTAATAGTTGGAAGCGAAGCTTTGATGCGTCCATCATCCATAATGATTCCCTCTTTCAAGGGAACATTGAGGTCGCAACGAAGAAAGACTCGTTTTCCCGCTACATCAATAGTTGAAAGATCTGGCATTACAGAGTTTTACCAACGTAATCGATCAAATCGACTAGGCGGTTTGAGTAACCCCATTCATTGTCATACCAACCAACGACCTTAACCTGGTTACCAATTACCTTGGTCAGGCCTGAGTCGAAAACACATGAAGCAGGATCAGTAACAATGTCTGAAGAAACGATTGGATCTTCAGTATATGAAAGGAATCCCTTGAGTGGGCCTTCTGCTGCAGCCTTCATCGCTGCATTGATTTCAGCCGCTGTTGCTTCCTTTTCTAGTTCAACAGTTAGATCTGTTGCAGAGCCTGTTGGAACTGGAACACGCATTGCATATCCATCTAGCTTGCCCTTTAGTTCTGGCATTACTAGTGAAATTGCCTTTGCAGCTCCTGTTGAAGTTGGGATCATGTTAATGGCAGCAGCGCGAGCGCGACGAAGATCCTTGTGTGGGAAGTCAAGAATTGGTTGGTCATTTGTGTAGGCATGAATTGTTGTCATCAAGCCCTTAACAATTCCCCAGTTATCCTGCAAAACCTTTGCCATTGGTGCAAGGCAGTTAGTTGTGCAAGAAGCATTTGAAATAATGTTGTGCTTGGCAGCGTCGTATTGAGTGTGATTAACACCCATCACGATCGTGATGTCTTCATCTGTTGCCGGCGCAGAGATAATTACCTTCTTGGCACCTGCTGTGATGTGCTTCTGAGCATCTGCGCCCTTTGTGAAAATTCCGGTTGATTCAACAACCACATCTGCCTTCACCGCTGCCCATGGAAGATTTGCTGGGTCGCGCTCTGAGAAAACCTTGATTGTCTTGCCATCAACTGTGATTGAGTCATCTGTGTATGTAACTTCTAGACCTAGGCGACCCAAGATTGAGTCATACTTCAAAAGGTGGGCAAGAGTCTCGTTAGGAGTCAGGTCGTTGATTCCGACGATGTTGATATTTGGGTTGGTCAGGCTGGCACGGAAGAAGTTACGACCGATACGTCCAAAACCATTGATTCCGACATTAATCACGAAAGTGTCCTTGCTACTAGTGGGGCCATGCCGCAGAGGTGTCTCTACTAGCCATAAAAAAGCCCAGCTCTTGGTGGTTCGTAAAACTGCCACAACGCTGGGGTCTTAGGTAGAACCTTATCAGTGAAGAGTTAATGAACAGTTGCTACTTCGAGGTAATTAGTTAAGAAGATCGGGTGAGAGTCCGCTCTCGGTATCGGGAATTCCAAGCTCGGCAGCACGCTTATCGGCCATAGCCAGCAATCTGCGAATACGCCCCGCAATTGCATCCTTAGTCATAGGAGGGGTGGCTAATGAGCCTAATTCTTCCAGCGATGCCTGCCCGTGATTGATCCGCAGATCTCCAGCCTCTTTGAGGTGATCTGGAATTGTTGGTCCCAGAATCTCCATGGCACGTTGCACGCGGGCCGCTGCCGCAACGGCTGCGCGGGCTGAACGGCGAAGGTTTGCATCATCAAAGTTTGCAAGTCTGTTGGCTGTTGCTCGAACCTCGCGGCGCATGCGGCGCTCTTCCCAGGCTAGAACACTTTCGTGAGCACCTAAGCGAGTTAGCAAAACTCCAATTGCATCACCATCTCGGATTACAACTCGATCAACGCCGCGAACTTCGCGAGCCTTTGCAACAATTCCCAGCCTTCGTGCCGCTCCCACTAACGCCAACGCTGCCTCTGGTCCAGGACATGTAATTTCAAGTGAAGAAGATCGACCTGGTTCAGTCAATGAACCATGTGCAATAAAAGCACCGCGCCAGGCAGCCTCAGAATCACAGGTTGCAGCTGAGACAACTTGTGGAGGCAAACCGCGAACTGGACGACCATTGGCATCTACTAAACCTGTTTGGCGAGCCAGCGCATCGCCTTCATTAACAACTCTCACTACATATCGTGAACCTTTACGAAGTCCACTTGATGACAAGACCGCTAAATCTGAATCATGTCCATAAATATCTGCAATGTCTTTTCGCAATCTGCGAGCACTCTGAGAAGTATCTAGTTCCACTTCAATCACAATTTTTCCTGCTGCAATATGCAGGCCACCTGCAAAGCGAAGAAGTGAAGAGACTTCAGCTTTGCGACAACATGGTTTGGTGATGGACAAACGCGATAGCTCGTCCTTAACTGATGCTGTCATTGCCATGGGGCTAATCCAACCATCTACCGGGAAAAAATGTAGCCCAAATGGAGTGCTAATTTTTCAGGATCGTGATGAATACTGCCTGGAGCTTTTCGTATATCTGCCACAACAATCTCTGAACCCAAGGTTGATGCTGCTGTGTGCAGCGATTCCTCGTGGCGCACAACGGATTGGTCAACAAGGCAGTAATCCACCCTTAATCCGGGGGCGTAGTGATGAAAGAACTCCAAATGCTGTTCAGGGGTAGAGCCAGCAAACTCTTCTCCCTGTGTTTGCGTTGATGCATCGAGATTGAGAATCAAAATCTTCTTCGCGGGGGAACTTCTCAGCGCATCCAATTGGGCAGGAACCAATAAATGTGGAATCACACTGGAAAACCAAGAACCAGGCCCCATAGTGATCCATTCCGCCTGGGTAATTGCATCTAGTGATTCAGCTCTAGCGGGCGGATCTTGCGGAATAATTCGAAGAGATTGGATGTGCCCTTTTGCAGTTGCAACCTGTTTTTGTCCACGCACCACAATCCGACCAGTTGATGTGTTGAAGGTGCCTTCAATGTCTAGTGCGACTGCTGACATAGGCAGCACTCGACCAACAACTTTAAGTAGTTGGCCAACGCGATCTAATGCAACTACCGGATCATCTCCAGCGTTCCACATCGAGGCAAGAAGCAAATTGCCCATTGCATGACCATTTAATGCGCCATCACTTTCAAATCTATGTTGCAGAATCTGGGCCCACGTGCGACCCCACTGATCATCTGCACACAATGCCGTCAAGGCCATTCGAAGATCGCCAGGAGGGAAAATAGGAAACTCTTCGCGCAATCGTCCACTTGATCCACCATTATCTGCAACGGTAACAATTGCGGTGATCTCGTGAGTGTGCTGGCGAAGTGCTGCAAGGGTTGCGGCCAAACCATGACCTCCCCCGAGTGCTACAACTTTAGACAAATCTATTCACGCCCAACATCGCGATGAGTTGGATGCGAAGAAATCTCAGCACCAATTGCATTTAGCTTTCGTGCGATCTCTTCAGTGATTGCAACGCTTCTATGCTTTCCGCCTGTGCAACCAACGGCGATAGTGACATACTTTTTTCCTTCACGCATATAGCCCGCCATCATGGAATTGACCAGCTGCACATAGCCATGAACAAATTCTTTGACACCTTCACTACCTAAAACTTTCTCGCTTACCTGTGGTGTTAAGCCGGTCAATGGACGAAGTTCTGGAATCCAATGTGGATTTGGAATGAATCGACAATCTAGAACTAAATCCGAATCAACGGGAATCCCATACTTATAACCAAATGACAAAACGTTGACACGAATTCCTTGTAGCTTCCCAGATCCAAAAATCTCACCAATTCTTTTTTCCAATTGGTGAACATTTAAGTTAGTAGTATCAATCGCAACATCTGCTTGTGAGCGAACATCCTCTAACTTTGCACGTTCACGTGCAATCCCATCAACAATCCGATCCTTACCTTGCAATGGATGTGGGCGGCGAGTTGATTCGAAACGTTGAACAAGTGACTGATCGGTCGCATCCAAAAAAACAAGTCGGTAATCAGATTGGCTTTCTTTGAGTTCGGCCAATGCATGAGTTAGTTCATCAAAGAACTCTCCCCCGCGCACATCGACCACAACAGCTAACTCTTTGCCTTGAGGTCCAGTTCCCTTACTTACTAAGGCAGGCAACAAAGAAGGAGGCAGATTATCAACGACATACCAACCAAGATCCTCTAAAGCGTGGGCAACTGTCGATCGGCCAGCACCTGACATTCCAGTCAGAATCAAGGTCTCTTGTGTCATGAAACTATTGTGTTACATCTGTCAAGAAGGTGGAAACACGCTC
>Ga0214162_1000153_pt1 | contig 16867 bp, 27 predicted proteins | sample LakMenepilimnion_3_FD_153000 | JGI IMG/M metagenome (GOLD analysis project Ga0214162, IMG submission 153000) | Freshwater microbial communities from Lake Mendota, WI - Practice 20APR2010 epilimnion v5 | ecosystem: Environmental > Aquatic > Freshwater > Lake > Epilimnion/Euphotic zone | place...
AACAATTTTAGAATGTACTAATGGTTGGTTCACTGCTTACTATTCAAACTATTCAGCAAATTTAACAAAAGATTTTAAAACACTTGCAGGTGCAAAAAAACAAATTGACAAATGGGTAAAATAATTATGACAAAAGTAATAGAACTAAAAGACCTACATTGTGCATTAGGTCACATGACCTACAAGGTAAGCGGATATGTTTCAGCCTACAAAGAAGATAACAAAGTAAAAGTAGAGGCGGTTAATCTTGATGTAGTAATCCTTGACAATGTAGGTACACCCGACCAAATGTATAAGTTAAACGAAGTGCAAAAGGCAAACTTTGAAAACCGATTAAATCAGTATCCACAATTCTACCAATTTATAGAAAAACAATTATGAACCAATTAGCAAACGAACTTAAACAAGTAGTAGGTAATTATGAAAACAACTACGAAATAGAAACAGATGGCGAGTATGTAGATTTAATAATAGATGACATGACAAGCACTTTAATATACGATATAATTGTATTAGCAAAGTCATTAGACTATGGATTTACTATTCGCCCTACTCTACCAAGTTACGCAATTAAAATAGAATTTTACAAAACATTATGACACCAAGCAGACACACCATAAGCCAATTAGATAGGAAGAGAGAGTTCCATCGTCAAAGCTATCACAAAGCATTACAAGAGGCAAGAGTACATCGTAAGGCATTAAGTCAATTACATTACAATGATGATACTAAACAGGAAGTCAAAGCTAAAATATTTGTTGACTATAATATGTTAGCAGATACACTTCTCAATACAATCAATGAGTATTATCATATTGACATCAAGAGCAATTCAAGAGAGCGCAACTTTGTGCAAGGTCGTTTCTTTTTCTACAAGTACATGAGAGAGCATACTACCTTATCATTAAAAGTATTGGCAACCTTTATCTGTAACCAAGACCATAGTACAGTGATATATGCCCTTAAAAAGTTTGATGACTTACACAAAACCGACAGACAATTTAGACAGGACTACAACGAAATAATAAGCAAAATACAATTATGAAAACCCCAAAAGAAAAAGCAGAACAATTAGTAAATAATTATAAACCATTATGCGGTGGTTATAATGGAGGCAAACTAAATAAAGTATTTGCCAAGCAATCAGCTATAATAGCAGTTAATGAAATATTTGAACATATAGATTACATCTTTACAGAATTAGAGAAAGATAAACTGCCGAATAAATTTGATGATGAAATTGAATATTGGAATGAAGTTAAAAAGGAGATAGAATTATTATGAGCGACTCAGCAATTTTCGGACAACTAATAACCCCTAAAGAAGTGGTTAAGTTAAATACAACCATCGTAAAAGAGTGCAAATCATTTGAACTTTGGGTACGTTACATGCAGATTAAACAGAGGGTAAGAATACAACTGAGTAATCAATGTTAATAAAAAAGTATTAAATATAATTTAAATATATTAGTTTTGCAATGTGATGAAAAAAGTAAACAACAAAAAGAACTGCGGTCGTAAGCCGATGCAATGGATAGATAAGAAAGGTCAAATATTAATTACTATCCCTAACTCAGTCATAAATGAATTAGCACCTGAGAGCGTGTCACAAGATAAGAAATACTTATTTGTAGGCAAACTATTAAGCGATAATATACAAGCTATTAAAAGCCAATTAAAATAGTTGCTAACCGATGATAACATATTGACAATATATAATTCGCCTGACCTGATAAAAGTATGCAAGAAGTTATATGGTCAAGATTGGGAAGAGTTAAGGTCAATAGTTATTGAAAGAATAATCCACAAAACAGAATTAGAAAACACAAACATGATAGCTTACTCTATACAATGTGCTTATAATTCATTTAAGAACAACATTAAAAAGGACTCATTAATGGTAAGTGGTTTATCTTTAGTTGGACTTGAAAACCCAAAGAGTGAAATTGAATACAAGGAATATTTTGAATTTGCTTTAGATAAGTTGACCGAGAAAGTAAATCAAGACAAAAACGATTTTAAACGAATGTATTGGGCTAACATTTATGACATCTTAATTACCCACAAAGGAAACATTTTAAAGGCACAGAGGCAAATTAAACTACCTTATTTTGAAGTTCGCAAGGCAGTAAGGGAATACGAACAATATTTAAAAGATTATTTTAAGAATAAGATATGAAAACAATAGACTTCACACCAATAGATTTAATAGATGTAGAAGTGACATCAATAGTTTATGATAAAGGTCAGCATCATTACTTTAAAAAAGAGTACGACAATAGCCATATAAAGAGTGTAGAGCAACAAAGTTACTTATTCGAGTATAACCCTATGATTGAGTTATCAAAGTCTTTCTCAGACGATAAGTATTACGGAGTGTTTTCATGGAAGTTTAATTACAAAACAGGACATACAAAGAACACCTTATACAATGCAATGGTTAAAAAACACTTTAAGAGATACGACATCATAAATATTTGTCAGCCACTTCCCGAACCTTATTTAGAATTTACAGAAAAAAACCACAAAGGTTTTATGAAATTGTTTAAAGTTATTTGCAAAGAGTTAAACTTAGAAGTTAAAGAACCTAAGCACACGATATATGGAAACTTTTTTATTGCTAAAGGTAAAGTATATAAAGAGTACATCGAAGTGTTAAAGACTGCCATTAAATTAATGGATAGTAAATATACAGAGTTAGCATTTAAGGATGCTAAGTATCAAAGTGGATTAAGTCCTGAGCAACTGAAAGAAAGAACGGGATTAGATTACTATACCTTTCACACCTTTATACTTGAAAGGTTATTAAGTGTTTGGATTGACAATAAAAGAATTAGTACTTTAGACTTATGATAAGCATAATAGTAATTACATATAACGAAGAGTTTATTTTACCTCACTTCATCAAATGGTATCGTGATAGGTTTCCCGATTGTAAAATAGTAGTGTATGATAACGAGTCAACCGATGGCACTAAGAACATTTGCCTATCAACTACTAACCTTACTTACATACCTTACTATACAGGAAACAAACTAAGCGATAGTACCTACCTTAAAATAAAGAATAATGCTTGGAAACACGCAGATACCGATTGGGTTATTGTATGTGATGCAGATGAGTTCTTGGATATTACTCCTGAGGACTTAAATACTAATCAAACCTTATTTGAGAGTAAAGGATATAATATGTGCAATGTGGATAATACAGACGATGTATGTAATATTAGACATGGAGTAGAGGCGGTTCAATATGATAAGATACTTTGCTTTAATAAAAAGTACATCAAAGATATTAACTATGGTGCAGGTTGCCACCACGCTGAACCGATTGGCGATGTAATATTTTCGAGTGTAAGACCTAAGTTATTGCACATGAAATTTATAAATGTTGACTTATTAGTTAACAAGTATAAAAGTTATGCAAGTAGGTTATCAGAGGAGAATAAGGCAATGAGGTGGGGTTACCATTACGAACAAGAAGAGTGGAGAATAAGAGAGGAATTTAAAAACACTTTACAATTAGCAAAAATAATATGAATACAAAAACAACCGCAACAGAATGGCTATTTGAAAAACTTTGGGAAACTCCAAAGGACAGACTAACTTGGCACTCTATATTAGAACAAGCGTTAAAAATGGAAAAGGAACAACACGATAAAACATCGGAAGATTGGTGGAATGAGAGTGCATCTTTTCAGCATGAGGGTAAAAGAAAATATCCAAACTTTAAACAATATTACAAAGAAACTTATGACAAATAAAAGATTTAAAAAGATAGACCACTACTATCACTTAGTTGAGGGGTGGTTCAATATGGAGCAGCAATACTTAGAACTACTTGATGCAACGCCTGAGGGTGGTACATTCGTAGAGTTAGGTTGTTACAAGGGTAAGTCAACCTCATTTATTGGGGTGGAAATCCACAAACAAAAAAGGGATATAAACTTCTTTGCGGTTGATAGTTTTCAAGGTGCAACTAATAGCAATGATGCAAATGAAGTTAAAGCCTACGAGGGTATCTCAGAAATAGAAGAGGCATACACTTACAATGTATCTTTAATAGGCAATAAGATTAAAACGATTGTATCATTAACAGACGAGGCATCACAATACTTTGATGATAAGTCAGTAGATGTTTTATTCGTCGATGCCGGCCACAGCAGGGAGGCAGTTATAAAAGACATTGATTGTTGGTTACCTAAAATTAAACCTAATGGAATAATGGCAGGGCATGACTATAAGGCATGGGAGGGAGTTAATCAAGCAGTAAACGAAGTATTTGGCACACCTCACAAAGTAGAAAACGATTGTTGGTTTATTTATATTAACAGATTATGAACGAAATATCAAAAACAGGATATTGGAATGGCGAAACCGCACACCACCACCATGTCCACTCAGAACAATTAAGTAAATGGATATGTGAGTTTATAGTTAAAAAAGATATAGACTCAGTTACCGACTTTGGTTGTGGATTGGGAGAATATTTAAAAGCATTAAGTCCATTAGTTAATCATGCAATCGGGGTTGAGGGTTCAATACCTAATGAAAAAAAATATGATAACATTTGTGAATTAGATTTAACAACTGATTTAACAGACTATGAAGTAGATTTAACATCACATTTAGTAATTAGTTTAGAAGTAGGGGAACACATACCTGCTCAGCACATGGCAACTTATTTAGACAATGTTACTTATCATGGCACACAATACTTAATTACTTCATGGGCGGTTCGTGGTCAAGAGGGGTTCGGTCATGTCAACTGCTTGGACAATCACGAGATAATACCTGAGTTTGAAAAGAGGGGATTTGAATTAATGGAAAAGGAAACCGAAGATGCAAGGTCAGTAATTGAGGATAAGGCACATTGGTTTAAAAAAACTATTTTGATTTTTAAAATAAAATAGTACTTTTGTATTAACGATGTCAATTAGTGTAATAGGTAACACCCAACAAGATTGGAATAAGAGTTCGAGTCCCTTATTGACATTTAAATTAAAATTATGAAAAAACAAGATATAGCAATTAAAGCATTGACTGAGTTTCCAAAATTAAGTAAGAACGCAATAGTAACTTATTTGTTAGAAACTTATCCAACTTATTTTAGTGACTACGAAAACACACGCTCAATAGTCCGAAAGGTAACAGGCGCACAGGGTGAAAGTAGATTAAAATATAAAGTAGTAGACCATAAGCCTGATATTGAAACTCAATTTAACTTAGCTAAGTCTAAAGGCGAAAAAAGAAAGTTTATAGACTTACCGAAAGAGTGTCACAATATTTTAATAATTAGTGACATCCACTTTCCGAACCACGATGTTAAAGCATTAGGTAAGGCTTTGGAATATGGCAAAGCTAACAACATTAATTGCATAGTTATAAATGGGGACTTATTAGATAACGAACCTTTTACTAATCACGATGCACCACCACCAAATAGTTCAGATGTAAGGGATTGGTTTCAAATGGCTGAGGATTTCCTTGATATGTTAATAAGTGAGTTCAAGTGTCCAATATATTATGTAGAGGGTAACCATGATAATTGGTACATGAGATACTTAATGAAAAAAGCACCCGTACTATTCAATGACCAATACTATACTTTGTCAGCAAGGTTAAAGCTAAGAGAGAAAGGGATAGTTTGGATACCACAAACAAGTGTTTTAATGATAGGTAAGCTACCCGTGACACATGGTCACATGATTGTAAAAGGTTTCTTTAGTCCGGTAAATCCTGCAAAGGGAGTTTATAATAAGATTAAAGGTTCAATGTTAATCGGTCATTGTCATACAACTTCTGAACATAGTGAGAGTAATTTGCAAGGGGATTTAAATACAACTTACTCAATAGGTTGTTTATGTACCTTAGCACCCGATTACGACCCTTTCAACTGCAAACATAACTTAGGTTTTGCGAGAGTGATAGTTCAAGAGAATGGTAATTATAGAGTAGAGAATAAAAGAATAGACCAAAATACATATGAAGTATACTAATCAAATAATAGCTATACTAATATTTTTTTTAACATTATGGACAATACCATATAGTTTAACTAAAATTATAAAAGGAGAAAATGTTCAAATATTTTTAACAATATTGATGACTCAAATTCCTGCATACATTAAAATGATAAAACACTTATGAAGTATATTAAAAAAACATTAGGGTATTTTTTAGGTTATACTTGTTGTATAGTCTATGTATTTATGGTTGTATTAATGATTAAATATATTTTTGAATAATGAGAACAAAAGATTTAATAGGTAAAAAAATAAAAGGCTTTTATTATAGGCCTAATAAAAAAAGACATTACACACACACTAAAGAAATGGAAGTTAATATAGGTAAGGTTGGAGTAGTTCATCAAGTTGGTATGTGTGGCAAAGTTGTGTTTATAAGGTTTAAAGGTTTCCCATTGGATTTGGCCTATCCTTTAAGATTAGCAAAAAAACATATTATAAATCTATGAAAATAATATTAGGTCAATCGCAAGGCGTAAACTATCACAGACTATTCAATCCGTTTCAATATTTTAAGGCGGACTTTGTGGCTCAAGTAACCGAACCTGAAGATATAATAGTTTACAATGTTAGGGGCGTTCATCAATCGTTACAATCAATTAAAGAACTTCAAATCAAAGGTTCAAAGGTATGGGTAGATATAGATGATTGGGTAGAACGCCCTATGTGGCATCTTAACAGACAACCTAATGAGTCCAAAATAACAAGTAATATAATTGCACACCTAAAGAACGCTGACATCGTTACAACTGCAAGTAAAAGATTAAGAGATGAACTATACAAAAAATTTAACATCAAATCAATCTTAGTCCACAATGCAATAACCACAGGAGGCACACAAGTAGAGCATGAGTTGTCATTTGGGTGGATTGGAACACTTAGTCATCACTTAGACCATAGACTATTGGCTATCCCTTTATTTCACAAATATAAAGCAAGTAGAGTATTAGGTGGTGCATCGGGTTATGTACCTGAATATTGGGAACACTTACAAAGAATATGGTCAGGAAATTGGCAACATCAAGTAAAAGTATTAGAGGCGGTAAGTGTAGACGACTATATGGATATGTATGGACTTATTGACTTTGCATTATTACCAAGTTATGATGACCTATATACATCGTGCAAATCTAATCTTAAGTTGTTAGAGAGTGCTGCAAGTGCAATCCCGATTATAACTAATGGAGGAACTTACTCAGATGTAAAACCATATCAAGGCATAAGAGTAAATGGTGCGAAAGAATGGCGTAAGGCTATTGAGTTATTAATAAGAAGTGAACACCAACGTAATGAATACGCTTTAGGACTTCAAGACTATGCTAAGGGTTACACCATGCAAAAGAGTTACGATTTAAGATGTCAAATAATTAATACTTTGCTAAATAAAAATTAAATAGTATATTTGCAATGTTCTATATTAATATTGAAATAAGCAAAAAGAAGCCCAAAGAGAAACCCAAACAGGTTACGGATAACGAACCACATCAAAATATAAAAACAACTAAATGAAAAAACAAGATTATTTAATTTACGTTCAGACAAAGAATTGGACTCAATTAATATTTGAATATCATTTAGAAGTAGGTAAGATAAAAAAAAGTAGAGAGGAAGTAGTACAGATTGTAAACCATTGGAATAGATTAGAAGTAAATACAGGTGGAATGTTTAATGAGTCATTGTTTGACTTTAATCATTTTATAGGTCACATCATTAAATACTTTGAAAACAAATTTGAAATAGTAAAAATATATAAAGATAATAAATTAATAAAAACAACATGAGCGAAAAAATTTACTGCGGAAACGCTAAAACAATCGAAACTAAGTTCGGCAAAATGCTTAAAATTAGTTTTTCAAAATCAGACCTACAAGCATTGAACAAAGCAATGGAGGGTAAGGAGTGGGTTAATTGCAACCTAAAGAAGAAACAGACAATAGTAGAGGGTAAGCCTACTCACTATCTTGAGATTGATACTTATGTAAAAGGAACTGATACAAGAAGTCAAGTAAACGATAGCGAAAACTTGACAAATGATAGTTTGCCATTCTGATTAACCGAACAATTAGATAAATACGGATGGAAAAAGTTATGACATTTACCGAATACATTAAGACTCAAGGTTATGAATTGATGCCACGCAAAGGAAACGCTGAGGACTTTTCTACAATGGCAGTAATGACTTCATATTATAAAAAGGGGGATATAGTTATAGGATGGGGATTAAGCGAAGTAGGTAAGCCTCCGACATTAACACATCCAAGATTATACACTTTAAGTGAAACAGAAAATAAAACAATGTGGGTAAACAATGACGATGCTACTATTGAAAGAATAATGAAGTCAGTAAGTAATGAGGAACTATTAACAAGGATTGAAAACAATAAACTTAGATTTGAATTAAACTAATGGATAAACTATATTCAATACTATTATCTAAAGGTAAAGAAAGACTAATCTACATAGACCTAACTGAATTAGAAGTAAATGTAAAGAAAGATAAGTATAATGAACATCATTGTATAATAGTAGAACAAGAACAAGATAAAGGTATTCAAATAATAATTAAATCGTAATGAATAAAGAAGTAAAAGTTAAATTAGAGAATAAATTGTATGCAGATATACTTGAACTTGAAAGGTTCAAAACTTATGCTGAACAATTAATAAATAAAATACATACAAGTCATTGCGCATTAGTACCTCAATCAAAAATAGCAGTAAAAGAGTTTGGAATAAAGTATGGTAGTATATTATCGACAATAGCATTTTATTTAGAGCAATACGAAATTCAACAAAACCAACATAAAGAATGTGATGCACCCAACAAGAATATTTAAAACACCCGAAGAGTTAGAACAAGCATTTGAGCAATATAAAGAAAGCCTAAAAGAAGAGGCTAAACAATGGCTTAAAGTACAATATGTAGGTAAGGACGGAGAGAGAGTAGCAGACCCTCAGAAAGTGCCTTATACATTGGAGGGATTTAAAAGATATTGCAGAAAACATTACGGAGATGTTGAACAATACTTTTGGAATAAAGATAATTATTATAATGACTTTGTAGGTATCTGTTCGTACATTAAGAATGAGATAAGAGAAAACCAAATAACAGGAGGGTTGTTAGGGTTCTACAATCCAAGCATAACTCAAAGGTTAAACAACTTAACTGACAAGGTAGAAACAACTATTGTAGAACAGCCTTTATTCCCCGAAACAGAAGAGTAGTGTTTAAGCATACCTCAGCAATAAAGAAGTTAAGACGATTAAAAAGCCGTACTAAGATAGTGCAGGGTTCAAGTAGTGCAGGGAAAACATACGGCATACTTGCAATACTAATTGATAGGGCGACAAAAAAAGATAAATTAGAGATAAGTGTAGTTAGTGAAACAATCCCTCACTTGCGAAGAGGTGCAATGAAAGACTTTCTTAAACTAATGGTTTGGACTAATAGGTTTAATGAGGCTCATTGGAATAAGACATTACTAACTTACACCTTTGCAAATGGTAGTTACATTGAGTTCTTTAGTGCAGACCAAGAAACAAAGATACGAGGTGCAAGGCGTGATATACTTTACATCAATGAGTGCAACAACATTCAGTTTGAAACTTACCACCAATTAAGCATAAGAACTAATAAAGAGGTATGGTTAGATTATAACCCGAGTTCTGAATTTTGGGCGCATACTGAATTGAAAGGCGAAGTAGATACTGACTTCATTATTATAACCTATCAAGACAATGAGGCATTAGACCAAGCTATTGTCAAAGAGATAGAGAAAGCAAAAGTAAAAGGAGATACTTCGGACTATTGGCGTAATTGGTATCAAGTTTATGGATTAGGTCAGTTAGGTCAAGTACAAGGTACTATATTCACTAATTGGCATCAAATAGACAATGTTCCTCAAGAGGCTAAGTATATCGGGATTGGCTGCGATTTCGGTTATTCGAATGACCCAACTGCAATAGTAATGGTTTATAAATGGAACAATGAATTTATATTAGATGAGATAGCCTATCAAAAAGAATTAAGCAATAAAGCGATTGCAGACATTCTAAAGCCTTATGGTGGGTTAGTGGTATGTGATAGTGCCGAACCTAAATCAATAGCAGATTTAAGGTCATACGGAATAAACGCAACACCATGTGTTAAGGGTAAGGACTCAATAATAAATGGAATACAAAAGATACAGGCACTTGATAGAATACATATTACTAAAAGGTCAACCAACTTAATCAAAGAGTTTAGGGGTTATGTTTGGAAAACTGATAGGAACGGAGTGGCATTGAATGAGCCTATTGATTTCCTAAATCATGGAGTTGATGCGATTAGATATATCCTTAGTCATGTTATAGTAAGTCCTAACTATGGTAAGTATCATTTAAGGTAACAATAAACATTAATTAAATTTGTTTTATAATAGATGACATTTAAAGACGTAACAATACTACAATTTCAAAAACTACAATCGGCTTTTAAACACTTTGATGGTAACGCTTATGAAGTAGGCATGGCTATACTCGACATATTTGAGGGAGTGCCTAAGACCTTATCAAGTCAATGGCTAGTTAAAGACTTTGATAAAAGGTTAGCTAAGTATCAATTCTTAATCGATGCTGAGATGAAAGATAACGAATGGGTAAAAGAGTTTGAATTGAATGGTAAGGTTTATAAAGTAACTCAACAAGTACATCATTGGAATGTTGAGCAATGGGTAAGCATGGGAACTTTAACACAAGACCCCGACAAGATAATTGAGAATGTACATTTGATATTAGCAACCTTATGCACCGATGAAAGAGATATAATGGATAGGGCAAATGAATTTCAAAACGATTTAAGTATTGAGGTTGCTTATCCAATAGCGGTTTTTTTTTGCGCGGTTATGTTGAAATTTCATCACGATATGCCAAGTTATTTTCAGGGGGAGGAGTTAGTACTTGGTTTAGCCTGAAATGGGGTTGGTACGATGTAATTATAAAAATGGTAGGATTTGAAAAAAGGAATGAAATATTTAAGACACCTATCTTTGAATTTCTTAATCACATGGCATACTTGAAAGATGTTGACATATTTAAAACGGATATAAAATGAGTGCAGAAATAACCGCAACAATAAGTGAGGTATTAAAACAATGGGCAGACGAAAGGCAAAAGAAAGCCGTTGAAACCTTAGATAGTCAGTTTGCAGTCAAACCATTATTAGGTCAATCAATAACTACTACTGAATTAAAGGTAGAGGGTTTAAATATCGGGATAGGTTTTACCGCCGATGACTATTACATTTATCTTGACGAGGGTGTAAGGGGTTTAAAGAATAAAGTTAAGAACTCAGGAGTATTCAGTTTTAAAACTCCATTCCCAAGTCGTGATATGATTAAGAACTTAAAGGACTACATACCAAGATACCCAAATAATAACGCATTCCCTAAACCTAAAAAGGACACGATTGAAAAGGCAGCTATAAGAATGGCTTATGCAGTCAAACAAAAAGGGGTTAATCAAAAACCCTTTTGGAAACCAACATTTAATGAGGCAGCCTTTAACGATTTAGCCGCAAGACTTGAAGATGCTTTAGGCGAGGATATCAATCTTACCTTAACTATTGAGTAGCAATAAATAACTATTAAGTTTGTTTTATAAGTGTGGCAATTACAATCAATCAACAACCGAGCGGACTTGTATCGGCATTTAATCACATTGACTTTTTAGTTGATACGAATAACACGCAACCGATATTTAGTTATCAGATTAAACCAATAGTATCGGGTAGTGCTATTGCTCAATACGTTAAACCTAAATCAATCTATGGAGATAAGGCACACTTTGATGCTCAAAGGACTATTCAAAACCAAGTAAGCTATGACATCACAGGAATAGTTAATAACACCACAGGCATCTATAAGGCGGCTAATGTTTTTAAGGAGTTTTACATTCAGTTTGCTGAGTTGTCAGGAACAACCAACACCAATGTTGCGAGTGGAAGTCCAAGCAATAGTAATACCTTAATAGCAGTTAATACTGCCTTTGAATATGAGGATACATTTAAGACTGATTATATTCGTGACTATGTTATAGATGCTTTTGCTAATAAATACTTTTTAACAGGGTTGAGGGGTGGTTCAATCCGTATAGGTTCAAATGACTTCTTTGAATTGGGTATGATGCAAGATAAGTTGTCAACCTCATTTAGTAAGTTAGAAATAAAGACTTATGGGTTTGGTGGTTCTTTAATTGGTACTTATGTAATTACTAATTCATTTGCCAATACATCAACTACAAGTGAACAATTCTTATCTTGTCAAGTAGGGACTGCAAGTTTAAACGGGCAGACCTTAGCAAGTGGCTCACAACCGATAATAACCGATGCAGTAGATAAGTACACCATCCAAGCATTGAACGCTGCTAACACGGCTCAGAGTGAATTAGTGACCTTTCAAATAGATAGAGATTGCTACAAGTACACACCCGTACGAATATTTTGGTTAAACAAAGTAGGTCGCTTTGATGCGTATAACTTTAATTTCGCAAACGATAAGAGTTATCAAGTAACAAAAGACTTCTACCTTAAACAAGGGGGTGCAGTAGTTAGTAATAGTTTTGTGCGTTCAAGTTACGAAACAGGCGACACAGCATTCAATACACGAATAGAGAGTTCAATTAAATTAAGAACTGATTACATTAGCACGATTGAAAGTCAATGGATTGCTGAGATGATTAAATCCCCTTTAGCTTTTATCTTTAATAATGGGCGTTTATTCCCGATTAAAATAAGTACAAGTTCGTACACTAATAAGGACACCCGCAAAGATGGAATGTTTATTGAGGAAATAGATGTTCAATTTACCAACGCATCTTATAGACAAAGATTTTAATGGATAGAATATTAGAAATAGGCGAGTATCAGATTGAATTGATGGATGAGGATTTAGTCCCTGTTACGAAATCCGTTTATGATGTTCAAGACCCTAACCAAAGGAAGTCGCATTTTACTAAGTCAATTATCCTACCAAGTAGCAGAGTAAACAATCAAGTGTTTAGTGGTTACTTTGATGCCTCAATGTTTATCTCAAGCAATGTTCAGTTTGACCCGTTCTACAATCCTACTAAAAAAGTTAAGGCTACTTATTATGAGGACTCATTACCTGTTATTACGGGTTATTGTCAGTTAGTAAACATTAATAAGACTAAAGAGTTAATCGAATATGAACTAATTATCTATGGAGAAAATGCTGACTTTTTTAAAAGTATTGAGGGTAGGAAGTTAAGTGATTTGGATTTGTCATCATTAGACCACCTTTATACTCAATCACAAATAGCATCAAGTTGGACTAATGCAAGTGGCTACGTTTATCCTCAAGTTAAGAATGGTAGACAGACCGATATAATAGTAAACACTATTCAAATAGCAGATTATTGGAAAGTATCGGATTATGACCTTTGGTTTTTTGTTAAGACATTGTGGGATAAGATTTGGGAGGAGGCAGGATTTAGATACTATTCAAACTTTATAAATACAGATGCTTTTAAAAAGTTAGTTTACAAAGGTAATAGTAATGGTATGGTAAGAACCGATACTGAAATATCAAATAGTCTTTGTGCTTATTCAATTACAACAAGTGGGTTATTTCCTTTTACTACAAATGGTAGTACCTTTAACTTATACACAAACAATGATATTATATTTGATGTGGTAGAACAAGATGGATTAAGTCAATATGACGATACAACGGGTATTTTAAATGTTGATGTTACCGCAGACTATGACATAGTATTAAACTTAAATCCTGTTTTAAAGAATGTAAGTGGTAGTACTTTGCCAAGTGGTAGTGTGTTTTTATTTAGTGTATTGTTAGTAACTACAAGCAATGTTATTGCAGGAGTTATAACACATCAACACGTTTTAACAAGTAGCTTAGCAAACAATGCCTCAATACAAATAAACGTACAAAACGAAAAGATAGGACAACTATTAACAAGTGGTACAAATTATAAATGGGTAGTAAAAAACCAAGCAGGAGGTACTGAGGTTTCAATAGATAGTTCAAGGTTTGATATATTTTTAACTAAGGATTATGGATTAGGAGATACTATCAATGTCAATAGTTTACTAAGTTCTGAAATGACTCAAAAGGATTTCGTAATGGGATTAGTTAAGATGTTTAATATGTATATTGAACCTTACTACTTTAGAGCTAACGACCCGAATAGTGGAGGCTACCTTACATACTTAATTGAACCGAGAGATAACTACTACACCTCAGAGATAATAGATTGGACTTACAAAATAGATTACAATAAAGAGTTTACTGTAAAGCCTATTGGAGGGGCAAAAGAAAAGTTTTTTAAGTTTACTTATGATTTAGACAAAGACTACTATAACAACCTTTACAATCAAAGAAATGGCAGAGTCTTTGGAGATGTTAATGTAGATGTTCAAAACGATTTCTTACAAGGTACTAAAGATGTTAAAATACCTTTTAGTTTAATGGTAGTAGCAAAGAACTCAGACCCAAAACAAGGTCAATATAGACCTTTAGCAACGGACTTAAAAGACGATGTAAACAAAGGTTTTAGAAACGATAAGAGTAAGCCTAAGATAATGTACTATAATGGATTATTAACGGGAGATGCTTGGGACTTTGGAGATGATGGAATAGGCACGAATAGAACAACCCGATTAACTTATCCAAGCCTTTCAACATTTGATAATACAACTGACCCTAATAATGATTTATGTTTTGCAACCCCTCAGGAAGTTTTTTACACAAACGAAAACGGACAAGTAGTAGTATCTAATCAGGGGTTATACAATAAGTATCATAGACGTGGATTAGAAGAGGTTAATAATAAGAACTCAAAGATGTTAGAGTGCTATGTCAATTTAACCCCTTTTGATGTACATAACCTTAGCCTTAGACCAATTTATGAAATAGATGGTAACCATTATAGACTTTATGAAATGAGTGATTATAATGGCAAAGAAACAACTAAGTGTACATTTTTAAAATTAACACCTATTGATGCCGTAAGTAAATCAAACGGAACAACAAGAGGTGGCAGAGGCTCAGGTGCATGGGGTGTTAATCCTGATTTGTATCATGAAACGGGCAACTTAAATGACAGAGTAAAAGGAGGGGATTTAGTATTAAGGTCAAATGTATTAACGGGAGGCGGTGTTACTTATATTCCACCTGACAAAGATAACTTAGTGATGTTGCAATATAGATACTTAAGTACTACAACTAACTTAATCTTAACAGGTGGCGAGGGTAGTCCAATTTATTTATTTGTCAATACAACCGCAGGAAACGTAACTATTACAATGCCTGACCCTGACTTGAATACGGGCAAATTGTATATTGTTAAACATGTTAATACATCACACAAAGTAATAATCAATAATTTTGATGGTACTTTATTTGAAGAGTTTTCAGGAAATAATACACATGAATATTTAATGGATGGTGGGATAATAATTAAAATAAGATAATGGCAAAGAACGTACAATTAACGATAGACATAAAGGGTAATGACTCCGTAGGTAAAGCGGCTGAGGCAACCAAGAACCTAAAAACCCAACTTAGGGAATTACAGAATGATTTGCAGTCAGGTAAATTAACGGGCAAAGCATTTGATGAGGGTATCATTAAAGCAGGTAAAATGAAAGACCAAATCAAAGACGTTAATAATAGGGTTAATGCTTTGGCAACCGATGGGGCGGATGTAATGTTAAAAGGTTTTGGGGATATGGCAACGGGTATCATTGGAGGCTTTACAGCGGCTCAAGGTGCTATGGCTTTATTCGGAGATGAAAATGAGGATTTACAAAAGACGATGGTTAAGTTGCAAGGCGCAACGGCATTGTTAAACGGACTACAAGCAGTCAATAATACTTTACAAGGGGATAGTGCAGCAGCAGTTGCCAAAACAAGTGTACAAGAAAAGATAGCTACATTTGTAAAGGGTAGATATGCAGCCGCAATAGGTAAGTCAACAGGTGCAATGAAGTTGTTTAGAATTGCAGGAATGGCTTTGGGGATAGGTGCAGTAATAGCTATTATTTCTTTATTGATTAACAACTTTGACAAACTTAGAAATATAGTTTTAAAGTTTGTTCCTCAGTTAGCAGGATTAGGCGAAGTCTTTACTAATGTTAAAAATGCAATTATGGACTTTTTAGGATTTAGTAGTGAGGCTGAAAGGCAACAAGAAAAGTCTATTGAAACTGATAAGGCTAAAAGCAAATCAATGCAAAGAGAGATTGATTTAATGGAGGCACAAGGTGCAAGTGTTGAGGCTATTTATAAAAAGAAAAAGGAGTTAATGGAACTTGATTTAAAAGCCTTAAAGATAGCGAAAGAAAAAGCAGGTGCAAGTCAAGAAGAAACGGATGCTTATGAAGATGCTTTAAATGCAATAGCCGTATTAGATGCTCAGGAAACTAAACGCAAACAAGATTTAGTAGATAAGGAAAATCAAGAGGCATCAAAGAAAAGAACAGAACAAGCAAAAAAGAAAAAAGAAGAGGAAGAGAAAATATTTGATGACAATAAAAAGACTGCACTTCAAAGAGCTAAGGACTTGCAAAATGATTTATTAAAAAAGTTTGATGATGAGCAAAAAGCATTAAAGGATGATAAAAAAGCAAAACAAGATATAGCCGATGAGTCAGAGGAAATAAGAGAGCAAAAGGAAATTGAGGCAAATCAAAAGTATGGCGAACTAATAGAACAAAGACGAATAGATGATTTATCAGTTAGAGATAAAGAACTATTTGATATATCAGAAAAATATAGAAAAGAACAAGAACTTGCATTAGGCAACGCTGATTTATTAGCACAAAT
>Ga0214162_1000155_pt1 | contig 16778 bp, 19 predicted proteins | sample LakMenepilimnion_3_FD_153000 | JGI IMG/M metagenome (GOLD analysis project Ga0214162, IMG submission 153000) | Freshwater microbial communities from Lake Mendota, WI - Practice 20APR2010 epilimnion v5 | ecosystem: Environmental > Aquatic > Freshwater > Lake > Epilimnion/Euphotic zone | place...
AAAAAATCCAACGAGTTTGCCAATAACCCAATCAATATATAAATGCTTTGCGGTAAGGATCAAACGGTGATTTTCGTTTTCTTTGAAATTGTTCCATTAATTGGTATATTAATTAAATTTGTGATAAAAATCATAATTATTTAAAAAAAACTACACTAACTTTACTATCATATATTTAAATAGAGGTCTTATGAAAAAGAATAGTTCGTTAATAGTTGTTATGGTTTTGTTGTTTTTGGGAAGTAATGAAATCATTGCCCAAGAAAACAATAATTGGATAGCCCCTACATTTTCAAACAATGTAAAAAACCCCTTTGTTGGGAATGCACGTGCAACTGCCGAAGGAAAAGAAATTTACAATCAAATGTGTGTTTTATGTCACGGTTTACAAGGAAAGGGTAATGGTCAAGCTGGTCTGAGTCTAGTGAAAAAACCTGCCAATTTTCTAGCACTAAAAGTCATAAACCAAACTGATGGCAATATTTTTTGGAAGATAACAAATGGGAAAGCTCCAATGGCGTCTTATGAGGAGTTGTTGACAGATGATCAACGTTGGAAATTAGTAAATTATATTAGAGAACTTGAAGTAAACAAGAAAAAAAAGTAATACGAATGCTTTAGATTTCGGACATAAAAAAAATAGATTTCTTCCTGAAGGGTTTCGAAAACGTGGTTTTTTAGCCATTTGAACATCTCCTTTAATTTCTTTTCAATGTAGTGTATGATTTCTAAAGAAACTGTCAAAAACATCATCCGAAGCATTTTTTAGTACTTCATATTCTCTTTCAAATTCGTTAAAATAGTTGATATAATTGACTTCCATAAAATACTAAATGGTTTAAATTGAGTGTATCAAAATAGACCATTTTGTATTAATATAATATCATACTATTTGGTAAAAAGTTATTAACACGCGTTAGCCTAGAGAATGCTTAACTTTTTCTCGGTTAGCGCCTTGGACGGTAATTTTGATTTTAAAAAGCTAACTATTAATTTCTTGTTACTAAACATTTATTTGTAAACAAATTTGTTTATTTTTGTATTATGAAATCAGAATTAAATGAATTAAAGGGGATTCATCCCGGCTTAGTATTGGAGCGCGAATTGAATAAACGTCATTTGCGTAAGGGGGCTTTTGCGCTTTCTTTACAAGAATATCCTCAAACCTTGACCGCTATCACGAAAGGTAAAAGAGGAATGAATACGGCGTTGTCTTTAAAAATTGAAAGGGCTCTCGGACTAGAAGAAGGTTATTTTATGATTTTACAAGTGTATTACGAAATTGAAGAAGAAAAAAGGAAGCAAAATAAAAGTCAAACTAATTTACCACAATTGAGGCCAGTATTATTTTGGGATACTAAAATGGAATCTATTGACTGGCAGAAACAGAAAAAAGCTATAATTAAAAGAGTTTTTGAACGTGGCAATGAAAAAGAGAAAAACGAAATTATTCGATTTTATGGAGCTAAAACTGTTGATGATTTACTAAATAAACGCCTGCAAAATGCTTCATTATAATACTGTAACGCCTTTGCTGCGTAAAATTTTAGCCGATTTGATGATAGCTGATGTCTTTGCCGATTTCAGACTTGTGGGAGGAACTGCATTAAGTTTGTACAGAGGACACAGAATGTCTGTTGACATCGATCTTTTTACTGATGCCGATTATGGCTCTGTAGACTTTGATGCTATGGATACTTTTTTACGTACTAACTATCCTTATGTTGATACCAATAATTATAAAGTTATAGGAATGGGAAAGTGCTATTTTATTGGTGATAATCAATTAAATTGCATAAAATTAGACTTGTTTTATACTGATTCATTTATTGACGAAGCACTACTCATTGATGGTTTGCGGTTGGCTAGTATTGAAGAAATAATAGCGATGAAGCTTGATGTTATTTCAAGAACTGGAAGAAAGAAGGATTTTTGGGATATTCACGAATTAAAAGATGATTATTCAATTTCTGATATGTTTAGCCTACACGAAAAACGCTATCCTTATACTCACGACAGAGCGACGTTAATAGGCAAGTTTAGTGATTTTGAAAGTGCTGATGGTGATTTTGAACCTGATTGCCTAAGAGGAAAATATTGGGAATTTATAAAACTAGATATTATAGATTTTATAAATGGGATAGATAAATAAAAAAGTGGGGAACAGTGATGCTCTCCACTTCTTTTTGGTCACTATAGCTATCCTGCTTGGTTTTTATTTTGTCCTGAGATTACTCCACTGCTTTTAAATTTTGATTTTAAAATCATCATATCCTCGCTGATTTCCATTCTCATTTCGGCAAGTGTTTCCATATAGATAATGAAGAAGCCTTTTAACTTCTCCCGGTCATTGAAGCCATACATTCCGTTTTGAATTTCTAAATGCCTTTTGGAACGTACACTTTCCGCTAACGAAAGGATTTTTTTGTTTTCATCTTTTTGCGCTTGTGTTAGCTTTCCTTTTTCGGGTTCTGGGATGAGGTATAAACCTAAATATTCATATTCTCGTTTACCATTTTTATAGTAATCAAGATACAAGCTAATTTTGTTTGCTTTCTGTCTTTGTCTTAAAGTTACTTTCATTGTACCATCAATTAAAAAGTTTATCTATCTGTGTGCGTTGAATTATTTTTCTTTCTGCCAAACTTGTGAATTTGTAGTTATCCACGTTTTATCATTCTGTTGATTGTCCATCGGCTAACGCCAATTAGTTCTGCTGCATCTTGAACGGATAAAAAGTTTTTGGATGTGAGAGAGTTGGAGTTTGCAGTTTGCAAGGTTGGCAAACTTTGCATTGTTTGCTGTTGCTCTACTAATGAGTTTTGAATTTTGTCTTCCTTAACTTTTTGCTTGTAGTGTCTGGAATTACAAGTATGGCCACAATATCTGGTTAAAGTGGTTTTGGCGATAAAAGCCTTACCACAATAAGAACAGGTCTTCGGAATTGCCATATTGCTACTCATAATATGTTGCGTTGTGTTGCATAATGTAGCGAAGTGTAGCAATATGTAGCATCATTTCGCCAAGATTGTTGCCTTTAAATTTGGGCAACAAAATCTACCATTGGGCAACAATAGAACAACAAATATAACGAATAAAAGGTTATCGGGCAACAAATAAAAGAAGAATATTTGTTATAAAGTCAACAAAAATAGGTAGTTAACAAATAAAAGAATATAGATTACTTCCCGATACAAAAATTAGCAAAAATATTCCCCAATAGCTCATCATTGGTAACCTGTCCGGTAATCATCCCAAAATGATACAAAGCTTCCCGAATGTCCAATGCCATCAAGTCGCTGGAAAGGTTAGTTTCCAGTCCGTATTTCACTTTCTGGATTTCGTCCAAGGCTTTTAATAACGAATCATAGTGTCTGGTGTTGGTTACAATGGTTTCGTTATTTCTTAAAGCACCGGTATTCACAAACGAAAGTAACTGGTTTTTGAGTTGGTCCATGCCAATGTTCTGTTTAGCGGAAATAGTTTCAGGTTTTAGGTTTAAAGTTTCAAGTTGTTTTTGAATGTTTAAAATTTCTTCTTCCGATAACAAATCTATTTTATTAATAACAACAATAAGGGGTTTTAGTGGGTATTTATTTTTTACTTTTTCTATTTCGGTGATGTATTCCGAACCTGAAACCTGAAACTTTACACTTTCAAACAAATATAGGACCACCTGTGCTTGTTCTATTTTTTCGAAAGTCTTTCTAATTCCAATGCTTTCTACCACGTCTTCTGTTTCACGAATTCCCGCAGTGTCAATGAATCGAAAGCCAATGCCGCCAATGACCAATTCGTCCTCGATTGTGTCTCGCGTGGTTCCTGCAATCTCCGAAACAATGGCGCGTTCTTCGTTTAATAAAGCATTCAACAATGTTGATTTTCCTACATTGGGTTCACCCACAATGGCAACCGGGATGCCGTTTTTGATGACATTGCCCATGGCAAAGGAATCAATCAGACGTTTCAAAACCAATTCGATTCGGTTCAATAATTCGTGAAATTGGGATCGGTCAGCAAACTCCACATCTTCCTCGGCAAAGTCCAATTCGAGTTCGATTAAGGAAGCAAAATTCAACAGTTCTTCCCTTAGCTTGGCTATTTCGTTCGAGAAACCACCACGCATTTGTTGCATCGCAATTTGATGTGAAGCTTCGTTATCCGACGAGATTAAATCGGCTACGGCTTCGGCTTGCGACAAATCGAGTTTGCCGTTTAAAAAGGCTCTCAGGGTGAATTCTCCCGGGCTGGCCATTCGGCATCCTTTTCGAAGCAATAATTGAATGATTTGCTGCTGGATATAAGTCGAACCGTGACAGGAAATTTCGATGGTATTTTCGCCTGTATAAGAATGCGGTCCCTTGAAAATGGAAACCAAAACCTCGTCTAGTGTTTTTTGATTGTCTATAATATGTCCCAAGTGCAATGTATGGGATTTTTGTTTGGTCAAATCCTTCCCTTTGATGGACTGAAAGACACTATTTCCAATAGAAATGGCATCTTTACCGGAAATCCGGATTATCGCAATCGCTCCTGCTCCAGAAGGCGTGGCTAGTGCCACAATAGAATCGTTATACAGCATTTTTTTTATTCTTGGGTACAAAGTTACTAAATCTAATGCAGTATCAATTTTAAAATTATTTGAACTCTTTATTTTTAACATAAATAGATGTAAATACCTGACAGTTATTACGTTATAATTTAATTTTTTTAGTTACCTTTGATAGACAAACAACTTTAAACCGTACTAAAATGAAAAAGATTTTGTTTCCTACAGATTTTTCCGAAGTTGCCACTAATGCGTTTGTACATGCTTTGGAATTTGCAAAAATAGTGCAAGGCGAACTTGTTTTATTGCACACATTCGAACTGCCAGTTTACGATAACCAGTTTTTCCCCGAGAATTATAATGTTGTTTTTGACTCGCTTCAATTATCGGAATTCGATATGTTTAAAGAAGAGATTCCAAAACTTCGCATGATTGCCGAAGAACGAAATCTGGATAAAATTAAAATGACCCACAGATTAATGGACGGCAATTTGATTTACAACATAAAAAGAGCGATCAAGGAGGAAAAAATAGATTTTGTGGTGATGGGGACCTCGGGCGCCTCGGGTTGGGAAGCCTTTTTCTTGGGATCAAATGCAGGATCTGTTATTAGTGCGATTGATGTTCCGGTATTGAGTGTTCCATTGGAAGCCAAATTCAAGAAAGTGGAAACCATTGGATTCACGACCCGATACAGGGCTAAAGACAAAAAAGCACTTAAAGACGTTCTGAATATTGCCAAAAAAATGAAGGCAAAAGTAAGATGCCTTTACGTGAAAACCAGCAATTCTGATGTTCCCGAGATTACGATGAAACATTGGGAAAAAGAATTTGAAGAAGAACCTGTTATTTTTTCCGTCATTCCGAGTGATGATGTGAAAGGAACAATCATAGATTTTATTTTATTTAAAGAAATTGACATATTGGCAATGATAACCTATAAAAGAAACTTTTTTGTCGAACTATTTAAACCCAGTTTGACTCAAAAATTTGCCAATAGCTCCGATATTCCAATTTTGGCTATGCACGAATAATAAAAGCCTCAATTTCATCGAAATTGAGGCTTTTTAAATATAAAAAGGGCGTTGGTTAGTTAACTTAGTTATTCAACATTACTGGCATCACCAACATCGTTACTGTTTCGCCTTCTTCTAATCCATCCACTGGAGTCAGGATTCCGGCTCTGTTTGGCAAGGACATTTCAAGCATTATCATATCAGATTGCAGATTGGTCAACATTTCTGTCAAGAAACGGGAATTGTACCCAATTTGCATATCGTCACCTTGATAATCACAAGTCAATCGCTCTTCGGCTTTGTTCGAGTAATCAATATCTTCGGCAGAAATGTTTAACTCTGCACCGGCAATTTTCAAACGAATTTGGTGTGTAGTTTTATTGGAAAAAATTGCAACACGACGAACAGAACTCAAAAATTGTGTTCTGTCAATCATCAACTTGTTTGGGTTTTCTTTTGGAATAACCGCTTCATAGTTTGGATATTTTCCATCAATCAAACGACACATCAAAATGTAATTGTCGAAAGAAAAAGTCGCATTCGAATCGTTGTATTCAATCTTTACTTCCGCATCCGAAGCACCCAGAATATTTTTCAAAATAGTCAAGGGTTTCTTTGGCATAATGAAATCGGCTACTTGCGAAGCCGTTACATCGGTACGTGCATATTTCACTAATTTGTGAGCGTCAGTCGCTACAAATGTCAATCCCTGTGGAGAAAATTGGAAGAAAACACCTGACATTACCGGACGTAAATCATCGTTTCCGGCAGCAAAAATAGTTTTGCTAATGGCTGTTGCCAAAACATCGGCAGGAACCAAGGTTACAGAAGGTTCGTCCAAATTAACAGATTTAGGAAATTCTTCCCCCGGAGCATACGCCAAAGCATATTTACCCGAGTTTGAACTAATTTCTATCGTGCTGTTTTCTTCAACGGTGAAAGTCAACGGTTGTTCTGGAAAGGTTTTAAGGATTTCCAAAAGCAATTTTGCAGGAACTGCAACGCTCCCTTTGCTGGTAGAATCAATATCTAAAGTGGCCGACATCGTTGTTTCTAAATCAGAAGCAGAAACGGTCAAGGCTTTATGGTCTAATTCAAATAGGAAATTATCTAAAATAGGCAAAGTATTGCTACTGTTGATAACGCTACCTAAAACTTGTAATTGTTTTAATAAGTACGAACTCGATACTATAAATTTCATATGAAGATTATATTTGTTTTTTTATTGGAATATGGTATCGCCATTAATTAAATTAATTTGCCTTTTTGAAAATGGCGATTTCACCTGTTTTGTTTTATTGGTATATTTTTTTTCCTAAATTTCAAAAATACAATACACTCTACAAATATATCGTAAACTATCTTAAGAATAAAACTTTTTTTATTAACATTACTTTCCGTATTTTCTTTTCCTGACGAAGGTAAATAGAGCACCAAAAAGTGCTAAAATAAAGATTGGAAGTCCGATAGTTAGGATTTGTGTGTAGGTGTAATTTTCGTAAACTTTTTCCTTGTCCAATAAAGGCAAATCCAAATCTTTGCTCCGAATGTTAATAAGTCCGTTGTCGTCGAGTAAATAATTGACACAATTCATCAGAAAATCCTTGTTGTCATACAAATTTCCGGAACGTTGGTCATAGCCCAATTCTACGGGTTGAAAGTTTTTATCTAATTGATTTCGAATCAAGTCGCCATCCGAAATTACAATCATTTTATTATCTGTTCCTTTGGCTACAAATGATTTTTGTTCAAAAGGCAAAACCCTGTTTTCAAACATCGAATGAAACGAACCTTCCAGCAAAACCGAAAGCGGAATATTTCCCGTATTCAGGTAATGATTTGGTGAAGTTTCCTCCGCTACCATATTCAAATTAATTTCTGTTGGTGTTCCAATTTTCTTCGAATATTGAGAGGATTGCAACAAGACCGTTTTCTTGATTCCGTTCTTTAAAGTGTCAATGGGGTTGGCAAAATCGAACTTGATTCCACCCAGGTTTTTCACGATGGGATGCGTGCTTGCAGGATATACTTGCGGGGCAAATTTCCAATTGAATTCTTGAAATTGTGCCGAACTTCCGGGATCGCCAGTCGCTAATTTTATGGGACTTCCTTGTTCATCCTTAACCAAATCAGGATTAATTCGAAACCCGTATTTAAAGAACATATCATTCAAATTCAAATCTCTCGGAAAGGCCAAAGTAGCTCCAGATTCATTATACAAACTATCCATTTCCATATTAACTTGGTCCACAAGCCACAAAGTTTTCCCACCATTAACGATGAATTGGTCCAAGACTTGTTTCTCGGTATCCGTGAAGATTTCTGTTGGTTTGGCAATAATCGCCAAGTCGTATTTTTGCAAGGCTTCCAAACTTCCCATTGGGTTTCGTGCTACCGAATCCAAGGTAAAAGGCCCAATATGATAACTTTCCCGAACTTGAATAAGGAATTTAGCAATCTGAACATCTTGTAGCTCGCCGTTTCCTTTGATAACCGCTACTTTCTTTTGCTTTTCTTTCGTAATTTTATTGATGGCATCGGCGATGGAATATTCCAAATGTTGTACCGAACCAATTACTTTTTCGGTAGTCGAAGCGCCCATAATGTTTTTCAACAAAGGAATATTGACTTCCTTGTTGTTGTAAACCGCGATTGCCCAAGGAAAAACCATGGCTTGTGATTGTTTTCCTTTGTCATCAACGGTTATGTTTATTGGTGTAAGGCCTTTTAGATACAGATTTTTAATAGCATCCATGCTTTCTTCTTCATTTTCCAATGGATCAACAAATTCGAAAATAATATTCTTGTTGTAAGCCTGGAACTCTTCGAATAAATCTCTAGTTTCACTTTGTAAACGCTTGAATTCAGCGGGTAAATCGCCTTGCAAATAGATTTTTACGTACAACGGATTTTCCACTTGCTTAACGATGTTCAAGGAAGTTGGCGAAAGCGTGTATCTTTTGTCTTTGGTTAAATCAAAACGGTGGAAAAAACCATTACTTACTACGTTTAAAAACAATATTAGCGTAATTATACCCAGTAAAGATTTTATATTTTTTTTATTGGAAACTGTCATTACGATTTAATGGATTTTAGGTTATAAACTGTAAAGGAGAGGAACAAAACCGTGATGCTCACAAAATAAATAACATCCCGAGTGTCAATCACGCCACGACTCATGCTTTTGAAATGATCCTGCATTCCAAAACCAGAAATTAGACCTTGAAAACTGGGAACAATCGTTGCTACACTTTCGAATCCAAAGTAAAAGAAGAAACATAAAAACACGGATACAATAAACGCCACAATTTGATTTTCGGATAGGGTAGAAGTAAAGATTCCAATCGCGGAATAGGCTGCAATCAGGAACAGCAATCCAAAATAAGAACCCATTGTGCTGCCCATATCGATGTTGCCTTCTGGCATTCCTAAACCAGAAATGACCCAAACATATATAATTGTTGGAATGATTGCCATAACAATCAACAGCATCGAACCCAGAAATTTTCCGTTCACGATTTGCCAAATGCTCAAAGGTTTTGTCAACAACAATTCCAATGTTCCCTGCTTTTTTTCATCCGAAAAACTGCGCATGGTAACGGCTGGAATCAGGAAAATCAGGATCCAAGGCGCCAAAGTAAAAAACGGACTCAAATCGGCAAAACCGCTGTTTAAAATATTATATTCTCCTTCGAAAACCCAAAGGAATAAGCCATTCCCAATCAGGAAAACGGCAATCACCAAATAACCGATTGGCGAACCGATAAAGGATTTTATTTCTCTTATTACTATTGATTTCATGTTTTGATTTGTTTAAAGTTTCAGGTTTCAGGTTTCAAGTTGAGCAACTTGAAACTAAAAAAACCTTAAACTAAAGAAACTAATTTATCTAAGTTCCAAGCCTCAGGTTTATCGTTGAATAATTTTTTTGTGAATGCCCAAACCTCATTAAAAAGCTCCGATTTTCTGTAATTTTCCAAGTCCCCTTCGGTTTCCCAATAACTGTAGGTAAAGAAAATACATTGGTTGGTTTTGTCTTGATACAATTCCAATAAACGGTTTCCCGGCGCGTTTCGTATTTTCTCTTTTATGATTTCGAAGTTTTCCAGAAAAGCAGGAATATTTTCTTCGGCGAAGGACATTTTTACTATTCGTATGAGCATTTTTTTTGGTTTAAGAGTTTAAAGGTTTAAAAGTTTAAAGTTTTGGGCGTCAGTTTGAAGAACTTTAAACTATTAAACTTTAAACAAATTTTATCGTTATATTATCCCTATAATTCAATCCCAACAAACTATTTGCCGAACCAACCTTCGAAGGATTGCTTCTAAAAATCGCGATTTCCAGAAAACCGGCTTCGTTGAAAATTGCCAGTTTTTCGCCTTCATAATATTTGATTGGATATTTATCAGAACTTGCAATCGCAGAATAATTGGGCAGAATCGTTTTGATGTTTTTAGTTCTTAAGACAATTTCGTATGGCCTTCCTTTAGCAACCTCCAAAAATTGTTTTTTCGAAATATTGGTCACCACATTGCCAAAATGGTCAATGTAAATAACGTATCCTTTTATGGAACTTCCGTCATTTGCGGGAACAGCCTGCAAATCGGTGACTTGTTTGATAGATTTTATTTCTTTGCCAATAACGTTCAGTAAACCGCCTTTGGCAATGTGACAAGCCACTTTCACGAAAACATCCAAATCGGTGGCTTCGTTAGGCAAACGATCGTGAATATTGATGGCGACTATTTTTTGGGGAACAATTTTTTGCGTAAGCATACTCAAAATCCCATTATCGGCGGCAATAAAATAATGATCGTTCCATTGCATCACGATATGTTGGTTTTCCTTATTTAATTCCAAATCCACGCCAATGAGATGCACGGTACCTTTTGGAAAACTCGAATACGATGCTCCAATAACGTAACTGGCTTCAACAGTGTTGAATGCGTCAATATGATGTGAAATGTCAATGATTTTAGCCTCGGAATACTCGGATAAAATTTTCCCTTTCAAAGCACCAACAAAATGGTCTTTCAAGCCGTAATCGGAAGTAAGAGTAATTATTGACATAAAATTGTTTATAAATAAAAAGCGAATGCAAGCTAAAACTCATTAAATTTGAGAAATGCAAAGCTAATAATTATAAGCGATTATTTAATAATTTAAACTATACCATTTGAACGAAAGAATCATCGAGCTCATAGACATCGCTCCAAAAGATTTTTGGGGCGCTCAAGACACTCATCTTGAAACAATTAAAAAATATTATCCCAAATTGAAGATTGTAGCTCGTGGTACCACGCTTAAAGCTTATGGCGAAAAAGAAGTCTTGGACGAGTTTGAAAACCGCTTCAACCGCTTGATGCTTCATTTTACCCGTTACAACAATATTGACAACAATGTGATTGATCGGATTATTCAAAGTGACAGTCAAGACGATAAAAAAGCTTTTGGCAATGACAAAATATTAGTGCACGGCGTTGGCGGAAAAATTATCAAAGCCATGACGCCTAATCAACAATTGTTGGTCGATACGATGAACAAAAACGATATGGTTTTTGCCGTTGGACCAGCGGGAACTGGGAAAACCTACACCGGTGTTGCCATGGCGGTAAAAGCGTTGAAAGAAAAACAAGTCAAACGAATTATTTTAACTCGTCCTGCGGTTGAAGCAGGCGAGAATCTTGGCTTTCTGCCCGGTGACATGAAGGAAAAACTTGATCCCTACATGCAACCTTTGTATGATGCTTTGCGTGATATGTTGCCCAACGAAAAATTAGAAGATTATATTTTGAAGGGAATTATCCAGATTGCGCCTTTGGCATTTATGCGCGGTCGAACTTTGGATAATGCTTTCGTGATTCTTGACGAAGCCCAGAACACGACACATTCCCAAATGAAAATGTTCTTGACGCGTATGGGAAAAAGTGCCAAATTCATGATTACCGGAGATCCAGGTCAAGTCGATTTGCCACGAAGAACCATTTCTGGATTGAAAGAAGCTATTTTGGTTTTGAAAGACATAGACGGAATAGGAATTATATATCTTGACGACAAGGATATTGTGCGCCACAGATTGGTAAAAAAAGTCATTGATGCCTATAAACAGATTGAAAATCATGATTAGTGCTAATGAAAAATAAAATTTCATTGTTCATAATTGTATTTATTACATCATTATTTATAGTAATTTATAATTTTGAGGTATTAATTTCAGTTGTTCCTTTTTGGCAATCAGGGAAACATTATTTTGTAAAATTTATTTTTGTTGCCTTAGTTTTGCTAATCTTATTTTCTTTGGCAGTAACATGGATTATTGATTGGATTATAAAAATAGTGTTTCAACGAAAACACTAGCTCTTCAATAAGGTGAATAAAACATTTTTGGTTCTCATTTTAAAATTTTTAAAACAGAACTCTAAAAATAATCCTTACAGAAAAAATTAAAGTTTAAATAAGCGATTTAGATGGCACTTTACTCAATACAGAATATCAAATATCGGCCTATACCAAAACCGTTTTTTAACAACTTTACAGCGAATATTATCTCATAATTTTGGTCACAGTGCTTCGTCATCTTGATACTTTTTCACTCTGTAAAAATTCGGTTGTCCCTTTTATTTGTTGATATAAAATGGAGCACGTATTCATTACTTCTACAATGGAATTGTTTTTTTCTTTTGACATTGAGATCGATGCTATAAAATCAGTTTTGGATTTGGATCTAGAGTTTTCGAATGTTTAAAAGACATAGTTATGGAAGACCATTCGGATGATTTTCATGATGCCTTTAGTATCCTGTTTTGTTTCGAAATTATGTACAAATAGGTAGATAAAAAGCATTGCTTTTTCAAAAATTTTAGAAATTGAGAAATACACTTTTGAAGAATCCATAGCTTTTGGAGATGGTTTTAATGATTAAAAAATGCTAGTAGCCACTGGAAAGGGTTTGATAATGAGTAATGCCGTAGAAAGTTTGAAAAATAAATTGACTGATTTAAAAGTGGTTTCTTCTAATAATGATTATGTTGCAAAATACTTGACAGGAAGACTGTTGTAATTATTCCTTTTAAATATAAAATCAAAAGACAATTCTTGGTTTTTACTTTAAAAATAATCTTAAATTTGCTTTCTAAAAACCACAACCAACTAAAGCAATGAACACAATAACAACAACCAACTTCAATTTTCCCAACCAAAAATCAGTGTACCGAGGAAAAGTAAGGGAAGTTTACAATATCAACGACGAACTTTTAGTCATGGTGGCCACCGACAGACTTTCTGCTTTTGATGTGGTTTTACCAAAAGGAATTCCGTACAAAGGCCAAATTCTGAACCAAATTGCCACCAAGTTTATGGAACTGACGCAAGATATTGTTCCAAATTGGTTGATTGCAACACCAGATCCAAACGTTGCCGTTGGTCATTTGTGTGAACCTTTCAAAGTGGAAATGGTGATTCGTGGCTATCTTTCAGGTCACGCCGCGCGCGAATATGCTCTTGGCAAAAGAACTATTTGTGGTGTTACGATGGCTGAGGGATTGAAAGAAAACGACAAATTTCCAGTTCCGATAATAACCCCAACAACAAAAGCGGATAATGGTTCCCACGATGAGGACATATCTCGTGAGGATATTCTTTCTAAAGGAATTGTTTCAGAAGAAGATTATTTGGTTTTAGAGAAATATACTAGAGCCTTGTATCAAAGAGGAACAGAAATCGCCGCCAGTCGCGGATTGATTTTGGTGGATACCAAATATGAATTTGGTAAAACCAAAGAAGGAAAAATTGTTCTCATCGACGAAATTCACACCCCGGATTCTTCTCGTTATTTCTATTCCGAAGGCTATCAAGAAAGACAAGATAGGGGAGAAGAACAAAAACAATTATCGAAGGAATTTGTTAGACGATGGTTAATCGAAAATGGCTTTCAAGGACAAGAAGGCCAACAAATTCCAAATATGACTGACGAATACATAGAAACGGTTTCGGAAAGATATATTGAATTGTTCGAAAATATATTGGGAGAAAAATTCGTTAAGGCAGACGTTTCCGATATTTATAACCGTATTGAGAAAAACGTTTTAGCTTATTTGGAAAGTGTAAAGCAGTAAATCAACGAAACATATTCATATTTTTAAACCGCAATTCAAATTTTTTTATTGCGGTTTTTTGCATTCATTTTTTTTTATGTGTGTATTTATTAGTAATTGAGTTACTTGTAATTTTTCAATTTCCCTATATTATAAGTACGACAAATCGTTTTTTGTTATAATATTGTTAAATTTAAATACTCTGTAAAACAAGATATTTTCTTTTATATGCATAAGATATTGTTATATGATTTTTATATTTCTTAGATCCAATTGTTAATGCAAGATTTTAATAAACATTTTAAATTTACATTTTTAAAAAATAAAGATGCTTACAGTAATAAATATTTCGTTCACTTATATAGAAAATCCTGTTATCCGGAATATTAGTTTCGAAATTGCAAAAGGTCAAAATGTGGCTGTCATTGGCGAAAGTGGTTGCGGTAAAAGCACTTTATTGAAACTTATTTACGGGTTATATGATTTGGACAATGGAGAAATTGGATATTATGACGAACGCATTCTGGGGCCAAAACACAATCTAATTCCTGGCGAAGATTACATCAAATATCTGGCACAGGATTTTGATTTAATGCCATACACAACAGTCGAAGAAAATGTAGGGAAGTTTTTGTCCAATATTTATAAGGACAAAAAGAAAGCCCGAGTTCAAGAACTATTGGAAATGGTCGAAATGACCGAATTTGCGAAAATAAAAGCAAAATATTTGAGCGGTGGTCAACAGCAAAGAGTCGCTTTGGCAAGAGTTTTGGCTCTTGAACCCGAAATTCTTTTGTTGGACGAACCTTTTAGTCAAATAGATTCCTTTAGAAAAAATTCATTGCGTAGAAATTTATTCAATTATTTCAAGAAAAAACAAATCACCTGTATTATAGCAACCCACGATAGTACCGAGGCTTTGTCTTTTTCAGACGAAACCATAGTGTTGCAAAACGGAAAATTAATGGCAAAAGGAAGTTCAAGAGAACTCTATGAGAATCCGCCTAGTTATTATGTTGCTTCTCTTTTTGGCGAAGTAAATGAGTTGAAACAATCACATTTTACCGATTTAGACGGCACAGATGAATCGCTATTGTTGTATCCACATCAATTAAAAGTTGTTGAAGAAGGAAAAATGAAAGCAATCGTAAAGCAATGTTATTTTAAAGGAAGTCATTATTTGGTCAAAGCCGCTTTCGAAAGAAAAGCCATTTTTTTTGAACACACTTCAGAATTGGAATTGAATCAGGAAGTGAACTTGTCCATTGCTCGATAACTAGTGTAGAAAACTAAAATTATTTCCTTGTTAAATGTGCGGAAAGGATAATATTTTTTTTACTTACACACTTTATGGTATATTACCAGCTGAATTAGCTAATGCTATTTGTATTAATAATTCTCGCTTTTTAAATCATACTTATAATTTCTTCACTTATTTTTTTTATAGGCCGAATTATTATCGTATTCTACTTCTGGTCTTAAAATGGTGAAGATGTCATTCCGGAATTCGTCATCATTCATTTTTTCTACCATATTGGCAACAAACATTTTGCCGGTAGGCGAAGCACCATTTGAGAAATTGATTTATTCTTTGTAGCATTGAATTAGTTTTGCAACATCGATATCTAATTTTGTGAGTGCGAAATCTAAATCGAATAAATCTCGTCCTTTTCTTCGTTGGTATAATGCTCTTAATTTTGTACCTAATACTTCTTCTATATGATAGGTATTTATTAGACATTCTCCATTGAACCAGCCATTTTGCACTTTGAAAGGTACTTGCTGTAATCCTAATACTGTGAAATGTTCTCTGCAATTGATTTCGATTTTGAGACGCATTTTAATAATGGGCTGTATTTCTGTTTCAAAACGGTATTCTACCGTGTTGTTGTGGATACTGGTTGTGATATTTCTTTTGGTTCCCAAAAAAGCCAAACATTCTTACAATTTAACCAAAATTGGTTTTATAGGACCCGTCTTTATTTGTACCAAATCAATATCTTCAGAATATCTGGCTTGTGGTTTTAGGAATAGCTTGTGTAGAGCTGTTCCTCCTCGGAATGCTAGGTTTTCATTTAGGAATGGATCGGAAAATATTTCAATCAAAGCTCTTTCAATCACTAAATCTTGTTCGACTTGGCTATTTTCAGGCCAAGGCGCAAATTCTTTCCATTCTTATATAACGTCTGGGAACTCATAAATCACTTTCGATAGTAACGTTATTAATGATGCGCCACTTTATATTTGTGGTTCCTTTTTTATTTTTTCCTGGCATTAATGATATGTTTTTCCCTTTTTTATCGGTTATGATTTGATATATTGCTTGACTTAATTTTTCGTTTCCTAATTCATACTCTAATAAATAAACCAATCGCTGCACCGTTGCAGCTTAAGAATAGTTTTTTGCTATTTTTGCAAGTACAGATGGTTTCATTACTTCTATGAGTTCTTTTAGAATTGTTATTACTCTATTCATTCCTAATTTATCGACATAGTATAATAAATCTAATGCTGTGAGTTCTGGTGACGATACATTGATGTAACCTGCATCGGTTTTCATTTGTTTTATATCTTCTTTATTCCATTCGTTTTTAACCAAGAAATTTATTTTTAGTTTCTTAGTTTTTATATCTCGCAGTGCTGGTTTTTCTGTAATTACAAACGATTCCATTGATTGTTGATGTGACGCACCGTGTATTGCAGCAGCTGACATTAATCCTAAATAATATTTTTTATTTAGTGAAATCATCATATCATCTATATACATACTTGTTGGTATCACACCATAATTTGAATATTCGGCTGGTAAGAGTGTATAGAAACCTTTACGAATTTGAACTATTTTCTTTTTTGATTTTAAACGATATAGATTTTGTAAAATTGCCTTATCACTAATATCAAATTTATCTTTCAATTCTTCTAATGTAAAAGTATATCTTCCTCAAGCTCTGGCGGCATCTACATATTCCTCTAAATAATTATATGATTGAACTTCTGATTTCACTTGTATATTTCGTTTGCTATCTAGGGTCTGCTGAAAAACCCTATTTTCATTGTGTTTAGGGCAAAAGAGTTATATTTGAAAAACCAAGTGCAAGGAAAAATGGCAAATACCCGAAA
>Ga0214162_1000156_pt1 | contig 16727 bp, 18 predicted proteins | sample LakMenepilimnion_3_FD_153000 | JGI IMG/M metagenome (GOLD analysis project Ga0214162, IMG submission 153000) | Freshwater microbial communities from Lake Mendota, WI - Practice 20APR2010 epilimnion v5 | ecosystem: Environmental > Aquatic > Freshwater > Lake > Epilimnion/Euphotic zone | place...
ATCTATATTTAAATTTAAAAAAATAAATCTAATTTTAAGTGTTATCATGATAACATTATTTGGGAAAAGGTTTGTTTTGATATGCTCCCAAATCAGGAGGCAAAGTTCGGGTTCTTCCCAAGATGTCCAAGGGAACTAAATAAGTTGCATTTCCTTTGGCGAAAGCCGCCGAAGTATCGTCAATATTGAGTTTGTTTTCTGCAACTTTTAAAAATTTAGGATCTTTGTTTTGGATAATAGCATTGTAATGTGTTGGGTCTGTTGTGAACTGATATAAAGGATCGCTCGAATATTGATTAGAAGTATTGTCGAACTTAATTAGACAATTATTGAACTGGTATTCAAACGTGGCTCCAGCCTTTTTATTCAATTTCAATTCGTTTGAATAAGAACCATAAATGATGCAATTATTGAATGTGGCTGACGTCAGATTTTTAACTTCCGGAATTGCACCGGTATAATAGTTGTTTACCAAAACCGAAACTTGACTCGAGCTGGACCAATTATTATTGAAAGTGGAGTGTGTGAATTTATAATCTCCCCCATAAGTACAAGCCAATCCGGCCAATCCTGCATTATTAATGACCAAATTTTCTCCGTTAATCTTGGCGGTTTGTGCTAAAATTCCATAATTAGTACTGTCATAAATTTGAGAGTTTTTAATGGAAACAGTCGTTCCGTTGTTATTTTGAATCAACAATCCGATAGTCGCATTTTTTATGGTTAAATGATTGATTTTGTGATTGGTGCTACCTTCGGTAAGCCAGATGGTTCCCCATTGTCCTGGAACATCAGCAAAATCAGGTTCCAATCGATCTCCCTCAAAAATGACTTCGTTCTCTAATTTATCTGTTGTAGAAGTAGTCCCATTTACATTTAATGAAGCATTTGTATATAAAATGAGTCCAGAAAAAGCGTGAAAATGCACTCTTGCCCCAGGGTTAAAAGTGACTGTTTTTCCCGAGGGAACCGCTGCATAACCATAAATGACATAGGGCTTCGTATTGGTAAAAATGAGTTCGTTTCCGTTTATTGAATCATTTTCATCTAAAAAGAAACCATAAATATTAATTGGTTTTCCATCATTGTCAGTTCCTAATTTTAAGGTTTCGTTAGTTCCATCATCAAAGCGTTGCGGATACAAAAATATAGCGTCCTGAATTAGTGTCACTAATTCCACTTTTTGAAGATTTGTGCCACCGTCAAATAAAATTTGGTCAGTGTATAAAAAATCGGTTGGATTGGCATCGGCAATATTAGCAGTGGTTTCGACAAAAATATACATGCTGTCTTTGGCCAAAAGATTGACATTATTAAATATCTTTCCTTGATTTCCTTGGGTTCCATCAACGGTCATTCTGTATTTTGAATTGAGCCCTTTTCCTAATTGAATAGTCGGAATTGTGATATCATTCTTGCTGTTATTATAAACTTTCAACGTGTAAGTACTCGAGCCAATGTTAGTAAAAACAGTGTCTAAGTAGATGGTATCTCTCGAAAATTTTAAATCCCCTGTGCTTGCAACGGTTTCAAAATCGGTTCTACATGAACTCACGGAAATAAGGATTCCAATAAAAAACAAAAAAGTAAGCTGACGCATTGGGTTATTTTTTTGTAAAAATAGGAAAAATCTAGTTCGTATCAAGACCATTTTTGAATTTTGAATTTGCAATACCAATTATTTCTGCCATTTTTCCATAAATTTACACTTTTAAAGCAAAATCTATGACATTCGACAAAGAAAAAATCCTTCACTATTGCAATTCAATTTCAGAAAACACTTTGATGCAAACACTCCATATCAAATATACAGATGCCGGACCAGATTTTTTAGTGGCAACGATGCCCGTAAATCCCTCTGTTCACCAACCTATGGGATTACTGCACGGTGGCGCAACCGTAGTTTTGGCTGAAAGTGTAGGAAGTGCCGCTTCTTTCTTGTTTGTCAATGCTGAACATAGCGAAGTTCGCGGAATCGAAATCTCAGCCAATCATGTCAAATCAAAACGCAATGGTTTGGTAACAGCGACAGCAAGGATTATCCATAAGGGAAGTAGTATTCATCTTTGGGAAATTCGAATCACAGACGAAAATCAAGCTCTAATTTCAATTTGCAAATTGACTACGATGGTTTTGCCAAAAAGAAAAAGTGAAAATTTATAATGGAGCTATTAGTAGAAAAAACCAAGGATCATTTAAAGCAAAATTTACCTGTTGTATTATATTATAAGCCAAATTCTGATGAAATAATAAGTTTTTTTCAGAAAAATGATACTTTGTTTGACGCAATAGATTTTAACGAAAAAGGGTTTCTTTTTGCTTCTTTTAATGGAACTAAAACATTTTTGATTCCCGAAAACGAGTCAGAAATAATTAATACTTTTTTTCCAAAAAAGAAAATCAAAATTCAAAAAGAAGAAATGAATTATCAAAGCGAAATTGCCAAAAATAATTTCAAAAACTTGGTTTCCAAAGGAATTCTAGCCATTGAAAACAAGCAATTCAAAAAAGTGGTTTTGTCACGAAAAGAATCAGTTGATTTTGTAAATTTTGATTTAATTGATGCATTCTTAAATTTGGTACAGTTGTATCCCAATACTTTTGTTTATTGCTTTTATCATCCAAAAATTGGTACGTGGCTAGGAGCTACTCCTGAACGATTATTGAAGGCCCAAAGTAATGAATTCGAAACCATTGCTTTGGCTGGAACACAAAAAGACACAGGTTCTGATGAAATAATTTGGCCAATAAAAGAACAAAAAGAACAACAATTTGTTACCGATTATATTGTTGAAAAAGTAAAAGATGTTGCTTCAGAAATTACAGTTTCAAAACCATACAGCATCAAAGCGGGAAAAGTTTGGCATATCAAAACGGAAATTTTTGGCATTTTGAATTCGAATTCAAGTTTAAAAGAAATAATCCATTTATTGCATCCAACACCTGCTGTTTGTGGATTGCCAAAAGACGAATCAAAGGCTTTTATCCTGAAAAACGAGAATTACGACCGCCGTTTTTACACCGGTTTTTTAGGCGAATTAAATATGGAAAACAAAACCGATTTGTTTGTAAATTTGCGCTGCATGGAAATTTGTGGTTCCCAAGCGCATTTATTTATGGGTTGCGGTATCACAAAAGACAGCATTCCCGAAAAAGAGTGGGAGGAAAGCTGCAATAAATCGGCGACGATGAAGAAGGTATTAAATTTTAGATTTTAAATTGCTTTTCCTATTCTCTTTATAGGTTCGTATAACTATTTTAGTTTTTTTATTGCCATTAAAATTGCCATTGAAATTGCTATTTAAAAAAAAAAAAACATTAAATGAAACTAGACATATTAGCATTCGGTGCACATCCAGACGACGTGGAATTAGGTTGTGGCGGAACCCTGGCCAAGGAAATCGCCTTAGGAAAAAAAGCGGGAATCATCGATTTGACCCGAGGCGAACTAGGAACACGTGGTTCAGTTGAAATTCGGAATCAAGAGGCTGCTGTAGCTGCAAAAATCTTGGGAGTTGCTGCCCGGGAAAATCTTGATATGCGTGACGGTTTTTTTATCAATGATGAAGCACACCAATTGAAAATTATCGAAATGATCCGGAAATACCAACCCGAAATCGTAATATGCAACGCTATAGATGACCGTCATATCGATCACGCAAAAGGAAGTAAACTGGTTTCCGATGCTTGTTTTCTTTCCGGTTTAATAAAGATTGAAACGGAACACAAGGGCGAAAAACAAACCGCTTGGCGACCCAAATTAGTATATCATTACATACAGTGGAATACCATCACGCCCGACTTCGTGGTAGACATTACTGGCTATAACGACAAAAGGATAAAAGCCATTTTGGCTTACAGTTCGCAGTTTTATAATCCAGATTCCGACGAACCAGAAACGCCTATTGCTTCAAAAAACTTCTTGGAAAGCCTCAATTACCGCGTACAAGATTTCGGAAGATTAATTGGAACGGATTATGCCGAAGGATTTACGGTCGAAAGATATTTGGGAGTCAATAGTTTAGGAGATTTGATATAATTTTTTTTTATTTTCTTTGCAAAAGCCAACTTTAGTGCTATATTTGCACTCGTTAAAAATGGTGGTTGTAGCTCAGCTGGTTAGAGTATTGGTTTGTGGTGCCGAGGGTCGCCGGTTCGAACCCGGTCAGCCACCCAGAACGCAAAAGCTTCGAAGAAATTCGAGGCTTTTTTTGTTGAGTAAAGTTTCGTGTAGGGAATATTGATAAATCTTTTATGTTTTATAACTTTTTTTTAATATTCAAAATTTGGTTGATAAAAATATATATCGTAATATTGCAATATAAATATATAACGATGGGAGCATCCAAAACAGAACAATTCACAGACCAACAAAACGGATTGGCCATATTAGCCAAAGCATTGGGTCATCCTGCACGAATCGCCATAATTGAATACTTACTAAAAGTAGACAGCTGTATTTGCGGCGATATTGTAAACGAATTACCTTTAGCGCAGCCAACAGTTTCGCAGCATTTGAAGGAACTCAAAAACGCGGGTTTAATCAAGGGAAACTTCGAAGGAGCATCGATTTGCTATTGCATCGACGAAATGGGCTTCGAAAAAATAAAAGTTTTTTTTCAGGATGTTGCCAAGCATTTGGAGAAAAATAAGAATCAATGTTGTTAATTTAAAAATACAATTAAAATGAAACTCTCACAAGTAAAAAACATCTTGAAGTCGGCCGAAGCGGTAAACTTCCTTCTGCCTGACGGAACATCGGTGCCGGAGCATTTTCACGTAACAGAGGTGGGTTTAATCACCAAAAACTTTATCGATTGCGGCGGAACGGTTCGCAAGGAAATCGGGGTCAATTTCCAGTTATGGAATGCCAACGATTTAGATCACCGTTTAAAACCCCAAAAATTACTCAACATCATCGAGTTGTCCGAAAAAGTTTTGGGTATCGAGGATTTCGAAATTGAAGTGGAATACCAGTCACAAACCATAGGCAAATACGATTTGGATTTCAACGGGAAAGACTTTGTTTTGTTGAACAAAAAAACCGCTTGTTTGGCTCAAGACCAATGCGGAATACCGTCCGAAAAACCAAAAGTAAGATTGTCCGACATGAAGAAAGAACCAAGCTGCCGCACCCCAGGCGGAAGCTGTTGCTAATGCCTTGATTTTAATACAAATAACACCATTTTACTTTTGATTTTATTGTAATAAAAAACACCTCGTCTCTTCGAGTGATTTTGAATAGTATTGCGACATATTTACTATTCAAAATTGTATCGAGAACCATTAGTCTTGGGGTTCTCGATACATTTTATTAAATAAAACTATCGCATTTTTAATAAAACACTCGAACCGACTCAAAGAGTTAAATTGTTTTATCATGGTAAAATTAAAACCTAAAAAATATAAATTAACAAATATCAAAAATGACGTCCACCAAAATCATCCTGTTTCCTGAAATTGAAAATGTAATTAACACCTTAAACTTTGAAAGTATTTCTGATGATCGTAAAATAATTTTGCAACCTCTTGTCGATTTTATACAAAGAAAAGCCAATAACAATCAAGAAATTCGGCTGAACTTGATATGTACCCACAATTCTAGAAGAAGTCATTTGTCGCAAGTTTGGGCACAAACGGCAGCAGCGCATTATGGTGTAAAAAACGTGTTTTGTTATTCTGGTGGGACAGAGGCAACAGCGATGTTTCCTGTGGCGGCCAAAACATTGGCCAAACAAGGATTTCAAATCAAGACTATTGCCGAAGGAAGCAATCCTGTCTATGCCATAAAATATGCCGAAAACGAACATCCCGTTATAGGATTCTCCAAAACTTTTGACGACGATTTTAATCCACAAAGCGAGTTTGCGGCGATTTTGACTTGTTCGTCCGCCGATAAAGGTTGCCCGTTTATTGCCGGTGCTGAAAAACGGATTCCTGTTACTTTCGAAGACCCAAAAGCGTTTGATAATACTCCGCAACAAGCCGAAAAATACGAGGAAAGAAGCCTGCAAATTGCAACCGAAATGTTTTATGTTTTCTCTCAAATAAAATCATAAATATGTCAGCAAATAATTGTGCACCAGTGGTTGAAAGAAAGAAATTAAGTTTTCTCGACAGTTACCTCACTATTTGGATTTTTCTAGCAATGGTAGTAGGCGTTTTGATTGGCTATTTCATTCCTTCGAGTGGAAATTTTATCAATTCCTTTTCAAGCGGAACAACCAATATTCCCTTGGCAATAGGCTTGATATTAATGATGTACCCGCCATTGGCTAAAGTGAAATACGAACAAATGGGGGAGGTCTTCAAAAACACCAAAGTGTTGGGAGCTTCCTTGTTTTTGAATTGGATAGTGGGGCCCATTTTGATGTTTTTCTTGGCTTTATTATTATTGAACGGCTATCCCGAATACATGATTGGGGTGATACTAATCGGTTTGGCGCGTTGCATTGCCATGGTGGTCGTTTGGAATGATTTGGCCGATGGAAATCGGGAATATGCAGCAGGTTTAATTGCCTTGAATAGTATTTTTCAAGTATTGTTGTACAGCGTTTATTCCTATGTTTTCATCACGATTTTGCCTCCATATTTTGGGTATACGGGTTTTGATGTTACTATCAGCATTGGACAAATTGCCGAAAGCGTGGGTATCTATCTAGGAATCCCTTTTGCATTGGGAGTTATCAGCCGTTACGCCTTGATTGCTCTCAAAGGTTCAGAATGGTTTGAAACCAAATACGTGCATTTAATTTCTCCGATAACATTGATTTCATTACTGTTTACCATTGTTTTGATGTTCAGTTTGAAAGGGGAATTGATTGTTCAAATTCCTATCGATGTGTTGCGAATTGCACTTCCCTTGGTCATTTATTTTGCAATAATGTTCATTATCAGTTTCTTCATAGGGAAATATTTCGGTGCCGATTATTCGAAATCTACGGCCATAGCTTTTACGGCAACAGGCAACAATTTCGAATTGGCGATTGCTGTTGCCATTGGTGTTTTTGGCATCAATAGCGGACAAGCTTTTGCAGGCGTCATTGGGCCATTAGTTGAAGTTCCGGCATTGATAGCCCTGGTAAATGTAGCTTTTTGGTTTAGAAAAAAATACTTCCTGAATCAATAAAACTAAATTATTATTAAGCGTAAAAAATAAAAAAAGCAGATTCGCAGATTTTTAATCAATTTTTAAATCTGTGAATTTGCGGTAAAAAAAAATATGTAATTTCCGAACCAAATTTGTTTTTCTTTGAACAATCAATTCCCGCTTTTGTCCACCACAGGACGAGTTTCTCGATTGGCCAATTCCCAAACTATTGTAAAAGCAAGTTGGGTTCTTTTGGCTAAAATATCAAATTCAATTTTGTCAACTTCGTCAGTGGCTTTATGATAATCATCATGTACACCACTGAAAAGGAAAACAGAAGGAATGCCGTTTTTGGCAAAATTGTAATGATCGGAACGGTAATAGAAACGATTGGAATCTGCTCTATCATTGTATTTGTAATCTAAAAACAGTTTTGTGTATTTTTTATTGGCAGTTTCACAAATGTTGTGCAAATCGGTCGAAAGATAATCGGAACCTATCAGATAAATATAATTGCTGGAATCATTATGAAATTTATCGTGACGGCCAATCATGTCAATATTAACGTCGGCAATGGTGTTTGCCAAAGGAAATAAAGGATTTTGTGAATAATAACTGGATCCCAAAAGACCATGTTCCTCGCCGGTAACGTGAAGAAACAAAATGGAACGCTTGGGTCCGTTACCTTCTTTTTTAGCGGTTTCAAATGCTTGGGCAATTTCCAGCAAAGCCACTGTCCCAGAACCGTCATCATCGGCACCATTATAAATTTCGCCATTTTTTATGCCAACATGGTCGTAATGTGCAGAAATGACGACAATCTCGTTTGGTTTTTCGGAACCTTCAATAAACGCCCAAATATTTTCGGAATCGGACAAATTTTCATTGCGGTTGGCGTTGAGAAAAGAAGCTGGGACTTTTTGGTAATAATTGGTCGCTCCTTTTGGAAAAGAAATCTTATTGGTTTTGTACTGATTAATAAGATAGTTTCCCGCATTTTTTTGCCCTATGGAACCGGTTTCTCGACCTTGCATTTCATCAGAAGCAACGATATAGAGATGTTTTTTTAAATCGGTAGCAGTAATTGTTTTGATGTATTCGGTAGGATCTAAGCTTGATACTTTACCTATTTGACCGAAACAGTTTACACTCAGAATAAATAGCGTACTTAGGAAAAATATTTTTTTCATCATTTATAATATTTGTTTTTTCGCTTTTAGGTGGAACATCCATGTGTGTCAAGAACTATTATCATGGGTGTTTCAAGTAAACATTTTGATTTGGTTGTTAATTGGCAAGTTGTTATTTTTTCAACACTTCATTCAAGAAAAGTTTCAAATGTTCCCAGGAACGTTTGGCTGCTTTTTCATTGTAAGCCGCCCCTTTTGAATTGTCGTTTCCCGCCTCTGGATTGGTAAAAGAATGTACTGCATTGGCATAATATATCATTTGCCAATCTGCTTTTGTGTCTCGCATTTCTTGCTGGAAAGCCGCGATTTCTTCTTTAGACTCATAAGGGTCATCCGCGCCATGGCAAACTAAAACCTTTGCCATGATTGGTTCTGTAAGTCTTGATGACTCTTTTCCCAATCCACCGTGAAACGCTACGACACCTTTTACTTTCAAATGTGCGCGAGCCGCTTCAAGGGCTCCTGTTCCTCCAAAACAATAGCCGATGACCACAATATTTTCCGGATTTGCACCTGAGTGTATCAATTGTTCCAATGCCAGGGCAATTCGTTTTTGGTAATCCTTGAAATTGGTTTTAAAAAACCCTGCTTTTTGTCCTGCTTCTTTATAGTCTTTTGGATAATTTCCTTCTCCATAAATATCGGCCACAAGTGCGTAATATCCCAGTTTTGACAAGTTTTCGGCGGTATCTTTCGACAATTTGTCAATTCCCATCCAAGCAGGAAGTATCAGTATTCCAGGTTTTTGTTTGCTTTTTTTCGAAGGTTTAATGCTGAAACCGTTCAAAATTTGGTTTCCATCTTTGTATTTTATGGGTTGCAATTGGGCAAACGAAACGCTTGAATACATTAAAATGGCTAAAAATAAATAGAGGATATTTTTCATAACGATACTGTTTCATACAAATATCTGAAATAAAAGAGAATAGTTGTTTATAAACAGTTGTTAATTAAGTAATTTTTATCAGGGGGTATTATTTAAAAAGTAATATTGCGTTTAAAGGCGCAACCCAACTCCATGATGGAATCGGTTTTTGAAATACCGGGAATGTTGTCGATTTTTTCATAGAGAATCTTCCGCATGTGCTCATGATTACGCGCAATAATTTTGATGTAAAGCGTGTATAAACCAGAAATGTAGTAGCATTCCGTGACTTCGGGAATTTTTTTCAAGGCTTCGATTATTCGAGAGGAATCTTGGTCTTTGTTTAAGGTAATTCCGGTGAAAGCGCCCCAATCATAACCAATTTTCTTCTCATTCAATACCGGTTTTATGCCAAGGAGAATACCTTGCTCCATCAACCGATTCACGCGTTGATGCACCATCGTGTTTGAAATTTTCAAATTGGCGGCAATTGTCGAATAGGCCATTCGTCCGTCCTTTTCCAATTCTTGGATAATAAAAATATCAAATTTGTCCAGTTTCTCCATCCGTTTGTAAATTAAATTGACTTTTAATTTTTAATATAAATAAAATATGACTTATTTATTTCAAATGTAAGTCAAAATTGTTATATTTAATTGCTAAATAAAAAATAATGTTAATTTTGTGGTGAAATATATTAAAAACATTGGATTATGACACAAATACAGGAAACATTTTCTTCAAAAGCGGAAGAAATGATAGCAAAAGAAAATAAATACGGAGCCCACAATTACCATCCATTACCGGTGGTATTGAAAAGGGGAGAAGGTGTTTTTGTGTGGGACATGGACGGCAATAAATATTTTGATTTCCTATCGGCTTATTCTGCCGTGAATCAAGGGCATTGTCATCCTAAAATTGTGAATGCAATGATCAAACAAGCGCAAACTTTAACGTTGACATCGCGTGCTTTTTATAACAACCAATTGGGGATTTTTGAAGAATATATGACCAACTATTTTGGTTTTGACAAAGTATTACCCATGAATACTGGCGCCGAAGCAGTGGAAACAGCCTTAAAATTGTGCCGAAAATGGGCATACGAAGTGAAGGGAATTCCCGAAAACCAGGCTCAAATCATAGTTTGCGAGAACAATTTCCATGGAAGAACCACGACCATCATTTCGTTTTCCAATGATGAAACAGCCCGTAAAAGTTTTGGTCCTTTTACGGCGGGATTCATTAAAATTCCTTATGATGATATCGAAGCCTTGGAAAATGTATTAAAATCGACACCAAATATAGCTGGATTCTTAGTGGAACCCATACAGGGTGAAGCCGGAGTTTATGTACCTAGCGAAGGTTATTTGGCGAAAGCCAAAGCACTTTGTACTCAATACAACGCCTTATTCATTGCCGACGAAGTGCAAACCGGAATTGCCAGAACCGGAAGATTGCTGGCAACTTGCGGGAATTGTTCTTGCAAAAATGGATGTGAAAATAAACCCGAAGTAAAACCTGACATTCTTATTTTAGGAAAAGCGATTTCGGGTGGCGTTTATCCAGTTTCGGCTGTTTTGGCAAATGACGCCATAATGAACGTCATCAAACCGGGGCAACATGGTTCCACTTTTGGAGGAAACCCGATTGCCGCTGTCGTTGCCATTGCCGCTCTTGAAGTTGTGAAAGAGGAAAATCTGGCCGAGAATGCCCAGAAATTGGGCGTTATTTTGAGAAATGGCCTTAATGAAATTGCATCCCGAAATCCACTAATCAAATTAGTTCGTGGCAAAGGTTTATTAAATGCCATCGTGATTAACAGCGAGGAGAATTCCGATTTAGCTTGGAATATTTGCCTAAAATTCAGGGATAATGGATTATTAGCCAAACCGACACATGGCAACAAAATTCGATTTGCCCCGCCATTGGTTATTACAGAAAGTCAAATTCACGAATGTCTTGCCATTATTGAAAAATCGCTAAATGATTTTAAATAACCGTCGCATGGAGCTAATACTAAATAGGGATAAAAACAAGTATTATGTATTTAGGAATTGATGCCAATAAATTTTCGGACGTCAACCAAAATAGCTATTATTTTTAACCCGTTTCCTTTTGAAGATGTAGAAACACAAAAAGAGATAAACTGACAACTTATATGAAAACAAATCCAGATGTTGTAGTTATTGGAGGAGGATTGGCAGGACTTACGACTGCAATCCATTTATCGAAATCTGGGTTGGAAGTCACTTTGATTGAAAAAAATGAATATCCAAAACATAAAGTTTGTGGTGAATACATTTCGAACGAAGTTTTGCCTCATTTGCAATGGTTGGGATTAGAAATTTTTGATTTGAAACCTTCCCATATTTCCAAAATGGAATTTTCCACAGCTAGTGGAAAAATTATTTCCGGTGATTTGCCTCTTGGCGGGTTTGGGATAAGCCGTTACGTTTTAGATAATTATTTGTCCGAAAAGGCCGTCGAAAACGGATGTCAAATTATTCAAGATACCGTAACCGATATTCAATTCATCGATGACGAGTTTCATGTTTTTACTTCCGATAATATGAAATTAAAGTCCAAAATAGTCCTTGGCGCATATGGAAAACGTTCGAATATTGACCTAAAATTAAATCGGGAATTCATCCAAAAAAATTCGCCTTGGCTTGCCGTAAAAGCGCATTATTCAGGAAATTTTTCAAATGATTTAGTAGGTTTACACAATTTCAAAGGCGGTTATTGCGGGGTTTCAAAAGTGGAAGACAATAAAATCAACATTTGTTATCTTGCCGATTATGAAACATTCAAACAGTATAAAAATATCGAGGAATTTCAATCAAAAGTAGTTTGCAAAAATCCGCATTTGAAAGCAATTTTTGAAAATTGTAAACTACTTTTCGAGAGACCCATAACAATAAGCCAAATTTCATTCGAGAAAAAAGAAGCCGTCGAAAACCATATTTTGATGATTGGCGACACTGCGGGATTAATCCATCCTCTTTGTGGAAACGGAATGGCAATGGCCATCCATAGCGCAAAAATCGCATCCGAATTAATCATCGAATTTTTGGATAAAAGAATCAATTCCAGAAAAGAATTGGAAGAAAAATATTCAAAAGAATGGAACATGAATTTCAAAAACAGGCTTAGCACAGGAAGATTTTTGTCAAAAATATTGCGAATGGAAAAATTAGCTACGTTTTTTATGCAATTATTGGCTATATTTCCATTTTTATTGCCAATAATAATCAAGAAAACCCATGGCAAGCCCATAATTTTGAAAGCCCAATATGTTCCTAAACACAAAATATAGATCCAACGAGCCTGAAATTATGGATGATTTTGCGATGGAAGGCGAAATCTTGAAGGATGCTTTGGATAAAATCGCCAAAATAAACCTACTCTTGGGTGGAAATCTGTTAACTTTACGTGGAGTTCAAGATTTATTGAAAACAATTCCCAATCAAAAGGAAATTTCGATTATTGATGTCGGTTGCGGTAATGGAGACATGTTGAGGACACTTTCGGATTATGGTTTAAAACACCAGCTAAATTTTAAGTTGACAGGAATTGACGCCAATGCTTTCACCATCAATCACGCCAAGCAGTTATCGAGCGGTTATCCCAATATAAACTATCGATGTGAAGACGTTTTCGGTAAAGATTTCGCAGCATTAAAGTATGATATTGTTCTATGTACATTGACATTGCATCATTTCAAAGATAAAGAAATCATCGCATTAATGGGTGTTTTCAATGCCAATTCCAGTATTGGAATCGTGATCAATGATTTGCACAGATGCGCTATTTCATATCGATTATTTCAGGCTTTATGTTTTGTTTTTAGGTTGAATAGCATGTCGCGAGAAGATGGATTAGTTTCCATATTGAGAGGTTTCAAAAAAAAGGAATTGGTCTATTTTTCAAAAAAAATACAACTTTCCAACTACAAAATTCAATGGAAATGGGCTTTCCGCTACCAATGGATTATAAAAAAAGACATTGAGATAATAGAAAAAGAGATAAACGAAGTATAAATTTTAATCTATTATCTATTTGTCTTTCATCTAAAAGTCTAAAAAAAAATTATGAGCGTAAAAATTAAATGTGTTTCCAAGCAATTACCCAATTATTCAAGAACTACCGAGGAAATTATTCCGTTTTTGGATGCTTGGCTTGTAGGGCAAGATACCCGTTTTATCCGAAAAGTAAAGAAGATTTTTGAAGGTGCGGCCGTTGACAAACGCTATTCCATCATGGATCCCATCGAAGTTTTTACGAATACTTCATTCGAGGAAAGAAACGATATTTACGTTCGCGAAGTCATTGATTTAGGCATGAAGGTTCTGAAAAAAGCGTTGCAAAAAGCCCATTGGAAACCCGAAGAGTTAGATTACATCATCACAGTGAGTTGTACCGGAATCATGATTCCTTCTTTAGATGCTTATTTGATTAATAAACTAAAATTACGACATGACATAGTAAGACTTCCCGTAACCGAAATGGGGTGTGCTGCAGGAATTTCAGGGATTATTTATGCCAAAAACTTCCTGAAAGCGAATCCCGGAAAAAGAGCTGCCGTAATTGCCGTCGAAAGTCCAACAGCCACGTTTCAACTCAATGATTTTTCCATGGCCAATATTGTCAGCGCAGCGATTTTTGGAGATGGAGCCGCTTGCACCCTACTTTCTTCTCATAGTGATGACGAAGGTCCGGAAATTCTGGACGAGGAAATGTATCATTTTTATGAGGCCGAGCACTTGATGGGATTCAAACTTACGAATTCAGGTTTGCAAATGATTTTGGATATAGAAGTTCCAGAAACTATTAGTTCGCATTTCCCGGATATAATTTATCCTTTTTTGGCCAAAAATAATTTGAGTATAGAAGATTTGGAGCATTTAATTTTTCATCCCGGTGGGAAAAAGATTGTGCAAACCGTTGAAGCTTTGTTTTCGGATTTGGAAAAAAACATAGACGACACCAAGGAAGTGCTGCGATCATACGGAAATATGTCAAGTGCCACTGTTTTGTATGTTTTAGAACGCATTATGGATGCCAAACCAAAACAGGGTTCGAAAGGATTGATGTTGAGCTTTGGCCCTGGTTTTTCGGCACAAAAAGTATTGTTGCAGTTTTAAAATAATCAACCGCTGATTTGCAGATTTAAAATTGTATTTGATAAATTATTAAAAAAAAATCTGCGAATCTGGGGGGGTGAAAAAAAAAAGATGACAAATAAAGAAATCATATCAAAATTGCCTTATTCCAAACCCTTTTTGTTTGTTGATGAATTGCTGCATGTAGACCAAAATGGAGTGGAAGGCAATTATACTTTTAATGAAAATCTCGATTTTTACAAAGGGCATTTCAATAATAATCCAGTAACTCCCGGAGTAATGCTAACCGAGGTCATGGCGCAAATCGGAGTGGTGTGTTTGGGAATTTATTTACTAAATGAAAAATTTAATAAAAATACTTCAATTGCCTTAACATCAATTGAAATTGATTTTTTAAAACCTGTATTTCCAAATGAAAAAGTAACCGTGATTTCGGAGAAAGTTTATTTTAGATTTGGTAAATTAAAATGTAAAGTAGTGATGAAAAATGAAAAGGGCGAAATAGTTTGTAGTGGTGTGATTGCCGGAATGATTCTCACCCCAACCCTCTAAGAAGGGGATGAAGCTAACACCTAATTAAATTATAAAACAATTTAAACTTAGTACTTATCCATATTACATTTTAACCCTCTATTCGAGTAATGTTAAAATTGAGTTTGTTAATCAAATTTTCATTGAAATTATTTTTTTTATATGAATAATCGCATTGTAATTACAGGTCTTGGCGTTGTTGCCCCTAACGGGGTTGGACTTGATGCGTTTACCAATGCCATAAAAAATGGAGTCTCGGGCATTAAACATGATCCAGAATTGGAACGATTGCAATTTTCCTGTCAAATAGCTGGAAAACCGGAAGTTTCGACCGAATTAGCCTTGCAGTATTTCTCGGAACTGGAAATGCGAAATTTCAATTCATCAGGAATATTGTATGGCGTGATTGCAGGAATTGATGCTTGGAAAGATGCCGGATTGTCAATGGAAATCAACCAAGAACCCGATTGGGACAGCGGAACTATTTTTGGAACCGGGACTTCCGGGATTGAGAAATTCAGGGAAAGCATCTACAAAATTGATGATTTTCAAACCAGAAGATTAGGAAGTACGGCCGTGGCACAAACGATGAATAGTGGTGTGAGCGCCTATTTGGGCGGAAAATTGGGCTTGGGAAACCAAGTGACAACTAATTCTTCTGCATGCACAACCGGAACAGAAAGCATTCTGATGGCTTATGAACGTATCAAATCGGGTCAGGCAAAGCGTATTTTGGCTGGAAGTACCAGCGATTCTGGCCCTTATATTTGGGGCGGTTTTGACGCAATGAAAGTATGTACTTTTAAACATAACGAAACACCAGAACAAGGCTCAAGGCCAATGTCTGCAAGTGCTTCAGGATTTGTGCCGGGTAGTGGCGCAGGGGCTTTGCTATTGGAAGATTTAGAAACCGCTCTAAAACGGGGTGCAAAGATATATGCCGAAGTTCTTGGTGGAAATGTTAATTCGGGTGGTCAACGCGGCCAAGGAACAATGACGGCTCCAAATCCTGTTGCCGTGCAAAAATGTATAAGGGATGCTATGAAAAATGCCGGAATCCATCCCAATGAAATTGAGGCTATCAACGGACATTTGACCGCTACTTCAAAAGACAGTTTAGAAATCCAAAATTGGACTGAAGCTTTAGATAGGAGAGGAGCTGATTTTCCTTATATTAACTCGCTAAAATCGATGGTTGGACACTGTTTGTCAGGTGCAGGAAGCGTTGAAAGTGTGGCTTCGGTTTTGCAATTGTATCACGGATTTATTTTTCCGAATAGCAATTGTGAAGATTTGCATCCTGAAATTACCGCCTTGATTGATGCATCTCAAATTCCACAGCAATTGATTGAAAAAGAATTGACGATTATTGCAAAAGCCAGTTTTGGTTTTGGTGACGTAAATGGATGTGTAATTTTCAAGAAATATAACCCTAACCCATAATAATAGGTAAGGGAACAAAAATGAAACTAAATAAAAACTATGAACAGAGAAGCAACAATAGAGAAGTTAAAGGCTATAGTAAAACCTTATATCCAAAATCAAGAAGCCTTTGACAATCTTACGGAAAACACAGATTTTATTAATGATTTGCAAATAAATTCGGCAAATTTAGTTGACGTGATTTTAGACATTGAAGAGGAATACTCAATTATTATTGACAATCAATCGATGGAACGAATGCTCGACGTAAAATCGGCCATGGAAATTATTGAATCCAAACTATCCGAAAAATGATTGGAAATGACATCGTTGATTTGGATTTAGCCCGAAAAGAAAGCAATTGGAAAAGAAACGGCTTTTTGGATAAAATCTTTACCCAAAACGAGCAATTGCTGGTCTCGAATGCCGATAATCAAGAAGTCACGGTTTGGGATTTATGGAGCAGAAAGGAAGCGGCTTATAAAATTTACAACCGGAAAACACAG
>Ga0214162_1000159_pt1 | contig 16644 bp, 9 predicted proteins | sample LakMenepilimnion_3_FD_153000 | JGI IMG/M metagenome (GOLD analysis project Ga0214162, IMG submission 153000) | Freshwater microbial communities from Lake Mendota, WI - Practice 20APR2010 epilimnion v5 | ecosystem: Environmental > Aquatic > Freshwater > Lake > Epilimnion/Euphotic zone | place...
TTTCATATCGCTTTTCATATCGCTTTTCATATCGCTTTTCATATCGCTTTTCATATCGCTTTTCATATCGCTTTTCATATCGCTTTTCATATCGCTTTTGTCGCTTTCCATATCGCTTTTATCATTTTCTTGTATACATTTTTCTTCGCACTCTTGTCTATAAACTGATTCTAATTGAATATCTTCTTTTTTACATTCACTTTCTTCATTGTCAGGATATAACTTGTTACATATAAAATAATTAACTCCGCAAATATATCCTATAAAAATAACAATACCAAAAATCATTTCTTTTTTCATATAAACCATAATATTTTTAATGTTTAAATTAAAAAACATTAATAATGTTTAATTGTATGTTATACTTTTTAATTTAAAAATACTTTTTATTATACTTCTTTAGGTTTTAAAGGAATAGGATCTGCCAAATCAGATAAATCATCAACTAGTGCTGGTTCTGGTTGTTGTTGTTGTTGTTGTTGTTGTTGTTGTTGTTGTTGTTGTTGTTGTTGTTCAGGTAATGTATTTGACACATATTGAACTACTTTACTTAATAATGAAGCATCATTTAATGTATAAGATCCACTTTTTTGTCCTTTATTAACACCTTGAATTAAAACATTCTTTGCTACATTAGAATTTATTTCATTATCAGGTACATTATTAATTAAAACATCAATGCATTTTTTTAATAATTCGGCTTCGTTAAGTAAAAATGAACCTTTTTGTTGTGCAACTTCGATGTACTGTGCTAAAATTTGAATGGAATTAGTATCATTTAAGGTAATAACGGTTGGTTCTTGTTGTGTAGACATTTAATTTTATATTATAAAAAAAAAGAAATAATTAAACACATTTCAATTTTTTAATTATTTGTTTATAATAAAAAATCAATACCTTTTGTATAAGTATATTAATAATGAAATCTTTATTTTCAGATTTGACTAAAGAAACAATAAATATTATTTTTAAGGAATGCGAAAGAGAAAAAAATAGACATAAAATAGAGAATTTTATCAATAAAATTACAAAAATTGCATTTACTAATATCCAACCCTATTTATACACAATTATGGCAATATTAGTTTTGATGTTTACTATGAATTGCTTTCAATTCTATTATTATATAAAATTATTTATCTTGAATAACAAAATATCAAATTTAGATGATATTGTTACACGAAATTAAATATTAAACATAAGAATCCAAATTATACAATTTTTCCCATTCATGAAAAATTTCACGTCTCTTTCCAAAAGATTCTTGTAATAGATTTTCATATTGTGTTATAAAAGAATCATCTTTGCATAATAAGATAGCTTTTTCTAAATGATCACATTGTTTTTTTAATAAAATGTTATTACATTTTTTAATTTCTTTTACAAAATAATCAGGAATTGTATCAAACAATGTAAATGAAATAAATTTACATGTAGATAATTTTATATTATTTGAGAGATATCTTAATTTACACAAATATTTTTCTTTATTTTCAATTGGTAAATTAAAGTATTTGCAAATTATATATTTTTCAGAATTGGTAGGTCTACTGGTTTTGGGTTTATATATATAGACTTCTTTGTAACATAATGATAACAAGTAAATTAAATGAATACTACTATCAGTTAATATATCAAACATTTTTAAAATAAAATGACCATCTGTTTTTTGTAAACTTATAGCAGCATAAATTTCACTTAAAATAAGAGTATAATGAAGTTGTTCTTTATGATTGAAATCATTTCCTTCATCAAATCCTCCATCTGCTGTTACTAAATAAAAAGGCCCCTTAGAAATTGATTTAATATGATCAATGTTGTGAAAATTATTAATATCTCCAGTATTATCCTTACCGTAAGAGATGTATAAATATTTATTCATAATGTTTTTATTATAAGTTGGTAGATTGTAATTTTTATATTGTGGCAAATCTTTGTTTAAAGAAATTGTATAAATCTTGTAGTTATTTTTTACAAATCTACGTTTTTTAACAGTAATAAATCCATCTTCGTCAATATCTGGCTTTAATGTATTTGTACTTTTAATAGAACGATCAATTTGTAAATAAATATTAGACCCTTGTATAAAACCACCAGGTGCTTCTGCACAGTGTAAAATAATATCATTTTCTGTATAATCTTCAAAAATTTCAAATTCGTTAATAATTTCCCAATATTTATAAAAAGCTCTATTTACAATAGGATCTTTTACTTGAAAATCATAAACATTAATATACAATCTAACCTTTTTCCATATATCTGAATCTATATTGTCTATTTTATTTCTACATATATTCAAATCATGAGTATATCCATAATTTTCATTTGGAAAAGCAGGTGTATCTGAACTATTTATATTTATTTTTAAAGAAACACTTTCACCTTTCTGATTAACGTCGGAATTTGTGTCATTTGTGTCTGTATGCAAACAAAATAGCATTATTATTTAATAATATCTTTTTCAAATCATTTTCATTTTTTTATTTAAAAAAAAGTATTTTTTAAATGTGTATCTAATCGATTTTCTAATTCCTCTCTTTTACCAGACGTTTTCAATGATAATCTTTGTAAAAAATCTTTAAATACCTTTAATGTAAGCTTTTTATTTCCACTTTTTATATGATTATATTCTTTTCTAACAATATCTTTTTCATCAACATTTTCAATTGCATTTTCAATTACATTTTCGGTTACATTTTCAATTGCATTTTCAATTACATTTTCAATTACATTTTCAATTACATTTTCGGTTAAATTTTCGGTTACATTTTCAATTACATTTTCAATTACATTTTCATCAACATTTTCAATTACATTTTCAATTACATTTTCGGTTACATTTTCAATTAAATTTTCGGTTACATTTTCAATTACATTTTCATCAACATTTTCAATTACATTTTCGGTTACATTTTCAATTACATTTTCAATTACATTTTCGGTTACATTTTCAATTAAATTTTCGGTTACATTTTCAATTACATTTTCGGTTAAATTTTCGGTTACATTTTCAATTACATTTTCGGTTAAATTTTCGGTTAAATTTTCGGTTAAATTTTCGGTTAAATTTTCGGTTAAATTTTCGGTTAAATTTTCGGTTACATTTTCATTAAAAAGCAAATTATCTTTATGCATAATAATGTACCAATTATCATATTCTATTGTATTTGAGAACTGTTCATTTTGATTAATTTCAGACACACATTGTTTTTCTATAATATGCTTATGATATGTAAAATAAATAATATCTTTTTCCGACATGTATTGTGTAAAGTCGAGTGGGTCAGGTATGTATATTGGTCGATATGAGATAGATAAATCTACAAATGCTTTAATAATAATATTAAAATCGGAATCTAGTATTTTGTTTTGTATTTTGTTTTTATAAAATCTATATTCTATACAATTTAAAACATCAATTATATCGTAAATACTAGATACTTTAAAAACAGAAATATTTTTTTGTTGTAAATCAGTGGTTTCAAAATTAAACTCTGTATTTTTTAAATATGTTATAATTTGTTTTGGAAAAGACAATGTGTCTTGAGGCTTTGGTGTTTTTTTAAACACACAAAATCTATTTAAAGACGAAATATCACGTTCGCATTCAAAAAAATCATGATTATCTTCTGTAAAAAAATTTTTAAACAATTGATTTTCGACACAATGGAAGCCTGAATTTTCCATATATTCTTTAAAATGTTCAAAATCAATAATCCATTCATTTGACCCATCACTTAAAACATTATTACCATTTAATGTTATTTTTAACGAATTACCAAACGGTAATTCTAAAACAGTATGTTCTCTTTCAATTATATAACATATTTCATTATTTTGCTCTTTATAACACATTTTTGCGTTTTTTGATTTTAGAAAAAGATCATGGATTTCTTTATTATCTAAAAAAGTAATAATAAAACAACCATCTTTATTCAAAGAAGTTTCCAATATTTTTGTAATATTTTTCAATGTTTCTTCCGATTGAAAGAAATAATGAATACCAAACTGGCAACAAACTATATCAAACCCCACGCCATTATTATTTTTATAAATTGTTTCATAAGAATCATCCTTTGTTAAATCTAAACAATAAAAATTATAATTAAGATTTTTTAGATTGTCTTTTGATTCTAAAGAACTATATCTTTTTTTACATTCTTCTATACTTTTTTCAGATATATCATACCCATCTACATTTTTAATTCCATTGTAAAACCATTTGTACAAGTCACCGCCCTTTCCAGAACATAGTTCAAGCAAATTGTTAATCGACAAAGTATCTTTACAATATTTATTATAAAGATATTCTTTAATTTTGTTATGAAAACGTCTCATTCGTTCAAAAAAAAAATCGCCAGTGATGGAGTTTACATTAAATTTAAACAATAATTCTTTTTCAACAGGATTATTAATATTATTCCAAATGTCACATGCAACAGTACTAAAATTGCCGTGTTTTTCTGGATTTACAGTTTTATCCCATCTAGTTCTTAAAGGAAGAAACTTGTTTAATTTTTTATCCCATCTACATTCTAAAACAGTATTTGATTGATAAAACTCATTTGTTGTTGGATCAACCATGTTATCTCTAAATTCAGTTTGATAAGTCATAAACATATTTTCACTAGAACCACATAAGGTCGATACATCAAACAGAACCCTTTTATTTTTTATTGGACTTTCTTTTTCTTCTTTTTCTTTGTGTTGAACATATAATTCCCACTTTGATGTTTCTTTTTCTAAACCAGCACCAACTTTTACAGCATATAAATCTATAGTATTTAAATTATCTGGTTTCCATTTTAAAAGACTTTGCCATTTTTTAGCTAACGGATACGGTTCGTCCATAGGAGTAAAAATAAGACCATCATTTTCATAAAATTTTTCATTAACTGAATCTAAAATAATTTTTGAAGCCATAAAAACATTTCTAAAATAATAACGTTTCATTGAAACTTTATAAAAATCCGTTGAAAAAGTTTTGTTAATTATTTCATTTAAACGATCCAATCGTTGTTTTAAATGATATTCTTTATTTCCTCTTATATCTTGATTATTAAACATTAGTAAATCAAATGCAAGAAAATGAAATACCGATTTATCTTTTACTAATTCTCCATCAATAATAGTCATTCGATATTCGGATCTTATATCGGTTTTAATAATATTTTTTAAATTATTATCAATGTAAAACACCATTCCGTTATTATCAATGAACATAAAAACTCTTTCTCCATCAGCTTTATCTGTTACCGAATAAAGATTTTTATATAAATTAATAATTTTATCCTTTGCTAAAGTTTCAGGTTGAGCTCCAACAAAATAAGATTTCCCAATCATTTTTCTATATGTGTCTACGATAGATTTTTTTTCATATTCTGATATAATATAGTAACTACCTTGCCTGTTTTGTAAAATAAACAAAACAATCCCCATTATATTAGAAATATCGTCTTTTTCAATTTCAAATTCAACTTCGTATAATATTTTGACATTTTCTTTAATTGTTTGTTTAGTTATTGTTAAATCAATTTTTCCACAAGAAAATTGATAAGATGTTCTATTTTTTTCCCTTGTAATTTCAGTTCCTATACTCTTGTCTGTTTTATTTAAGTCATATTCTTCTTTAGTTATGTCTATTTCTTTTGATAATGAAAGTCGCATATTATAATCATATATATCATAATTACTAACTCCTTTTTTTTTCATAAAACTTTCAACATTTTCAGATAATTCCACAATTTTTCTTGCACTAAAACCGCTATCCATTTTATAAATGTATTCCTTTGTCTTTTTTATTGTCTTTTTTACAGCAGTTTGATTGTCCAACATTTTCTTTAATGTATAAAAAGATTCAGTTTCAAATGTTGAATCAAATGATCTTTTAACTCTCCCATTAGAGTCACGCTCTATAGCACCAGATTTATCTCTATGTACTTTAAATTCGCCAAAACGAATTTCAAATTCTTGGTTTTCACGAATCCCCTCTTTTACTCTTTTTTGCAATTCGTTAGTATATTTGTCAAAATTAAAAAAATTGTTCATTTTATTTATATTTTTAATTATATAATACGTAAATAATTAAAATTTGGATACAAAGGTACTTTTTATTTTATTCTATTTTATTTTTAATTCAATTTTTATTTTTATTTTTATTTTTATTTTTACACAGCCATTGGAGCAAATAATTTTTTAAATGGAAAATATCCAATTAATTCAAAATCAGTATACTTTATTTGTGACCAATCTTTATATTTTAAATCTTCTGATAAATGTATCTTTGGGAATGGTCTAGGTGTTCTTGAAATTTGCTCTTTAATTTGATCAACATGATTTTTATATACATGTACATCACCGCCCATATATATTATTTCTTTAGGTTTCATATCAGATTTTAGAGCAAGTATATGTAAGAGTATACTATAACTTGCTATATTAAATGGTAAACCCAAAAATACATCAGAACTACGCATATTAAATAATGCTGATAAATACTTTTCACCGTTCTTTTCTTCTACGTAAAATTGGATTGAATAATGACAGTTATGTACAGATATATTTTGCACAGTATAAGAATTATCATCATTTACTTCAAAATTATAAACTGTTGTATTTTCTATTTTTTTATCAATATTCATAACATTAAAGTAAATGTAATTTTCATCAATGTTAGAAACAATGTTATTTTTAATTACAGACATATGAAATTGATTAACAGTTCTACCTTCAGTTCTACCTTCAGTTCTACCTTCAATTATAGATACAGCCAATATCTTACCTATTTTAGCATATAAACGTTGAAAACCATATGCTAAATCCGCTGATACAGAATATATACATCCATCTGCAGCTATATATCCATCAATAAACCATTGTATGTATTCTTTTGGAGCATCTTGTATCCATTCTGGAATTTTTTTACCAAATTCTTTTAAAATTTCCCACCATACTATATCACAGCATTCGTATCTAATTATTTTATCAGTTTCGTCTTTAAATTCTTTATCAGTTTCGTCTTTATCAATATATATTAAATGAATTACATTACTTATCCTTAACAAAGCATCATTGTTTTTATTTATACAAATATGAAAACGTCCATTTCTTTTCAAATCCAAGTTTCCATCACCTATACAAAATCCTAGCATAAAAAATTCATCCTTATTATAATTTTTAATTTGATTAAATTTAGGTACTATACTATTTTTGTTAATAGGTAAACACATTACTTGATCTTTAGTTATATCTTCAGCATTGCACCAATACGTATCATTTGAATAACTGATTATTGTCTTATCATACAATATATCTTTTACTAAAAAGGGATGTTCTTTAGTTACTTTTAAAGATTTAGAATTATATCTTAATTTAAATTCATACATTTGATCATTATATTCTTTTTTTTGCAAATTAATAATATCTTTCCAATTTCCTTTATGTGTAAATAATTTATCCGTTAATAGTACATTTTGAATATCTTTGTATCCATTATTTGTTAAAACTAATGTATTAGCTGGAAAACAAGGTGGAAGACACATTTTATTTATATCAACCGGATTCCATGCAGAAATTATAATTCTTCTACTAAAAGGATCAGTTTTTAATTGATGTAAAACATTTTCTAATTGATCAACTCCTCCTATTTTTGATGTATCAATAAGACTCGTATCAGCAAAAGCCTGTGAATATTTTGCTCCAAAAAATCTCCATTGCCAGCCATAGATTGGACCTGTCACACCTTTTTTATAATTATGTAGTCCACGTTTATCTAAAAATTCTCTTGAAGAATTACCATTCCAAATTTTTACACCACGCTCATCAAGAATTTTTGCATATGTATCTCCACGACAAAAAAATAATAATTCTTCTATACATGCCTTAAATGGTACGCGTTTTGTAGTAAGTAAAGGTAACGTCCCATTTGATATATTAAAACGTAAAGATTCTCCAAAAATTGAAATAGTACCTACCCCCGTACGATCTATACGTTCACTGTCATTTTTTAACACCTTTTTTCCTAAATCTAAATATCTAAATTCGTCCGTTAAAGTTTCAGTTAATTTGTACTTTAAAATACGATAATTGCATTTTTCATCTTCGTATTTTTCAGAGTAACTAATTAAACGATATCTATAATCAGGTATATCTATAAATGTATCCGGTTCGTCTTTTAGTTTATAATTTTTTACTTCAGTTAAATAAATGTTATCTGCTTGGAATATACTATTTTCTTTTAAAAACAAATTATATACATTACTACCGCCTATAACAAATACATTTGGATTATACTTCTTATAAAACTCTACAAATCCATTGAAATTTAAAAAGTAAATATTCTTATCAATATTTTTACTTGGTTTATATGGTGCAAATTTTAATAGGTCACGATCATTTGTTAAAACTAAATTAATACGATTTACGAGTGGCCTTTTTTCTTGAGGAATAGAAAACCAAGTTTTTCTACCCATTAATATAACGTTTTTTTCTAATTTTGAAAATGTTGATACCTTACCGTCTAATGATGGCTTTGTTAAAGGTAAGCTTTCCATTGTTATTTTTTTAAAAAATTTTTGATCATTTTTCAAATTAACAAGTAAATCATTATTTTTACCTATAGCTAAACGATCTTTATACGGAATTACACATGTAATAATGTTAATAGTCATTATTATATGCGTTTTATACATTTTTATTCATTTTTTTTAAATTGATAATCGTATATATATTTTTTCAAATAATAATAATAATCACGGTTATAATTTTTCAAATTATGAGTCTTCTCATTATCGCCATTATCGCAATTATGAGTCTTCTCATTATCGCAATTATTTTTACCATACTGTAAGTTATCGTACATTGCTAGTGTTATACAATCTATATTTAAAATATTAGATTGTGAATATCTTTCCAACTTTTTTTCAAAGTATTTTAATAAATAGGATTCGTCGTAAAAAATAAAATAAGTAACGATATCGATAAAATATTTTGTATTATTGTGTGATATTTCTTTAAAACAATATCTGAAAAATAAATAATCAATACATGTCGTAATTATTCTACTGTAATCTTTTTTTTTATATTTTAATATATATTTTATACACAATGCTATATTTTTAGATTCTATCAAAAATGATGTTAATAATATTTTCAATTTACATTTATCCGAATTAACTATAATATATATCATATCAGAACTGCTTATTGTATTTAAATCAGACTCTTGTATTTTATTTATAGAAAATTTACTTTTTAAACAAAAACATCTAAATAATTCATTTGATTTCATATTATTTTCAATCATACTAATTAATACATCTGAATTATTATACTTTTTGTTATTTTTATATAGATTATACATTTCGATAAGATTAGTAGCTAATAGTTTTTTATCTTGTGAATTGTAATTTATTTTGTCGTTTATTCTAAAAAATAAAGCACAACCCTTTATTATTCTATTTGTAATTTTATTACATCCATACGTTTCATCGCATTTTATATATAATGTATAAATTTTTTGTGAAGATAGTAAAAAATTTATAATATCGCCAATATCTAAGTATATTATAATATGTTCCAATGTATCATACGAAATATTGTTTACAATTGATTCGTTATGTGTTTTTAAAATATACTTCATTTTAATCTAACTCATTATTGTAAATTATCTTTAAATATTTTTTTTATTTATTTATTTATTTATTTATTTATTTATTTATTTATTTATTTATTTATTAATAATATTTATCTTTAAATAAGTTTAATTAAGCATTTAACCGATAAGTTTAATTAAGCATTTAACCGATAAGTTTAATTAAGCATTTAACCGATAAGTTTAATTAAGCATTTAACCGATAAGTTTAATGTAAAACTGTTATAAAATTTCAGATTCTATTATTTTATATTCTTCTGCATTTTGTGTAATTTCGTCAATTTCTTTTTTTCTTTTACAATCCAATATAATATCTGATTGTATATTGTGTGTTATGGTAATATGTATATTTTCATCATTTTTTAATTTAGCACCAACAGTTAAAATCCCATCTGAATCTATAGAAAATGTTACTTTAATAATTAAAAGATTTTTTTCTCTTTTTGGTATATTTTCTAATGTACATTTACATATTAAAAAATTATCTTTTACATTTCTTCTTTCACCCTGATAAACATTAATATCAATTGTGGAATCATTTTCTGAATTTGTAAATTCCATAGTTCTACTAGTAGGTATTATTGTATTTTTTGATATTATAGGGCACATGATTCCTCCAACCGTTTCTACACCTAATGTTAAATGTGTAATGTCTAGCAATAAACTTTCACGAAAATCACAATCTTTTCTAAATAAATCGTGTAATAAAACACCTTGTAAAACAGCACCTAATGATACAATTGTATCTTTATCTACATCTAAACACATTTTTGCGTTAGTAAAATTACTAGAAAAAATTTCTAGTAAACGAGGAATATTTGAAGATCCGCCTACAAAAATCACTTTAGAGATATAAAGTTTAAATTTTAATTTATTTATCAACAATTGTATTTTATCGAAAAATGGTTTGCATATTTGGTTAAATAAATACCTAGACACTTTGTATTTAAAATCACAAGATTCAATATAAAATGTAGAGGTATTATTAAAAGTCAAATCACATTTTAAACGTTCACATTCAATACGCAATTTATATTTATTAACCTTTTTATCCATTATTTTATAAAAATATTCTACTAATAAACTAGTAACATTCAATCCACCTAAATAATTATCACCTACAACTTCTACGACATCATATATCTTTTCTTCGTTATCTATATGCATTATAGATATATCTGTCGTACCACCTCCACAATCAAAAACTAAAATATCACTTTCTTTACATTGTTCTTTAGATGTTAAAAAACTATAATATAAAGCAGCAGCGGTTGGTTCATTTAGTATTCTTATTACATTCATATTGCATTTTAGAAAACATGTTTTTAGAAAACCTCTTTGGAATTCATTATAATATGCTGGAACAGTAATAACTACATTAATAGTTATAGTTATAGTATCTTGAATATTTAAACTTTCTAAAGCATATTTTTTCAAATAATTTAAATAATGTACAATAATTTCTTCTAGTGTTATTTTACATCTTTCACCCCTTTTAACAATATCTAAATCTAAATTAACAATATCTTTACCTATTAATCGTTTTATATTTGTAAAAAGATTTTCCATCTTTGTCGTATTTAAATTTGATAAATAAAATGCGTCATCTCCATATAATACATCATCTGAATCTGGATCGAAATAAATAATTGTAGGTGGTGTATAATTGCCGTTTTTATTACAAATTACTATAAATTCCTGCAATTCTTTATTGAAATAAGATACACAGGATGTAGTAGTACCAAAATCTATACCCAATACTTTGCCGTCTAATAAGTTAGGTATCATTTATAATATTTAATATAATTGTAATTTATTATTTTTGCGCAGAGTTCGTTAAAAAAAAAATATTAATTTAAACATAATTTAAAACAATGATAGAAGTAGTATTATACGGTGATAAAAAAACAACTTGTACTCAAAGAATTCTTATTTTACTAGAAGAATTAAATCTTAAATATGATTTTTCAAATGTTGATCTAAAAAAGGGTGAACAAAAAACACAAGAATTTTTAGAATTACAACCTTTTGGGAAAGTTCCAGCTATATCTTATGGTGATAGAAAATTATTTGAATCAAGATGTATACTACGATATATTGCTAAAAATAATGTAGAATTTGAGGATCTTCTGGGTGATGCCGAAGTTGACTTATGGTTAGAAGTCGAATCACAAAATTTTAATCCACATGCTAGTAAAATCGTATATGAAAAAGTATTTAAAAAAATGATGGGACAAGATTGTGATGAAAAAATAGTTGATTCTTCTGTTGTAGAATTAGAAAAGGTATTAGATGTTTATGAAAAAAGATTACAAAATTATCCTTATATTGGAGGAAAGGTATTTAGTATTGCAGATATTAGTCATATTCCTTATACAAATCATCTGTTACGTTGCGGATTTAAAGAACAATTTAAATCTAGACCTAATGTTTACAAATGGGTTAAACGTATCATGAAAAGAGATTCTGTTGAAAATGTACTAAAACAAACTTCTGGTAGCTGAACCGATTCTAATAACAATTATTATAAACAATTTTTTTATAATAACAATTATTATAAACAATTTTTTTATTATAAACAATTTTTTTATTATAAACAATTTTTTTATAATAACAATTATAAGTTGTCAAAATTATAAGTTGTCAAAATTATAGTAAAATTGTCCAACTTATATTCAAATTAGAATCTGTCCATCCACTAAACAAACTATCTAAACGGAGTATATTTGCTGTAAATGATGTAGTTGTTAAATTAGAAAATGATACTGTATATACATTTCCATTATTTGTTATAGTTGTTAAATTCCCTATTACTTTATAAGATGTATTTTGCAATGTCTTATTTATATTTACTACTATTTGATAAACACTTGTTCCAGAAAAACTTCCAACTGTTGTTAATCCGGATATACTACTTGTATTCACACCATTTACATATAAATAACCACCTACATATAAATCCTTACTTATACTACCACCACCATTTACGGTTAATGCACCTCCTGTGCCTAAACCAGTTGCATTAGTAGTTGCGGTAATACTTAATGAACCACTTGATTCTAAATTCATTATTACATTATTTTTGTTATACCATTTTACTCCACCATTTGAACTAAACCATAGATTATCAGTTTCAACTCCTATTGAATAATCAACTGTATTTGAACTAATTTCTGGTCGTAATATAATTTTACTCCCAATAGATCTTGTAGATAAACTAGGTGGGGCTAATGCAGATCCAGTTTGTGTAAAATAAATAATATTTGAACCTAATACAATAGTATCACCAGAAATATTCAAAGAACCACCAGAAACAATAGTTGGGTTGGTATTAGTAGATACACTTTGATTACTATTATAAAATACATTATTAGTAAAAAGAGTATTACCATTTGTATTAATTGTCATGATAGAGTTATTATTATATCTTATACTAAATGAACCTACAGTAGCAGAAACTAATGACCAATCTAGAGAATTTTTAAATTTAATAATTGAATCAAGAGTATTACCATTCACTATAAAATTACTACTAGATACATTTGTTAATAAAATATTTGTTACTGTATTATTCGTTATTAGTATATTTGAAAATGTCGCATTTGTTGTTAATAAATTTGTAGTTGATATATTTGTAGAATTCACATTATTTAAATTACCAATAGTTGATTCTATACTATTTGATTTCATAGTTCCTTTTATATCCAAATTATATTGTGGGGATGTGGTATTAATTCCTACATTACCACCAGTAGTAAATATAGATCCGATTGTATTTGAATTTGAAAGTGAAAGCAACCCCCCACCTATAAAAAGTCTTTTAGCTATACTTGCCCCACCCTTTGTTAAAAATGTACCGCCATTTGTTACACTTTCAGCATCTTTAATACTTTGACTTGTTATACCACCAAATGTTATAAGAGAACCAGTTGAGAAATTTACTGCATCATCTACTGCTGTTATTGTAATATATGAAAGAGTTGTAGAAGACTCTGCTCCACTACTAATACTACCATCTATATATACATTGCCAGATATATGAGCATTTCCACTTACATCTAAATGATAAGATGGTGACATTACATTTATACCTACATTTTGTCCATCCGTATATATATTTCCAAATGTATTTATATTTGAATTAAAATTAACTGTTTGATTTACTGTTAAATTTCCATTAATCAAGGCATTATTTGCAACTGTTATATTTGCATTTACATTTACATTATTTGTTATACTTAAATCTCCACTTGTAGATAAAACTAAACCATCATTTGTATTATTATATTTTAATACAAAATTTCCAGATGAAGTACCGACATTCCATTTGTTTATTATTATATTCGATGTTGTTATATTTGATGTTAGGATATTTGATGTTGTTATATTTGATGTTAGGATATTTGATGTTAGGATATTTGATGTTGTTAAATTTGATGTTATTAAATTTGTTGTTGTTAAATTTGTAAAAGATCCATTTGTTGTATTTATAGAACTACCATATATATTTTCACCTACATACATGTTTTTAGCTATACTAGCACCTCCTAATGTTACAAATGATCCAATTGAATTACTGTTTTTAAATGTATCTTTTGTGTCAAATATTGATATATATCCAGTATTTAAACCAATATAATCACCTCTAATAATATTGTTTGAACCAGGATCAACGGCAGTATAAGAAAATATAAAATTCTTAGTTTCTTCTTTGTAATATTGGGATGCATATACTTTATTATATAAAGAAATTGGATCACCTACATTTGGTAAAGTAGAAAGTGGTGTATTTAAAATAGCTACCTTAGTACTTCCTATATAAGAAACAATACGTCTTGTTTGGTTATCTAATTTTATATAAAAATTATCGTATTCATTATCATTTATAGAAAATGAAGTATCTAACGTAACTGTATTTGTACTAGAATTTACAACAGTTCCTGTTAAAAAGGAAATGTCATTTATTACGTCTCCTATACTAGTATCATTTTCTGTTTGATATCTTTCAAATAAAATACCACTATCCCTACCAGATATAGGAGATGCATTTAATACAATTAAATTATCACCTATTTTTACAGTTTGTGATACTATTTGTGTTTGTGTACCTAAAACTGTTAAATTACCACCTATATATAAATCTTTAAAAATACTTGCACCTCCAGCAATAGTCAATCCTCCACCACTTGTTACACTACTCGAATTCGTAGTTGTGTTAATACTTAACCCGCCATGTAATAAAATAGAACCAGTAGATGAGTTTGTTGAATTTTTTGTATTTGTATTATAAATACCTGAAAGTGAATCTATCAAAAAAATAGGAGACCCATTATCCACACACTGAAATTTCACCGTCGAAGACATTATTATAAACCTTTAAAAAAAGTTTAGTCAAAAATCGTATAAATAATATAAATAGTATTTTGATTTAAGATAATTTGTTTGTTTAAGATAAATTTAAAACAAAAAAATATTATTATATATACAAGTAAGTAAGTAATGACTAAAAAAATCATTGATATAGCTAATTCTTTAGAATTTATTAATGATTTTAATAATGTAGGTATTAGCGGGAATTCTGCACGTATTAGTACAAGTGACCGTGGAGAAATGTTTTTATACTCTCCTACGGTATCATCAAATTCTACAAGTGGAACTATAGTATTACATAATGGGGGGTTAGGAATTGATTGTACAAATGATAGTAATAGTACAACTTCGGGCGGCGCATTAACAATAGCTGGAGGTGTATCTATAAATAAAAGTTTATTTATAGGTGGAGTCATAAATAGTTCAAACATTAATGGAAGTAATGCTTCTTTTACGAACGTGTCGAGTAATAATATTTATATAAATGGTGATATTTATAAAAATGGTTTAATTTATACAAGTTCTGAATGGAAAAATACTATGGGAAATATTTTTTATACATCAGGTAATGTAGGTATAGGGACTGTGAGTCCAGTATATACATTAGATGTATATGGAAGTGCAAATTTTTCATCAAGTATAACAACAAATTCTCTTTCTGCAACAAATTCAAAATTTACAAATAGTACATTAGGTACAATTAATGTTACTGGTATAACAGCTTCTAATATAAATTTCACAGGATCTTTATATAAAAATGGATCTATTTATATAAATTGGACTTCAAATACTACATCAAATTCTTTATTTTATACTTCTGGTAATGTAGGTATCGGTACATCAAATCCTAATTCTTCTTTAGATATTTCAGGCAATTTAAATGTATCGAATAGTTCAAGTTTAAATATTGTATCATCTAATAAAAATGGGAACGTTTTAGAAATTAGTAATAAATCAAATACTGGATCTTCTTCAATACAATTCTCTGATAATTCTGGAATTGTAAAATTAACAAGTGGATACAACAATAATGGATCTGGTAGTTTGGCTGGATATTCATTTTTATCATCGTCCACATCAGTTTCATTGCAATTTATTTCAGGAAATTTAATAAATAATCCAGTTATTTTAAACGCAAATGATAATTCTATGAGCATCCTTTGTTCTACAGATGCATCCGATATTTATTCGGGAGCATTAAAAGTATCCGGTGGAGCAAGTATTGAAAATAAACTTTACGTAGGTGATGATCTTCATGTTCAAAGAGATCTTTATGTTTCAGGATCGATTAATGGAATGGCTGGTAGCTCTAGTTCTTATTCATATATAACATTATCAGCAACAGATGATTCTGTTAATTTAAGCACTGGTGCATTAATTTCATTTGGTGGTATCACTATTCAAAATACAGCCAATGCTTTAAATATATCAAATGGGGGTAGTTTTCTTACAGCAGGTGGTGCTACTATACAAAAATCTTTAATTGTAGGGGAAGAGATAATAAGTAATACATTAACTGCTATTAATATTGTTTCAAGTTCTTTTAATATAACTTCTACTAATGGTAATTACACTTTAGGTATCACTGATGGTAATGTATATTTCAAAAATCCACTTAGTGG
>Ga0214162_1000163_pt1 | contig 16475 bp, 15 predicted proteins | sample LakMenepilimnion_3_FD_153000 | JGI IMG/M metagenome (GOLD analysis project Ga0214162, IMG submission 153000) | Freshwater microbial communities from Lake Mendota, WI - Practice 20APR2010 epilimnion v5 | ecosystem: Environmental > Aquatic > Freshwater > Lake > Epilimnion/Euphotic zone | place...
AATGATTATGTGTATAGTTTTGATGCGAATAATGCGGTTTATCCTTTGATTGTTGGCGATACCACAAAATTTTTGGATTTGAAAGTGTCACAATTGAACGTCAATAAATATGCTTTTCATAAGAATAAATTTCCTGTGGAAGTGTTTTTGCAATACTCAGGAAACAAAAGCGTGAAAGCCGATTTCAGTATTTCGCAAGGCAATTCCGTTTTGGTTAAACAAAGCATTTCGTTTTCTTCAACCAAAAAAACGGCAATTGTAACTATTTTGCTTCCCGCCGACAAAGTAGGAATGCAAGTTTTTAAAGCCTCGATTTCTTCCAAAGAAAAAGAAATAAACACCTATAATAATATCAAGAATTTTGCCGTTGAAATCATTGACCAAAAGACAAATATTGCAATTGTTTCTGCCATAAATCATCCTGATATCGGAGCTTTAAAAAGAGCCGTAGCGGCTAATGCACAACGAAAAGTAATAGTGGTTAAGCCAAAGGAAGTTAAGTCTTTACAGGGATATTCGATTTTAATTTTATACCAACCAACAACAGAATTCAAGTCGGTTTTCGAGGGCAATAAATTAGCCGGAATCAATACTTTTATTATCACGGGAACCAACACTGATTTCAATTTTTTGAACCAACAACAATCCAATTTGGTTTTCAAAATGAGCGGTCAAAAAGAAGATTATTTAGCCGAATTCAATTCTCAGTTTAATCTTTTTGCAATTGATAATTTTGGTTTCGAAAATTTCCCGCCATTGCAAAATTCTTTTGGAACGGTAACCACAAACGGAGCAGTTTCTACATTGCTTTCTTCCAAAATCAGGAATATTGAAACCAATTCTCCATTGTTGGTTTTCGCCGAAAATCAAGGCAAACGTTCGGCTTTTTTGTTGGGTGAAAACTTTTGGAAATGGCGTTTGCAAAGTCACATCGACAACCAATCTTTCGAAAAATTTGATGTTTTCGCGGATAAAATTATCCAATTTTTGGGGTCGAATGATTCCAAGAAATCATTGGTGGTCAACCACGAAAGTTTTTATAATTCAGGAGAAGCTATTGAAATTTTGGCACAGTATTTCAACAAAAACTACGAATTTGACGAAAAGGCACGTTTGACCATTTCGGTGACCAATACTAAAACAAAGCAAACAAAAAACTACGATTTACTAAAAGGGAGTAATTTCTACAAAGTCAATATGGACGGGCTTTCGGCTGGTGCTTATGATTTTTCGGTAAAAGAATTAAATTCAAAAACTACTTATTCGAGTCATTTTGAAATACTGGATTTTGATATCGAAAAGCAATTTGTAAATCCCGATGTGGAGAAATTGAACCAATTGGCTATTCAAACCCATGGGAAAGTGCATTACCCAAACCAGGTAGATACTTTGATTAAAACACTTTTGGAAAATAAAAATTACAAAGCCATCCAGAAAGAAATTATTGCTAAATCCCCTTTGATTGATTGGGTTTGGTTGCTGGTTTTGATTGCCATTTCACTGGCTGCAGAGTGGTTTGTCAGGAAATATAATGGAATGCTGTAAAGAATTCTTATTTATGAAAACCAAAATAAAAGTTTAAAAATCGAAAAAGTATGCTTGAATGCCGTAATTTTAGATTCTATTTCGCGCTATTCCGCCATTATTCAGGCCAAGAATATTCAGATTTCAACAGATTTTAGCAAGGAATATTACGTAGAAAATGATGCTTATCTATTATCCATCATCATTAATAATTTAGTGTCAAATGCTTTAAAATATTCCAAAGATAATGCCAAATTGAATATTGTCATAACCGATGAAAACGGTAAAATGGAATGCCAAATTATCGACTCTGGAATAGGAATACCAGCGGAAGATTTGCAAAAAATATTCAACCAATTCTACCGTTCAAAAGCTATTGAACATACCGGAATTAAAGGCAGCGGACTTGGTTTATCCATCGTTAGACGACTTTGTGCATTACTGCAAATTGACATAAAAATTACGAGTAAGGAAAATGTTGGAACAACAGTATTTTTAAGTTTTCTCTAAGCATATCTTAAGTCGTTCTTAAGTTCAAATTATTATAAATTCGTTAATTTTATTAAAAAACAAAAATATGGATTTAAACAAATTAAAAGAGCAATTGCAAACCGAGGTCGATACGGCTTTTTTGTACGACAGCATTGCATCTATTCAATCTGATGAAAATCTAGGTCGCGTTTTGCAAAGTTTAGCAGCTATTGAAAAAAGCCACGCTAAACACATGTTGGACAAGGTTCGAGAATTTGAACCAAAATACGTTATGCCTTTGGCTTCTTCAAGAGCCAAATTCCAATTGAAACTGGGAAAACTTTTTGGGTATAATTCCATCATTAGTAGTTTGTCGAATGTTGAAAAACAATTTGCACTAAACACTATCAAAAACAAAATCGAAAAAGGGGAGAAGCCTAGTGGTTTCGAGCACAATCACCTCAATATTATTGAAGCCGTAAACAATAATGCTGCATTGAATGTTTCTGGTGGATTGTTGTCCAAATTTGAAAGTCGGCATAAATCTGTGGGAGGAAATGCTTTGCGTGCGGCTGTTTTGGGTTCCAATGATGGACTGGTTTCCAATATGAGTTTGGTTATGGGAGTTGCCGGAGCGGCAGTTTCCAACGACACTATTTTATTGACCGGAATTGCGGGTCTTATGGCTGGTGCCATTTCGATGGCTTTGGGCGAATGGCTTTCGGTGCAAAGTTCGAGAGAATTAAATCAACGCCAAATTGATTTGGAAACAGAAGAATTGGAAGCTTCTCCAGAAGAGGAAAAAAAGGAATTGGTCTTGTTGTATCAGGCCAAAGGAATGAATGTCGTGGAAGCCCAAAAATTAGCCGATAAAGCATTCGAGAATCCTGATACAGCCATTGATGCCATCATCACCGAGGAATTGGGAATTGACAAACAAGAATTGGGAGGTTCCGCCTGGGAAGCTGCCATTGCTTCTTTCATTTTGTTTGCCATTGGCGCGATTATTCCTTTGTATCCGTTCATGATTTTGGATGGGAAAAATGCCATTTTATTGAGTATTGCAAGCAGTATTGTGGGACTTTTTGGCATTGGTGCAGCCATCACTTTATTAACTGGAAAAAGTATCCTTTTTTCGGGAATGAGGCAAGTGGCTTTTGGTTTGGCCGCAGCAGCGGTGACTTACGGAATAGGAACATTTATCGGAGTTTCATTGGCTGGATAAATTGATTTTGGATTTTTAACTTTTTAATTTTAAATAAATATTATGAACGACGCACATTTGCACATGGTGGTAAACCATTTTCCTATTATCGGGACGATTTTAGGATTAGGAATTTTAATAACAGGAATAATTTTAAAAAATAATTCGGTAAAAAATACTGCTTATTTTTTATTTATTGTCGCAGCCGTTTTTGCCGCATTTAGTATGGGAACGGGAGAAGGAGCCGAAGAATTGGTCGAAGACATGCCTTCTGTAGGCAAAAAAATCATACACGAACACGAAGAAATGGCCGAGAAGCTCGCTATTGTTTTATATGTTTTGGGAGTAGTTTCGCTTGGTGGTTTGTTTATGAATTTTAAAAATCATTCTAAAGCGACATTAGTTTCTTATGCTGCCGTTGTTGTGGCAGTAGTTGGCGTATTTTTTGCACAGCAAACAGGAACAACTGGAGGTGAAATTCGTCACACAGAAATCAGGACAAACGCCACTCAATCATCTGGTGCAGAACAAAATGCCGGAGAACAAGGAGAAATGGAAGACAAGGATTGATCTGACAATACGATTTATACCAAATTGAAGAGTCGTTCAGCCCAATCAAGTCAGGGTAAAATACTCCTATCATAAATAGTAAGGACAATTTATTGGATTAAATTTCCGGAATCGGTATTGGAAAAATTTAGTATTAAATAGATGTAATTTTTATAGTTTTAAAAAAGAAATAGGAGAAAAAGATAATTTTTAAATTTATCTTTTTCTCCTACTTTAATTAATACAGAATTTTGGGCACAGCCAACTATACCTTAACCGTCCATCCAAAAGTATCTACGGCTAGTTTTTGTTGAATATTTGTTAATTTGATTTTAAGTTGTAAAGCCATTGAATCTTCAATTTTTGGCAATTCATAATAAACATCCTGATACGAAAATCCAGAAATAGGACTAACCACGGCAGCGGTTCCAGCTCCAAAAATTTCTTTTAAAGTGCCTTTTTTCGACGCTTCAACAAGCTCCGTTGTCAAAACAGAACGAATTTCTACATTTATACCTTCGCTTTTCGCTAAATCGATAAGTGTTTTTCGGGTTACACCATCGAGTATTCTTTCGCTTGTTGGAGCAGTAAATAAAGTATCATTGATTCTAAAAAACACATTCATAGTTCCGGCTTCTTCCAGTTTGGTATGCGTAGCATCATCAGTCCAAATAATTTGTTGGAAACCATCTTTGTTGGCTAAATTAGTTGGATAGAATTGCGCGGCATAATTCCCGGCAGCTTTTGCAGCTCCGATACCGCCATTTGCAGCTCTACTGAAATGTTCAGCGATAATCACTTTTACTTCGCCTGAATAATAAGCATTTACAGGTGATAAAATAATCATGAATTTATAATCATCTGACGGACTTGCAATCACTCCAGTACCTGTAGCAATCATGAAAGGCCTGATGTATAGTGAATTTCCTTTTCCCTTTTTCACCCATTCCTTGTCTAATTGCAACAATTGTTTTAGCCCTTCCATGAAAATTTCTTCAGGAACTTCTGGCATTGCCATTCTAACGGCAGAATTATTGAAACGCCTAAAGTTTTCATCAGGTCTAAAAAGCCATACGTCATCTTGTTCATCTTTGTAAGCTTTCATGCCTTCAAAAATGGCTTGCCCATAATGAAAAACTTTAGCGGATGGATCCAATAAAAATGGTGCATAAGGCTTGATGATTGGTTTTTGCCATTCCCCATTTGTAAAGTCACATTCAAATAAATGATCTGTAAAAACAGCTCCAAAATGTAAATTATCAAAATCCACATCCTTAATTTTTGTTGTTGCGGCTTTAATTATTTCAATTTTGTTGGTTTGTGTTGCACTCATGATTGATTATAATGTTTAAAAATCGTGTATTAAGTTAGATTTGGTATATAATTTCGTTTTGCAAAATTAAATAAAAATCATCAAATTCCTTGACAAAAAAACATTATTTACAGCATTTAACTGCGATTTATTTATATTCTAAAAATTATGGAAAATGCCGAGTTGATTTTATGAAATATATAAGAAATATCAGTTTTTGATGGCTAAACCTAAATTGGTTTTAGTTAAATTTGGCTCATTATTAAACATCTTAATTAAAAGAACAGATCTAATTTTGAATAGAAAAATAATTCACACCCGAGACGGTTCGACGACCATTCACATCGAAGAATGGGATGAATGTTATCATTCCAGATTTGGAGCCATCCAGGAAGCCCAACATGTTTTTATAAAAAACGGACTTTCATTATTCGAAAACAATGTAGTTTCTATTTTAGAAATAGGATTCGGAACAGGTTTGAATGCTTTCATTACTTTTTTGGAATCGAAAAAATTGCACCAAACTATTGATTATACTGGAGTCGAAGCCTATCCGGTTTCTGCGGATGAAGTAAGATTGATGAATTATGTACCGGAATTAAATGCCGAGCAAGAAAGTTTCGTCTTCCAAAAAATGCACGAATGCAACTGGGAAGAACCAATTTTTTTGAGGGACGATTTTTTGTTCACTAAACGGAAACAGTTTTTTGCAGACATTGACGATTTCGAAAAATTTGACTTAATTTATTTTGATGCTTTTGGTTTCGACGTTCAACCCGAATTGTGGAGCACGGCAATTTTTCAAAAAATGTATGATGCCTTAAAACCAAAAAGTGTTTTAGTAACGTATGCAGCCCGTGGAGTAGTGAAAAGAAGTATGGAAGAAGTGGGGTTCACGGTTGAAAAACTCCAAGGACCGCCGGGAAAACGAGAAATGTTTCGGACTTTAAAAGGCTAATTATTTATTGGTCTCAAATAGAGTTTAAAACTATGCACTTTCAGTGCATCTCGCTTAAGCTTCTAAAATTTTTTTTTGCCACAGATTCACAGATTAATAATGATTTAAAAAATCCGTGAATCTGTGGCAAATTTCACTTATTAATTTGTATCAAATCTAGCAGACTTTTAGTCTGCCAAAATAAATCTATGGACTTCCAGTCAATACTGGTTTATTTTAAGCAACATCATTTCTAGACACAATAAATGTGTTAAAGCAACGTTATTTATAAGTGCGATTTTATAAAAACATACTATTTTTACAAAGCTTTAAACTGGATCTAACCTTAAATCTAAATTTATTATGTCTAAAGTTATGTTTGATTATACAAAATCAGTACTCGAAAGAGTCAGTTTTGACCCCATTCTTTTTTGCAAAGAACTAGAAAAAGCAATAAAAGCATTGTTACCCTACGAAATGGAGTTATTGCGGGAATGGCTTTTGTACTTTACAATAGAAAAACCTGAACTCAAGCAATGTCTACTGATTGTAAATTCATAAACAAAAAAAGAACCGAAAAGGTTCTTTTTTTGTTTTAAAGTATTAACTTCTTTTTTATTTTTTTTGAAGAGGACTAATTATTTGAACATTCTGAAAAGCAATTGCGCCCTTTACGACGCCAGAAATTGTAGTTCTCAGCGCATCGATAATGTGGATTTTCAATTCGTTTTTTGGATAAATCAAACTCACTTCGCGTGCAGGTTTTGGTTCCTTGAAATGTCTCAATTTTGATTTGTCTTTTTCTTTTAAATCCAAGGTATGCAAGTAGGGTAGAAGCGTGGTTCCCAATCCTTCATCAGCAAGTTTTATCAAGGTTTCAAAACTGCCGCTTTCTAACTGAAACGAATTCGTAGCATTAATATCTTGGGTTTTACATAAATTCAAAATTCCGTCCCTAAAGCAGTGTCCGTCTTGCAACAAGAGAATGTCATCCAGATTTAAATCGGCAACTTCGATTTCGTTTTTATCAGAAATGGCGAAATTTGTTGGAATATAAGCCACAAATGGTTCATAATAGAGTACAATTTCTTTTATTTTTTCGTCTTCCAATGGTGTTGCTGCTATTGCGGCATCCAGATGACCTTTTTTTAAGCGAATTATAATCTCGTCAGTATTGAGTTCTTCGATGATGAGTTTTACTTTTGGATATTTTTTGATAAAATTATTCAAGAACATTGGTAAAAGCGTTGGCATAATCGTCGGGATAACTCCCAATCGGAATTCACCACCAATGAACCCTTTTTGATGCTCGACAATATCTTTTATTCTATCGGCTTCAATAACGATATTTTTGGCTTGGTTTACAATTTTTTGGCCAATTTCAGTGAGCTGGATTGGTTTTTTGCTTCGGTCAAATATCTGGACATTGAGTTCTTCTTCAATTTTTTGAATTTGCATGCTCAAAGTGGGCTGGGTTACGAAACATTTTTCGGCAGCCAGAGTGAAATTTTTATGTTCGGCTACAGCCAAAACATATTGTAGTTGAGTAATTGTCATCGTATAGTATATTGTGATACAAATATAAAAACAATCAATTTAATTTATAGTATTAAACACACCTCTTTTGTGATTATAATAGAAATGAAAAAAAATCAAATTATATTTAGGGCATAATTTGGATTATATTTTTCTATTTTTGATAAAATAAAACAAAATATCAATGGATGATTTCTATAATAAAATATTAGAAAGAAATAAAAAATGGGTTGAGGACTCCTTGGCGCTTGATCCCAATTATTTTCAAGATCTAGCAAAAGGACAAACACCTCCCTTGCTTTGGATAGGTTGTTCGGACAGTAGAGTTCCTGCCAACGAAATAATTGGCGCAAAGCCTGGAGAAACTTTCGTACACAGAAATATTGCCAATATGGTTATTCATTCGGATATGAATATGTTGAGTGTCCTAGATTATGCAGTAAATGTCTTAAAAGTAAAACATGTTTTGGTTTGCGGCCATTATGGTTGTGGTGGTATAAAAGCAGCCATGGGAAATGATTCGGTGGGTATAATTGACAATTGGATTCGTCATATCAAGGACGTATATCGCCTTCATAAAGATGAATTAGATGCTATCGAGGACGAAACGGAACGTTTCAACCGATTTGTTGAATTGAACGTTATTGAGCAAGTTTTTGATTTAGCCAAAACATCTATTGTGCAATCAGCTTGGAAAAATGGCCAAGAGTTGTCGCTTCACGGTTGGGTTTACGGCTTAAATTCAGGATTTGTAACCGATTTGAACGTGAATTTCAGTTGTGACAGGGATTTGGACGATGTTTATCAACTTAAGTTTTAAATGAATAACTGCAGTCAATAAATATTTTTATTAGCCACGAATTCACAAATTAACAGAACTAAATTGTGAATTCGTGGCTAAACTATTTTTAGAAGCAAAGGAAGTTCTCCAATTAAATAATTAAACGAATTCTTAATCGTCATTTTCAAGGTTCTCATTAAAAGCCGAAGGTAATAATGTTGGAATGAATTTGATGAAAATAGGAAGTAACAAACTGCCTCCCGGCAACAAAAATATGGCCAATGAGGGAACCGTTTTACAAATGTCCAACAACTGTTTTCTTACTTTTTTCTTTTCTTTTTCATCCAAATCCCTTCGGGTGGAATAGGCCAAAAGTAGCATCAATTCCTTGCTTTGAATGATTTCTTTCACCAATCTGTTTTTATTTCGGGTGATGAGTTTAATCACCGTTTGTGTAGTCTGGTCATAAAAATGTTTGACGGGATTGGAATATTTGAAATAGGGAATTTCGTTTTTGTATTTGTTGATAAAACCGTTCGTTTTCTCGATACTTTCGGTAACAAAACTATCAGGAATACGCATCAGTTCGGCCAATTTGTGCAGAAAATAAGCTTCGTTTTTTTCGATGATGCCATCACTCCACAAGGCCATTCCGGCCATGTCAATGAAATAGTTTTGTTCCAATTCATCGGTAAAATAATCCAGTTTGAGATCTTCCAAGTTTTTAATGTTTACTTTAGAAAATTTACTGTAACGAACAGAAGACTCAAAAAGTTTGATCAATAAATCGTCATATTTCGATTTGTTAGATTTGGTTTTCAATGCCAAAGAAACGATGCTCACGATGGTTTCTTCTATTTTTTTTAGGTATTTTTCAGGAATGGCCCCATGAATCAAATATTGGCGAAAAGCCAAGACGTCTATAAAAAGCAAGGCATTGGTTACAATATGCGAAAAGTTTTTGCTGATGATGTCGATATTAGTCTGCACTCGACTGTCGATTATTTTTTCCAAGTTCAAGGAAGGGGAACTGTCAGGCAATACTTTCTTGAATAAATTGAAGCCTTGTGGATTCATTTCGTTATAAAAAGCCACTGCTTTTGCAATAAATTTTTCAGGATTATTATCGTGTGTGGTCAATGCATAAATTCCATGTAAAGTATGGAGCAATGCGACTTTAGAAATCTCATTTTCAATCCAGCCTTTTGTCACTATTGGAGTTGCCGTGTCAAAAGAAACATTATGCCCGTAGATGAAACCGGTTTCCCTGACATTTTTGTAAAATTGATTGGGTTGTAGCATTTCAGGAGGCAAAGATGGTTTTTGCTTCAAGAAAAATTTGTCTATCCAGCCGACTGCCGAAGGGTTAATCATTGCTTAATTTTGAGTTGCAAAGCTAGGATATTTTGTGGTTTCCGATGCAATATATAGTTAAAAAAACAACCAATTTTTAATCAACAAGACGTTTTTCAATGACTTACTTAATAATTGCTGAACAAGCCACTCTAGCACCAGCATTTCCGGCAGGTTGTGAAATAAAATCATCGGCGCCTTGATGTACAATCAATCCTTTTCCAATGATGTTTTTTGTTGCATCCTCGCCTCCAATAGCCCATTCGTCAGTGGTTAAGGTGATGGTTCCGTTTCCTTTTCCGTCAGCGATGAAATTGCCAATATCCCCTCTGTGGTATTCACCAACTCCCCATTTTCCGTGTTTTTTGAAGGTTGGATTCCAATGTCCTCCGGCTGAACTTCCGTCAGCAGCCGTACAATCCGATTTTTCGTGAATGTGGATGGCGTGAATTCCAGGTGTTAATCCCGATAATTTGGCCACAAAAGTCACTTTGCCTTTCATTGCCGTGAATGTGGCTGTTCCTGTTACGCTACTGCTGCTTTTGGATTCGAAAACGAGGTTTAAACTTTTTAAATCATTCGAGTTGCTTTTTGTTTTGCATCCAATGATAACGGCTGTAAATAGCCCAATAGAGATGATTATTTTTTTCATGGTATTTCGATTAGATTGTTTTACAATATTAGGTATAATAAAAACATAAAAAATTAAAGTTGTCTTAAAATGTACTAGTATTTTTCGAAAATTAAAAAAATGACAACTATTTTTGGTAAACATGGATGTGATTATGACTGTCCTATCTGCCTGTTGGTAGCCAATTCTAACTGATAAAAACTAGTCGGAATAGAAAAATGAAAAATGCCATGTTCAAGTTAGGTACACATAGGTATTGCTAAAATTTTATAAAAGTTTGTCTTCAACGTATCCTTGTATTTTTGTTAAAATGACTCTGGTTAACCTACTTCCTATTTCCTGATAAATAAAAATAGGTATCTTTGAATCAAATTTACAATAGGATGACCCCCAAAGTACTGCCAACCCAATTAGAACAATACTTCCAACAATTTCGCAAGAATATTATTGGGATAGACCAGGAATTTGTTTCGCCTTACGGCAAGCAAAAAATCATTTTTACGGATTGGACGGCGAGTGGTCGTTTGTATCGTCCCATTGAGGAAAAAATGATGAACGAGTTTGGTCCTTTTGTGGCTAATACCCATACCGAAACCACGATTTCCGGAACGGCAATGACTATGGCATATCACAAATCTAGAAACATCATCAAACTGCACGTAAACGCTAGTGAAGACGATATTCTCATTACCGATGGTACCGGGATGACGGGTGTTGTCAATAAATTTCAGCGTATTCTGGGTTTGAAAGTTCCTGAAAATCTCAAAGATTTTATCAAAATTCCAGCCGAAAAAAAACCAGTTGTTTTTATTTCGCACATGGAACACCATTCCAACCAAACGTCTTGGCTCGAAACCATTGCTGATGTGGAGGTAATTCCATCTTGTGATGAAGGATTGTTCAGTATTGAAAATCTTAAAATTTTATTGAATAAATACAAGGATAGAAGCTTCAAAATTGCATCCATCACTTCTTGTTCCAACGTTACCGGAATCAAAACACCCTATCACGAAGTGGCAAAATTGATGCATGAAAACAACGGACTTTGCTTTGTGGATTTTGCCTGTTCGGGTCCTTATGTGGAAATTGACATGCATCCCAAGGATCCAGAAAGTTTCTTGGACGCCATTTTCTTTTCGCCACACAAGTTTCTTGGGGGTCCGGGAACTTCTGGCGTTTTGGTTTTTAATAAAAAATTATACCAAAATTTGATTCCCGATAATCCTGGAGGTGGAACTGTTTCTTGGACAAATCCTTGGGGAGAACACAAATACATCGACAATATCGAAGAAAGGGAAGACGGAGGAACTCCGGGTTTTTTGCAAGTCATAAAAACGGCTTTGGCAATTCAGCTAAAGGAAAAAATGGGGATAGCAAACATCCTGAAACGAGAACACGAACTCGTGGATTATTTCTTTTCAAACATGGTAAATATTCCAAATATCAAGATTCTGGCTTTGCAACATCAAAATAGGCTAGGAGTGATTTCGTTTTATATTGATGAATTGCATTTTAATTTGGGCGTGAAATTATTGAATGATAAATTCGGAATCCAGACACGAGGCGGTTGCAGTTGCGCCGGGACTTACGGGCACTTTTTATTGCACGTGGACCAAGAAACTTCGCATCAACTTATTGATGAAATTACTTTAGGAGATTTAATACGAAAACCGGGTTGGATTAGAATGTCCATACATCCCACAACTACCAATGAAGAAATTGAGTTCGTTTGCGAAAGTATAAAAGCATTGGCTGCCAACCATAAAGAGTGGTCGAAAGACTACAATTATGATAAAAATTCCAACGAATTTATTCATAAAAACGCATTGCCATTCGAGAGGGAATTGGTAGAAAAATGGTTTAAATAGCATCTACAAAGTAACTGGACACTGCCAACTTAACACTGAGCACTGAATTTATCTCTTGTGTTTCCAGCGTTTATGGGTCCACAAATAATATTCCGGAGCTTCAAGGATTTGTTGTTCCACCAGTTTCAGGAATTTGTCCGTTATTTCGTAGTTGGGAACTTCTTTGGCGTTTTCAGATAGTACTTCAAAAATGGCTTGATAATAGCCACGTTTTACTTTTGTAACTTTCAAAAAAATCACGTTCATGTCATATTTCTTGGACAACATTTCGGCGCCTGTATGAACCGGAACTTCAATTCCCATAAATTTTTGCCAATGAAATGCCGAAGAAATCTTGGGTGATTGATCGCTTGCAAATCCGTAAATGGACAGTAATTTGTTTCTGTTGTTTTCAATTATAACCGGAATAGTTTCTTTGGTAGTGATAAGATTGGCTTTGAATCGGGATCGGATATCTCTAACGAGTTTGTCAAAATAGGGATTGGCTAGTTTTTTATAAATGGCAAAAGCACTGAATTTCACATAAGCATTCATCGAAATTACCCATTCATAACTGGCATAATGAGCCAGCATTATGGCGATACTTTTTTCTTGGGCTTCCAGTTTTTTGTACACCTCCATATTGAGAAACACAAAACGTTTGTTGATTTCTGTATTTGAAATCGTCATTGTTTTTATCATTTCGAGGAACATGTCACACCAATGTCGAAATGATTTTTTTTCAATAATTAGGCGTTCTTCATCGGATAAATGGGGTAATGCCAATGCCAAGTTTTCCCGCACCGTTTTTTTTCGATAACCAATTAAATAATAAACGATTAGATAGACGAAATCAGAAAAAAGGTATAACAATCGGAAGGGTAACATCGAAATGCTCCATAAAAAAGGGTAAGCAATGAGGTAAACGATAAAACGCATTGGGTAAAATATTTCAACAAATATAATTCAAAAAATCCTTTCGGTTGATAGTTTTTGGTTTGTAAGCTGTTTTTATGACCATTATATTAGTTAGATTTACACTTTAAAAAAATATTCAAGAATTTATGAGCACTATTTTAATTGCAATTATTGCTGTCACTATTTTATTCAGTTTAAAAGGATTAAATGATGTGGCCTTTTTTAGGAAATTTGAATTTCATATTGGAAGTATTCGAACAGGAGACCACATCCGAATCATTTCATCTGGTTTTTTGCACGCAGATATGGGACATTTATTTTTCAACATGTTCACTCTTTATATGTTTGCGCCGGTTGTAATAAATTATTTTGGGAGTGCCTCTTTTTTCTTGATTTATATGGCAAGTCTTGTTTTCGGTAGCTTGTTGACCTTGTTAATGCACAAAAACGATTACAATTATAGGGCCATAGGGGCATCTGGAGCCGTAATGGGAGTTTTATATTCCGCTATTTTGATTGATCCAAATATGAATTTGTATATGTTTTTTATTCCAATTCCGATTCCGGCTTATCTTTTGGGAATAGGATATTTATTGTATTCTATTTATGGAATGAAGGCCAAGAACGACAACATAGGCCATACAGCTCATTTTGGAGGCGCTGTTGGAGGTTATTTGATTACATTGTTGAAAGAACCGTCCATGCTAATAGATAATACTTTTATGGTGGTGCTTTTGCTTATTCCCATTATCTTGCTTTTTGTGATGTCAAAAATGGGAAAGCTATAATTGGCACAAGTTTTGAACGCGAATAGAAAAACTAACTAAATTTTTTAAAAATATGAAAAAAGCACTACTGATTTTAGCGGTCTTATTTATGACAATTTCCTATTCACAGGAACAAAAACAGATTCCATCAATTAATGTTTCCGGTGAAGGAAAAGTAAAAGTGGCTCCAGATCAAGCTTCAATTTCAATTTCCATTGAAACAAAAGGCAGCAAGGCTAACGATGTAAAGCAGCAGAATGACAAGAAAATGGATGCCATATTAAAATTCATCAAGAATTCCAATATCGCAAAAGAAGATTACCAGACGCAACGGGTTTCCTTGAATCCCAATTATGACTACGAAAAAAAGAAATACAGTTATATTGCAATCCAAACGCTTCAAATTTTATTGAAAGATTTGTCAAAATACGATGTATTGATGGAAGGTTTGGTTGACCAAGGAATCAACAGAATTGACAATGTCGAGTTCAAATCTTCAAAAATGAAGGAATTGCAATCCGATGCGCGAAAATTGGCGGTAAAAGACGCAAAAGCGAAAGCTGAAGATTTTGTTTCGGTTCTGGGTCAAAAAGTAGGCAAGGCCCTATTGATATCCGATAATTCACAATCGTATGTTTCGCAACCTAGGATGTATGCTATGAAATCATCGATGGTCATGGACGAATCAATTCCAAAAGAAACATTGGCCATTGGTGAAATAGAAATTATGGCAAATGTTAGTGTGAGTTTTATTTTGGAGTAAAATAAATGCTAGATGTAACGAATAATCCCAAAAAATTGTCGAGGCCACTGAAAAAGTCCTTTTAGGACCTTATTATAAATAAACAGGAGTAGAAAATGAAGTTTTTCTGCTCCCGTTTTCGAATATTAAGCTGGTAAGCGTATGTTTGATGCTTTCTAAAGAACCGATTGAATTTACTATAATCTAAATAGCCTGTCCCAAGAGGAACAGGCTTTCTAGTGTGAATTAATTTGTTTAACATCATTCAGGATTGGCAATTACCTACTCCTTTATGAATTTTCTAGTTTCTTTATCCTCTCCCATATAAACTTCTAAAATATAGATTCCTTTGGCAAGGTTTTGAACATTTACTTGGGTAGTATTTTGACTTTGGTCTAACACTTTTTTACCTGTCAAATCGGTTACTATGATTTTGTCTATAGTTGTTTTGGATGAAATATTAAGGGTAGTTTGGGTTGGATTAGGATATATGGTAAAACTATTTCCTGTCTTGCTACTAACAGATAATCTTGCTGATGTATTTAATTTATGAGCTGTTGGATGTGTAGCGCTTAAGGTGATTGCACCTCTTAGCATTTTAGCGCCATCCCTAGTAAGTCTTAAGTAGAAATCTGAAGAACACGCTGTTCCATCGGCATCCAAAGTCAAAAAGTACTGATTGTTAGGGATCATTGAGGAATTTTCAGCAGCTTTTGCTATTGCAGTTGCTTCATCATATTCATCGAACATAGCTACATATCCGGTCGCGATTAATGATTTTGCATTAAATTTTTGTTTTGCTTTATGGAATTGAGTCCACATAAAATCACCATGCACACGAGGAATCCAGTTTCTATCTGGGTTAGTTCCCCAATTTGACCAAGCAAAACCTGGCCATATTGTAGGTACATACGCTACTCCATTATTTTTACAAACATCCATATCAACGGAAACAGTATCGTCATAAAACGTTTTAGCTTCACTAATAGTTGTAAAAGCTGTTACATGCCAGGGATGCACCATATGAGCGGTTAAGCAGGCGTTTTTAACTTCTGTTTTGGAACGCCAACCTTTAGGGACACCTGCAATTACATAACAACCCTGATCTTTAAACCATTTAATTAAAGCCTTCCAAGAAGTTTCATCACCTGGCCTGCCTGCTGAACCTATTCCCCAAATAGCAACAACCGGTTTACTAACTCCACTTACTTTTTCTTTTGCATAAGCAGCAGAAGCCAAAAGATTAAGAGCGCTACTACTTTTTATGGTGTTAGTCCAGTCGTTTTTAATTTTACTTACAAAATCTGAATTGCTCATGGTGGAAATATCATACATAATATAAAATTTTCTTCCATAGGTCTGTGCTGCATTTCTTACTTTTTTTGCCATACCGTTCCTTTGATCTCTTCCATCTTGACTATCAAGGTCAATACCAAAACGCTGAAGAGCGGCACAATCAATACCATAAGTTTTCATCCATTCAAAATGTTTGTTTACAACATTGTTGTCATAGGAAGAAAATAATTTTGCAGCTTGTCCGTTGCGCAAATTCCCCAAACCTGTTTGGTAAAGAGTAGCGTATTCACTTACATCAGGGTATAGTTCAAACCTGATATTTCCCGGAGAAGGTGAGCTATCTGTATTCCAATGTTTCCATTTATTCTTGGGAGAACCATCATTCTCACACACGAACCAACCTTGATAACCAACTGTTAATTTCCCAATAATATTCTGGGAATTTGACTGTGAAATAAATAAAAACAGTCCGATAAATAAAAATGTGTAATTTTTCATAGTTATAAATGTTTTAATTAAAAAAACGAATATAATACAAAATTAATAATATGTTAAAAAAATAATAATTTTTTTCAAAATTCCATTAATTTTAGAATATAAAATTTGT
>Ga0214162_1000165_pt1 | contig 16359 bp, 16 predicted proteins | sample LakMenepilimnion_3_FD_153000 | JGI IMG/M metagenome (GOLD analysis project Ga0214162, IMG submission 153000) | Freshwater microbial communities from Lake Mendota, WI - Practice 20APR2010 epilimnion v5 | ecosystem: Environmental > Aquatic > Freshwater > Lake > Epilimnion/Euphotic zone | place...
CCTGATAATTTCTACTTACGGCTCGTTGTTGAATGATGTGGAATTTATGAAAGATTTCAGATTCAATTATATTATTTTGGACGAAAGTCAGGCGATTAAAAACCCAAATTCCAAACGATACAAGGCGGTTCGACTTTTGAATTCCTATAATAGATTAGTGCTTACGGGTACTCCGATTGAAAACAACACTTTTGATTTGTATGCTCAAATGAACTTTATCAATCCCGGATTATTGGGCAATATGACCCATTTTAAATCGGAATTTTCAGATGCCATTGACAAAGAAAAGAACCACGAAGCCTCGCATTTGTTGAGTAAAATGATTGCCCCTTTTTTGCTTAGAAGAACCAAAGAGCAAGTAGCAAAAGAACTTCCGGAAAAAACCGAAAGTATTATTTATTGCGAAATGGGAACTGAACAACGCAAGGTTTATGATAGTTTCAAAAACAAATATCGTGATTACCTCATCAACAAAATAGACGAAAACGGTGTGGAAAATGCCCAAATGTATATTTTGGAAGGATTGACCAAATTGAGACAAATTTGCAATTCGCCCGCCTTAATTTCGGACGAAGAAGATTATGGAAATCAATCGGTTAAATTAGATTTATTGATAGAAAACATCAAAGAAAAAACAGGAAATCATAAAATATTGGTGTTTTCACAATTTGTAAAAATGCTGCAGCTCATCAAAACCCGTTTAGACGAAGACCAAATTTATTATGAATACCTCGATGGGCAAACGACCAACAGGGAGGAAAAAGTCAATAATTTTCAGAATAATTCGGATGTTCGGGTGTTTTTAATTAGCCTGAAAGCTGGAGGAACGGGACTCAATTTAACCGAAGCCGATTATGTTTTCTTAGTCGATCCATGGTGGAATCCAGCAGTCGAAAACCAAGCTATTGACCGTTGTTACCGCATTGGCCAAAAGCAAAAAGTGATGGCCTATCGAATGATTTGTAAAGATACCATCGAAGAAAAAATAGCCTTGTTACAAGGCAAAAAGAAAGCGGTTGCCACAAGCATTATTGCTGTGGATGAAGAGAAAAAATCGTTTGATGTGAATCAAGTGAAGGCGTTTTTTAGTTAAAATATTCTTATATACTAACAGAGAAAATTATATAACTGTACGCAATGCGGACTGACTTTTAAAAACAACAGCACACATACAAAACGCATTGAACGTACTCACACTGATTTCAGTATTTCTAAAATTTCAAATAAAGAAATCTGCGTTAATCTGTTAAAATCGGTATAATCCGTGTGCCAATCTTTATTTTGGTATTAGTAGCGGATAGTCATAAAAAATCAAACCCTAATTTAAATTGCTTTGGTTTTTTACTTTAAAAAATCTCTAAAATTTTCTTTGCTAACGACTAAAAAATTTGGATTATAAGCATCTTGAAATGACTTTGGCAATTTGACTTTTTTGATTGAAGACCATTTGAATTCAAATGCACTTACCAAGTGTGCATTGGTTTCGATATAATCAATTTCTTGCTGTTGTGTGGTTCGCCAAAAATAAGATTTAGCCAAACTTTGAGAATAGGACAGTAATTTCATTCTTTCCGAAACCATAAAATTTTCCCATAATGCGCCCTTATCTTGGCGGAATTCCAACGCATTAAAATTTCCGATTATCATATTTCGTACACCATTGTCATAGAAATAGATTTTCTTGTTAGCCTTTATCTCGTTACGAAGATTTTTACTAAAACTATTCAATCGAAAAACCACAAAGCTTTTTTCCAATAAATCAATGTAATTATTAACCGTGTTTTTATCGACGCCCACCAATTGTGCAATTTCATTGTAACTTACTTCGTTTCCAATTTGCATCGCCAAAGCTTGCAGGATTTTCTCTAAAAATTCTGATTTTCTGATTCCGGCCAAACTCAAAATATCTTTGTATAAATAACTTGAAACCAAATTTTTCAAAATCTCGTATTCGTTTCCAAAATTATTAATGACGTCGGGATACATTCCATAAAGCAATCGCAAGTCCAATTGCTGTTCTGCTTTGATATAACCTACATTTTGTTCAAATTCATTCCAGGAAATTGGAAATAATTGGTATTCAAATTTGCGTCCGGTTAATGGTTCTTGAGTAAGATTATTAATATCAAAAGCCGAAGAGCCACTAACAATTACCTGCACATCCTTAATTTGATCTACTATAATTTTCAACTTCAACCCTATATTTGGAATCCGCTGCACTTCATCTATAAAAACATACTTAAAACTCCCAATGATGCTTTTTAAGGTTTCGGTATTTGCATTTGACAAAGTTTCACTTACGGTATTGTCATCTCCATCAAGAAATAAATAGGAAATGTTTTCCAATAATGAATTTATCAAGGTAGTTTTTCCAACTTGCCTTGGGCCAATCAGCACAAGTACTTTTCCTTTGTGTAATTTATCCTTTATTTTTGAAGTTAAATCCCTAATAATCATCTTGTAAATTTTTTACAAACATACAAAATTATATTCTATTCACCAATTTTATATATTATTCGGCGAACATATTCACCAATTTTATATATTTTTTGGTGAATATATTCACCAATATTAGTGTTTTTAAAGAATTAAAATCATAAACCACCACAAAATCGGCACACTTTCAACCCAAAAAGACGTGTAATATTTGGAGCGTTTTTCATTGGCAAAAGCCAAAAAAAGCACAATGACAATAGCAATGACAATATCAAAAATCAATGATAGGAATTGAAAATTGAAAGTGAAATTGATATTGTTATTGAAAATTTCTAAAGCAATAAAAATAAGCAATATAACGTACCCTAAAATTTTAGTTCGCTTGACTCCTATTTGCTGCGGAACGGTTTGCAAATGCGGATCATCTTTGTTTAAATCGATAATTTCAAAAATCAGAATCAATACAAAAATTAGGAGGAATCGTTGAATACAATTAGAATAAAAATCAGCAGTAATTACAATATTGGCATTCAAAACAGGCAGTACAACCGTTACCCCAACCCAACACAAAGCAACAATATAAATTTTCACTCCAGCCCAGTTTCGGGCATTTTTTCTATTTGGAAAGCAAGGAAGCGTGTATAATAGGGTCAAAATCAAAACTGCAACCGAAACGATTTGGGTAATACTTCGTAATTGAAAAAAATAAAATCCGGCGGCAAGCAAGGACAAAAAACTCAGGATTGTAATCACTTTTAGATTGTCTTTTAATTGCATTTTTTTTGCTCTAACCAAAGCTTCATATTTTACGAAATTGTATCCTACAATTGCACCGAAAAATGCGAAATAAGCCATGGAATAATCTTTAGAAATGTTGAAGTAATGTTGCGTGATATGAACCAAGGCGAAGCAGGACAAAGCCAAGTGAATACTAGCTTCAATATAAAAATCGAATATTTTCCTAAAAATCTTCATTCAACAAAAATAATGAACGTTGTTAATAAATATCGATTTTAGTTGAAAGATTCCTAAAAATCGAGTATTTGAACCCCATTTATTTTGATAATAATACATAAATTTGCAACTCAAAAAACAACACTTTTACACCTACATGAAAACAGATGCTTTTGCTTTAAGACACATTGGGCCAAGAGAAAACGAACTTCAGCACATGTTGAAAACAATAGGAGCCGAAACGCTAGACCAATTGATTTCCGAAACTATTCCAGATGACATTCGCTTAAAAACAACTTTGGATTTAGATCCTGCCATGACCGAATATGAGTATTCAAATCATATTTCGCAGTTGGGTAATAAAAATAAAATGTTCCAGTCCTATATCGGTTTGGGCTATAATCAAGCCATTGTTCCTGCCGTAATTCAAAGAAATATTTTTGAAAACCCGGGTTGGTACACAGCTTACACCCCTTATCAAGCCGAGATTGCCCAAGGTCGTTTGGAAGCCATTTTGAATTTTCAAACCATGGTTATTGAATTGACCGGAATGGAAATTGCCAATGCCTCTTTATTAGACGAAGGAACTGCCGCTGCCGAAGCGATGGCACTGTTATTCGACGTTCGTTCTCGTGACCAAAAGAAAAATAACATCCATAAATTCTTCGTTTCAGAGGAAATTTTACCCCAAACTTTATCGGTCTTACAAACCCGTTCTGCTCCAATTGGAGTGGAATTGGTCATTGGAAATCACGAAACTTTTGATTTTTCATCTGAGTTTTATGGTGCTATCCTGCAATATCCAGGAAAATTTGGACAAGTATATGATTATGCTGATTTTATTGCGAAAGCAGCTGCAAACGAAATAAAAGTTGCCGTTGCCGCCGATATTTTGAGCTTAACTAAACTAACACCCCCAGGAGAAATGGGCGCTGCTGTCGTTCTTGGAACCTCGCAACGTTTCGGAATCCCGTTAGGTTATGGTGGACCTCACGCTGCTTATTTTGCCACAAAAGACGAATACAAAAGAAGTATGCCGGGAAGAATTATCGGTGTGACCGTTGACACTGACGGGAATCGTGCGCTTCGTATGGCTTTGCAAACGCGAGAACAACACATCAAACGCGACAAGGCGACTTCCAATATATGCACTGCCCAAGTTTTATTGTCGGTTATGGCCGGAATGTATGCGGTTTATCATGGCCCAAAAGGATTGCGATATATCGCCGATAAAGTTCACAGTTTGACTGCAACTTTGGCAATCGAATTAGAGAAATTGGGCTTGCAACAAACCAATACCGCTTTTTTTGATACTATTGTTATAAAAGCTGATGCCAAAAAAGTAAAAGCTATCGCTGAGCAAAACGAAATTAATTTCTATTATATCGACGAAAATACCGTTTCCATTTCTTTGAATGAAACTACTAGTATTGCCGATGTAAATAAAATTGTTGGCGTTTTTGCTTCTGCAAATAATACTCAAGCAACCGCGATTAAAGTCTTGACAGAAACCAATCATTTTCCTACTAATCTAGAAAGAACATCGACGTTCATGCAACACGACGTTTTCAACAAACACCATTCAGAATCGGCATTGATGCGTTACATCAAAATGTTGGAACGCAAAGATTTGTCTTTGAATCATTCGATGATTGCGTTGGGTTCTTGCACCATGAAGTTGAATGCCGCCGCCGAAATGTTGCCTTTAAGCAACGCCAATTGGAATAACATTCATCCATTTGCACCATTGGATCAAGCACAAGGGTATCAAGAAATGTTGCGCAAACTCGAACAACAATTAAACGTCATTACGGGTTTTGCAGGAACCACTTTACAGCCTAATTCCGGTGCACAAGGCGAATATGCCGGATTGATGGTTATTCGTGCCTACCATCAATCACGAGGAGACCACCATAGAAATATCGCCTTAATTCCTTCATCAGCACACGGAACCAACCCGGCTTCGGCAGCGATGGCAGGAATGAAAGTAATTGTTACCAAAACATTGGAAAACGGAAATATCGACGTGGAAGATTTGCGTGAAAAAGCAATTCAACACAAAGACGATTTGTCTTGTTTAATGGTCACCTATCCTTCAACTCACGGCGTTTTTGAAAGTGCCATCAAAGAAATTACGCAAATCATTCACGATAACGGCGGACAAGTTTATATGGACGGCGCCAATATGAATGCACAGGTGGGCTTGACCAATCCAGCAACCATTGGCGCTGACGTTTGTCATTTGAACTTGCACAAGACTTTCGCCATTCCGCACGGAGGCGGAGGACCAGGTGTTGGACCAATTTGCGTGGCCAAACAATTAGTTCCGTTTTTACCAACAAATCCTGTTATTGCAACTGGCGGCAATAATGCTATTACTGCAATTTCTGCTGCGCCTTGGGGTTCAGCATTGGTTTGCTTGATTTCTTATGGCTACATTTCGATGTTAGGAGCAGAAGGCGTTACGGATGCTACAAAATATGCAATTTTAAATGCCAACTATATTAAAGAACGCTTGAACGGTCATTACGATACCTTATATTCAGGCGAAATGGGTCGTGCAGCTCACGAAATGATTTTGGAATGTCGCCCTTTCAAACAAAAAGGAATTGAAGTGACCGATATTGCCAAACGATTGATGGATTATGGTTTCCATGCGCCAACGGTTTCATTTCCAGTGGCAGGAACCTTAATGATTGAACCTACCGAAAGCGAAAACTTGGAAGAGCTAGACCGTTTTTGCGATGCGATGATTTCGATTAGAAAAGAAATTGAAGCCTCAACATTGGAAGATAAAGATAACATATTGAAAAATGCTCCACATACTTTAGGAATGCTGACTGCCAATGTTTGGAATTTTCCATACAGCAGAGAAAAAGCTGCTTTTCCATTAGAGTATATCTCGGAAAACAAATTCTGGCCAACCGTTCGCAGAGCCGATGACGCTTATGGAGACCGAAACTTGGTTTGCAGTTGCGCTCCTATTGAAGCGTATATGGAAAGCTAAATATGCCACTGAAATGTCTCGAGAAATCGGGACATTTTTTTTAATAAAATCATGAACGATATCCAAACACGCGAAGATTTGCATTTATTGATGAGTGAATTCTACAAGAAATTACTTTCCAACGACAAAATCAGTTTCATTTTTCCGATGTAGCCAAAATAGATTTAGCCCCCCATTTATTGGATTTGGTTGATTTCTGGGAACAAATTCTTCTTGACACTGGAAGTTATAGAAAAAACGTACTTCAAATTCATCAAGATGTAAACCAAAAAATAAAACTCTCTTCAGCACATTTTGCCATTTGGTTCCAATATTTAAACGCTACAATAGATGAAAATTTTGAGGGGCAAATTGCCGAAAACATGAAAACAAGAGCCTTGTCCATAGCAACGGTAAAGAAAATAAAAATGTAACTTTTTACTATTTGATGAATAATAATCGGTTTTTGGGCAAAAATTACACTTTTGCATAATTATATGCGTGCATAGTAAATTTTATGGCGTTATTTCATTTTTTTTTCTATAAATTTGTTTAAAATCTTTTACATTATTTCCAATGAAAATAAAAATAAGCGGAATAGGGAGTTATATTCCAGAAATAAAAGTTGCCAATACAGACTTTAGTAAACATGAGTTTTTAAATGAGGACGGAACGCCTTTTGCTTACCCAAATGATATTGTAATAGAGAAATTCAAAAGCATCACCGGAATCGAAAAAAGACGGTATGCATCACCGGACCAATGCGCTTCTGATTTGGCTTTTTTGGCTTCGATAAAAGCAATTGAAAATGCAAGAATAGATCCAGAAACCATAGATTATATCATTTTCGCCCACAATTTTGGCGATGTAAAATACGGCTCAAAACAATCGGATATAATTCCTAGTCTAGCCACTCGCGTCAAACATAAATTACAAATAAAAAACCCAAAATGTGTCGCTTATGACATCCTTTTTGGATGCCCGGGATGGATTGAAGGCGTCCTTCAAGCCAATGCTTTTATAAAATCGGGTATGGCCCGACGCTGTTTAGTGATTGGCGGAGAAACCCTTTCGAGAGTTGTCGATCCGCACGACAGGGATTCCATGATTTATTCTGACGGTGCCGGTGCATCCATAATTGAAGCCTCGGATGACGAAACAGGAATGCTATCTTATGAAAGTGCCACTTACGCCTACGATGAATCCGGTTATTTGTTTTTTGGTAAATCATACAACCCAGAGCTCAAAGATGGCACTTGTTACATCAAAATGTTCGGCCGAAAAATTTATGAATTTGCATTGAGCAATGTTCCGGCTGCCATGAAAAATTGTTTAGATCAAAGCGGATTGACCATTGACGACGTAAAAAAAATACTGATTCATCAAGCCAACGAAAAAATGGACGAGGCCATCATCCATCGCTTTTATAAATTATACGGCAAATCCGTTCCCAAAGACATTATGCCCATGAGTATTCACGAACTGGGAAACAGCAGTGTGGCAACCGTTCCGACCCTTTTGGACTTATTGATTCGTGGAAAAATCGAAAATCAAGAATTACACAAAGGGGATATTCTCATCTTTGCTTCCGTTGGAGCAGGAATGAACATCAACGCCTTTGTTTATAGATATTAAAAATAGGAAAAGTTTAGGGTTTAAAGGTTAAAAGTTATCACATTTGTATGCTTTAGTCCTTAAACTTAGAGCCCAATTAAATTAAAGAACGAGAAATTGCTTCGTTCCTCGCAATGACCATGTACGAAAAAACATTCCCAAACAAAAGATTCAAACACACCTTAGAATTTTTACAAAAACACATTTCCACTTCCGAAACTATTTTTGATTTAGGGGTTCCCAACCCTTTTTCCAAAATAATGATCGAAAATGGATACACTGTAAAAAACACTACCGGCGAAGATATTGACAACAATCAAACGGCATTGCGAAACGAAAACTACACTGTTTTTACCGCTTTTGAAATCTTTGAACATTTGTTGAATCCTTACACGGTATTACAAAATGTAAAATGCGATAAACTTTTAATTTCAATCCCGTTGCGTTTGTGGTTTTCGCCAGCCTATCGCAGCAAAACCGATATGTGGGACAGACATTACCACGAATTCGAAGATTGGCAATTGGACTGGCTTATAGAAAAAACAGGCTGGAAAATCATCGACAGGGAAAAATTTACGCATCCCGTAAAAAAAATTGGATTTCGCCCCTTATTGCGATTTTTAACACCCAGATATTATATTGTTTATGCTGAAAAAGCCTAAACAAATCCCAAAAATAAAATTCCAAATTCCAATACTAGCCTGTCGAGATAAGTGTAATTTAAATAATTGCAATTTTTGAAACTTATGAAATACTACATCGTCATTCCGGCTCACAACGAAGAGGCTTTTATCGCTTTGACTTTGCAATCCTTGATTTCACAAACCCTTTTGCCATCAAAAATTGTGGTGGTCAATGACAATTCCACCGATAAAACTGCCGAAATTGTTTTGGCTTTCGCCAAAGAAAATCCGTTTATCAATTTGGTAAACAAAACATCCGAAACGATACATTTACCTGGGAGCAAGGTAATTCAAGCTTTTCGGAAAGGATTTGATACCTTGGACGAAAATTATGACTTCATCGTAAAACTCGATGCCGATTTAATTTTTCCACTCAATTATTTCGAAACTGTTATTAAACATTTTCAATCGGATTCAAAAATTGGAATGGTTGGTGGATTTTGTTACATCGAAAAAAACGGCGATTGGGTTCTAGAAAATCTGACCGATAAAGACCACATTCGAGGCGCCCTCAAAGCTTACAGAAAAAAAACTTTTCAACAAATTGGGGGCTTGAAACCGGCAATGGGTTGGGACACAGTGGACGAATTGCTGGCAAAATTTTATGGTTGGAAAGTGGTAACCGATTCCTCCTTAATCGTAAAACACCTCAAACCAACAGGTGCCAACTACAATAAAACAGCACGTTACAAACAAGGAGAAGCCTTTTACACCTTAGGTTACGGTTTTTTCATAACTGCTATTGCTTCGGCTAAACTGGCAATGATGAAAAAGAAACCGCTCCTTTTTTTAGACTATATACAAGGTTTTTGGAAGGCTAAATCAGCAAAAACACCACTATTGGTTAATCCAGAACAAGCTAAATTCATCAGAAAATACCGTTTGCAGAAAATGAAGGAGAAGATTGTTAAGTAGTTATTTTGTAGATTGTAATTCTTTTTTAAATGTAAAAAAACCATCTACTGATAAATCTTCACCTAAAACTTCCCAATGTATCCAACTATTGTCAGACCACAATTCAAACTGTTCTAATTGATTTAAGGTAGCGTTTCTTAAATGTGGAAACCATTTTAGTGGCATTTTTCCAATTTTGCTTTCGGTAGTTTCAACAAAAATAAATTCCTTGTCAAACCATATTTTTTTTGCTTCCATTTTTTTATGAGTTATAAAATTCATTCCAATGACTAATTATTAAATCTTTGTTTTCCTCTATTATACTTTCTGCCAATAAAATATCTTTCTTATTAATTCCTTTATTTTCAATTAGTTCTACTGGATCGACATTAAATTTAGCTACTCCATCCGCGTTCTTAATATGAACATGAATTGGTAGATGATCATTGCTAAAGTAGAAAAATCTGATTCCAAAAAAACGAAAAATCTCTGGCATATTCTTAAGATATAACACAAATATACAATAATCCAACAAAATACAGTATTTTTACAAACTTGTAATATTGACTACAAGCTTTTAACTGTATACTCAAAAATGATGCTCCTTCGCTATTTATCCCAAATTGGGAAATACTTCTTAATGTGGAAAGAAATTTTCAGTAAACAGACCAAATGGTCTGTGATGAAAGACCTTATTTTCAAAGAAATTGACGATTTAATAATCGGCTCACTCGGAATTGTGGCTTTCATCTCCTTTTTTGTAGGAGGTGTAGTTTCAATTCAAACAGCATTGAACTTGAACAATCCCTTGATTCCTAGAACAATTATCGGATATGCCGCGAGAGAATCCGTAATATTGGAGTTTGCCCCTACATTTATCTCGATAGTTATGGCTGGAAAAATGGGGTCATTCATAACGTCAAGCATTGGATCCATGCGAGTGACAGAGCAAATTGACGCCCTAGAAGTTATGGGCGTGAATTCATTGAATTATCTGGTATTTCCAAAACTTGTTGCCATTTTACTCTATCCATTTGTAATTGGAATAAGTATGTTTTTGGGCATTTTTGGAGGCTATATTGCAGCGGTCTATGGTGGTTTTGCAACAAGCACCGAGTTTATTGACGGTATTCAAATTAATTTTGTGCCATTTCATGTTGCTTATGCCTTTTTGAAAGCTTTTGTTTTTGCCCTATTATTGGCAACAATTCCGTCGTTTCATGGTTATTATATGAAAGGCGGCGCACTAGAAGTGGGCAAAGCAAGTACCGTGGCATTTGTTTGGACATCGGTTACGATTATTTTGATGAATTATATCTTAACCCAATTACTTTTGACCTGATGATAGAAATAAAAAATATTGAGAAATCGTTTGGTGGCGTCAAAATTCTTAAAGGAATTTCCGCAGTTTTTGAAACAGGAAAAACCAATTTAATTATTGGTCAAAGTGGCTCAGGAAAGACTGTATTGTTAAAATCATTATTGGGGATTTTCACGCCCGAAGTGGGAACCATTTCTTTTGATGGCAGAATTTATTCTGATCTAGATTCAGATGAAAAACGAGAACTGCGAACGGAAATCGGAATGCTTTTTCAGGGAAGTGCCTTGTTTGATTCGATGACTGTGGCAGAGAATGTTGGGTTTCCGCTAAAAATGTTTACCAATGACAATAAAAATAAAATTCAAGATCGCGTTGATTTTGTTCTAAAAAGAGTCGCTTTAGTTGGCGCTCATAATAAACTTCCTTCTGAGATTTCCGGTGGAATGCAAAAGCGGGTTGCCATAGCTCGTGCCATTGTAAATAATCCGAAATACTTGTTTTGTGACGAACCTAATTCAGGGCTGGATCCAAACACGGCTACATTAATAGACAATCTTATCAAGGAAATTACCGAAGAATATAATATTACCACCGTTATCAATACCCATGACATGAACTCCGTTATGGAAATTGGAGAGAAAATTCTGTTTTTGAAAAATGGTGTTAAAGCCTGGGAAGGCACAAAAGAAGAGATTTTCAGAACTGATAACGAGGCCGTTGTTGACTTCGTGTATTCATCAAATTTATTCAAGAAAGTAAGAGAAACTTATTTAAACGAATAATTGTTTTAAAATTAGCCCTTTAAATAACTTGCTATTATACAAAACTAGGCTTTTAGACTGTTTACAATTCCTTTTATTTCTTGTTCTTTACTTTTGGGGTAGATCAACAAAACATTGTCTTTGTCAACTATGATATAATCTTCGAGCCCATCGATAATTACCAGTTTATCTTTAGACGTGCTTATAATATTGCTTGACGCGTTTTGCAATAAAACAGTGGCGTTTACAACGGCATTATTGTTTTGGTCTTTATCCAATTTTTCATGCAAAGAGCCCCAAGTTCCTAAATCGTTCCAATCGAAAGTCGCAGGAAGCACAAAGACGTTTTTGGCATTTTCCATTACGGCATAGTCAATAGAAACATTTTCGGCCAAGGCATAATTTTCTTCAATAAATAATTTTTCGTCAGCCGTATTATAACTTTCCAATCCCTCAAGAAACAAGTCGTTCATTTGCGGTTGAAATTTCTCGAAAGCTTCGGTGATTGATTTAACACTCCAGATAAAAATACCGCCATTCCACAAGAAATTACCGCTTTTTAAAAACGATTTTGCCGTTTCATAATCTGGTTTTTCTCGAAATTGCGACACTTTTTTTATTGGATTGGCATCTGTTTTATCATATTCTATGTAACCAAAACCAGTATTGGGGAAAGTGGGTTGTACACCAAGTGTCATCAAGGCATTCTCTTTGGCACAAAAATCAAAACATTGTTCCAAATTGTTGGCAAAAGCCATTTCATCTTCTATCCAATGATCGCTTGGCGCCACGACCATAACGGCTTCTGGATTTTTTTTTTGAATTTTTAAGGAAGCATATAAAATGCATGGAGCCGTATTTCTCATTGCCGGTTCCAATAAAACTTGTTCTTGCTTCACCATTGGCAACTGCTCCAAAACAATCGCATTATATTTCTCGTTGGTTAAAATCAAAATGTTCTCTACCGGAATTAATTTCGACAACCGACTGAACGTTTTCTGTATCAAAGTTTCACCCGCACCCAACATATCATGAAACTGCTTTGGAAATTCTGTGGTGCTTACTGGCCAAAATCGAGATCCAACTCCACCGGCCATTATAATTGCATAATAATTTTTATTCATATTCTTTTGAACTTAGTTCATTTATTTTTTGCTTGGCAAATATAATCAACTTGGCAATAATTCCACCTCGGCATTGGGATTAAAAAGATAGGTTCTCCCTGAACTTACTTCTAAGCATTCATAACGTTTGGTTCTTAAGGCTCCTTTCTTGAAAATTTTACCGTTGTGAATCCTGAAAATACTGCCGTAAGGTATTTCAAAAATATGGTTTTTATCGTTTTGGGCATCAAACTGTTTGAGTGCCAATGACAGAGTGGCGTCAGTATCACTGCTTGCAGAAGGATTTTTAAAATGCCTTGCCAACAAAGGCAACAAATGACTCGGAAAAATCTCGGGACGAATAAATGGTATCATCAATCGTTGAAAAGAATATTTCCACTCATTACCGTGCGGTTTGATGTTTCTTCCAAACTTTTCAAAAGCCACCAAATGCGAAATTTCATGAATTAGCGTAATCAAAAACTTGTATTTATTTAAGCTAGCGTTGACCGTGATTTCGTGTTTGCCACTCAAACCTTTTCTATAATCGCCATGACGCGTCACACGTTCATTCACGATTTTAAGATGCACTTCATTGACCACAATCAGCTCAAAAACTGGTTTTACGGCGTGTTCTGGTAAGTATTTTGATAAAGTTTCGCTCAAAATGAGTTAGAAGTTAGGAGTTAGGAGTTAGTGGTTATGGGTTGCGGGTTATGAGTCAGACGTTTAACATATAACTTATAACCGCTTAACTTTACCTTTTACGGATTTGTTGATGAAACTTGCAATACTTTTCCGTTGTAATATGTATTCCCTTTCAAGGCAAAATCAAAAATATAATCGGCCATTTCTTTTGCTGTAATTGGGGCTTGGTAACCAGGGAATGCTTCTTGCAGCATTTCGGTTTGGACTGCTCCAAGTGCCAAAACATTGAAGGCAACTCCTTTTTCTTTATATTCCTCGGCCAATAATTCCGACAGCGTAATTACGGCGCCTTTACTGGAACTGTAAGCTGCTAATCCCGCAAATTTAAGACTTCCTTGAATGCCTCCCATTGAGCTTATAGTTACCACGTGAGACCCTTTTTGCAAATAAGACAAACACGCACGAGTCAAATTGGCAACGCCAAAAACATTGACTTTATAGATATTTTCGAAATCTTCCTGAGAAGTTTCAGAAAAAGGTTTCAACAATAAACTTCCTGCGTTGTGGATAATGATATCTACTGCTGCCCATGAATGGGAAAGAAAACTCTCCACTTTTTGCATTTCGTTTTCATCGGATAAATCGACGGAAAGGCAAGTGATATTCTCGTTGCCCAATAAAGTTTGGGTCGTTTTTCTGGAAATCGCCAAGACATGGTGACCGGCATTGGCAAACTGCAAAGCCAATTCATAACCAATTCCTCTTGAAGTTCCTGTGATGATGATGTTTTTCATTCGAAGATAATATTTGTTTTTTTTAGGAAAATGGAATTGCTTCGCCGGTTCACTTTCGTTCGGGTCGCATACTTCTTTTGGCTCATGATTAAAATTTGACTCATGCTCATTTCATTTAGCGAAAATAAGCAAAATCTTTAAAAAAAAGTGATTTTAAAGCAAGGTAATATTCGCAATTTAAAATTTATATTCTTGTTATTTTTCCTAATTTTGGACAGGAATTAAATAACTTTTGAATTTGCGTAAATAATGAAAAACATACAACTTGAAGTTGCAAAATTGATTGATATCGAAGGTGTTTTAGATTTGCAGAAATTGCATCTCGTTTCCAATTTAACTGAAGAAGAAAAGAAATTCGGATTTGTCACTACCCCTTTTTCCGTCGAACAATTGGTCTATGTTATCCATAACAAAGGTTTGTTTATCGCGAAAGACGACAACAAAATAATCGCTTATGTTTTTGCCGAAAGTTGGAATTTCTTTAGTCAATATCCCATTTTCGAATATATGATTGGCTTATTTCCAAAGCTTTCCTTTTTGGATTTTGAAATAAATTCAACCAGCAGTTTTCAATATGGGCCCATTTGCATTGACAAAAAATACCGTGGAAAAGGATTGATTAATTCGCTGTTTGAATTTATGCGAATTCACGTTGTGAAAAAATATCCTTTGAGTTTGACGTTCATCAACAAAACCAATATTCCTTCCTTTAAAGCACATACCGAAAAACTAAAATGGGCTGTTATTGGCGATTTTGAATTTAACGATAATAACTATTATATTTTGGCTTACGATACGAATGTAGCATGTTGTGGGTAAAATAAAAAACCTATGAGTTTCTAAAAACCTCATAGGTGGAGTGTTAAATCTGAGAATTTTTAAATTTAAAACTTCGTTAATTTTTTGTCACTAACTTGGCAGAAAAAAGACCGAACAATTTTTACTAATTCACACAAATTTGAAACTCCACCTTATAGTCTTGAAGCACTTTTCTTTATTTTATCACGCAATAATACTTCTGGAAATCACTATTTTCTGTATTTCGGAAGTCCCTTCATAGATTTGGGTAATCTTGGCATCTCGCATCATTCGCTCTACATGATATTCGCGAACATAACCATTTCCCCCGTGAATTTGAACTGCTTCGACAGCCGTATCCATAGCAGTTTGCGAGGCAAAAAGTTTAGCCATTGCACCACTAATATCGTAATTATGATGATTATCTTTATCCCAAGCCGCTTTCAAGCATAAATGACGGGAGGCTTCAATATTGACAGCCATATCGGCCAATTTGAAAGCTATGGCTTGATGATTGCAAATTTCAGTACCAAAAGCTTTGCGTTCTTTCGAATATTTCAAGGCCAACTCATAAGCTCCGGAAGCAATCCCCAGGGCTTGTGCAGCAATGCCTATTCTGCCACCAGCCAAGGTTTTCATCGCAAATTTGAAACCAAAACCATCCTCACCGATTCTATTCTCTTTTGGAACTTTGACGTCATTGAACATCAACGAATGGGTGTCGGAACCGCGAATTCCCATTTTATGCTCTTTGGGACCAACAGAAAAACCGGGCATATCCTTGGTCATGATCAAAGCATTAATTCCTTTACTTTTTTTCTCGACATCGGTCTGGGCAATGACAATGTAAAAGGAAGCCGTATTCCCGTTGGTTATCCAATTTTTTGTTCCATTTACAAGATAATGGTCTCCCATGTCTATGGCTGTAGTTTTTTGCGAAGTGGCGTCACTACCCGCCTCGGGTTCACTCAAACAAAAAGCGCCGTGAATTTGGCCCGAAGCCAAAAGTGGCAACCATTGTTGTTTTTGCTCTTCGGTTCCAAAAGCCTGCAAACCCCAACAAACAAGTGAATTATTGACCGACATAACCACCGAAGCCGAAGCATCAACTTTGGAAATTTCCTCCATGGCCAGAACATAAGAAATCGTATCGAGTCCACTTCCGCCGTATTTTGGATCCACCATCATTCCCATAAATCCGAGTTCGCCCATTTTTTTGATATGCTCGGCAGGAAAAATTTGATTCTCATCCCTATTTATTACACCGGGCAAAAGTTCATTTTGCGCAAAATCCCTGGCGGCTTGTTGCACCATTAATTGTTCTTCGGTTAGGTTAAAATCCATAATAATATAAAATAAATGTTATT